>JACCDV010321210.1_pt1 | contig 19079 bp, 18 predicted proteins | sample 7446131 | NCBI WGS metagenome assembly JACCDV01 (sample SAMN15323448, study PRJNA562643) | freshwater metagenome | isolation source: river surface water | place: USA:Blue River Watershed | collected 2017-08-17 | reverse complement strand
GATTTGATTGCATGTTTTTTATTTTATCATTTAATTCTAGATTATCAATAATTTGATTATTTTCTTTTTTGATTTTTTCCATTAAATTAAATTGTTTCCAGAATGAAAAATTTCTTTGTGTTAAAAATTCATCATCAGACATATTTTGAATATTGATATGATTTGAATTTTTTTTATATTTTAATAATTGTGTATTATCATCTAAATAAAATCCTTGTTTAACAATTTCAGGGAAATATTCTAAGGATTTTATTTTATTATATTGAACATTAAAATAGCCTTCAATAACTTGAGGACAATATTCAAGTGAGGCTAATTGATTATAATCACAAAAAAAAATATTTCCGACATATTGAGGACAACCCTTTAATGATGTGAGTTGATTATAAGAACAAGAAAAATAGCCTTCCACATGATAAAATTGTATGGGTATTTCTTTTAATTCTTTATAAGATATATCAACACTATTTTTTATATTGATAATGTATTGATGGCCTTCTAATTTTAATTTTTCAAAATAATCATTGGGAAGATTATATTTACTGATCATTTCATTGAATAAGGCTTGATTGATATGGTCATGAATATTAATCAACTCATAAGCATTTTTTTGAATATTCTTTTTATAATCACGGTCATATTTTTCTAACCAATTCAAGATTTCATCTTTTGTTGTTAATATTATCATTAAAGTTTATTCATTCTTCTTGGATTATTTTCTATATTATCATTTAACTCTAAATTAGCAATTATTTTTTGATTCTCTTTATTTATTTTTTCTTGTAAATAAAATGGGTGCCAAAATGAAAAATTTCTTTGTGTTAAAAATTCATCATCAGACATATTTTGAATACTGGGCTCATTGGATTGATTTTTATATTTTAATAATTGTGTATTAAAATCTAAATAAAATCCTTGTTTAACAATTTCAGGGAAATATTCTAATGATGTTAAGTGATTATATTGACAATAAAAATAGCCTTCAATAACTTGAGGACCATACTCCAATGATGTGAGTTGATTATTATCACAAAAAAAAATATTTCCGACATATTGAGGACAACCCTTTAATGATGTGAGTTGATTATAATTACAAGAAAAACCATTTCCTACATATTGAGGACAACCCTTTAATGATGTGAGTTGATTATGAGAACAAGAGAAAATACCATCCACATGATAAAATTGAAAAGGTATTTCTTTTAATTCTTTGTAAGATATATCAACACGATTTTTGACATTGATAATGTATTGATGGCCTTCGGATTTTAATTTTTCAAAATAATCATTTGGAAGATTATCTTTACTGATCATTTCATTGAATAAGGCTTGATTGATATGGTCATGAATATCAATCAATTCATAACAATTTGTCTCTATGTTTTTTTTATATTGACCATCGTACTTTTTCAACCAATTCAATATTTCATCTTTTGTTTTCAATATCATATTTATTTTTAAAATTTCTATTATTATATGAATATGATATAAAAATTCAATACAGTCAATCATTTTTATTGATTAACTAATCAACTGTAAGAAAAAAAGAAAAATTTATGGGTTGCCGAAGGCAACCTATTTTATAAATGATTAATTTTTATGTGGTAGAAAGATTAAATTGAATCATTGTAGAATAAAATTTAGCTACTTTAATAAGTTGATGATATTTACCTGTTAAATTCAGTTGATTGTCAGAATAATTATGCTTTAAATTTTGAAAAATAGTTTCAATCCTCCATTAACTCAACAAGTTGAGTTGGCATAGCTTTTTTTTATATCATTTTTTCTCCTTTATGGTTAAATTTTCTTTTTGTTTATATTGCCTATTTGTAGGCTTATTAGTCTGAAATACACTTGTTTTTAATGATTTTAATCTTTCCCTAACTGCTTTATTGCTGAATATATTTTGTATGATCTTTTAAAATATTTTGATCACTGATGTTAATATTCATTAAATCAGCATAATAAATTTGTTTTTTTCTATTGATAAAAAACAATTCTTTAGAGCCACAGATTCTTATTTTTTCTTTATTTTTAATTCTAGTCGTTACATTAATGATTATGAATATTTTTAATACTTAACTAATTAATTCCAATCATTTTGATTGATAAATTCAGATTGTTTTTCAGTGATTAAAGTTGTATCAATCATATTTAATAAACTACTTGTTTTTATGTGTAAAATTTTTATTGATTTTATAGAATAAGAATTTAAACAACTTAGAAAATAATTGAATATTTTTCATGAAACCTCTTTATACCAATGACCGATTTTATTTCTTTAAATTTTAAAGAAATAATAATTTTTGTTGAGTGAGCTTTAAATTTTTGTGTTATCATATAAAAAAGCGAGATTCTAACGAATCCCGCTTTTTTTATTCTTTTTTCTTACAGTTGATTAGTTATTTTTATTGATTCATCATATCCAATTAAAGCTTCTTGAATTTATTTTTTGATTCATGAGAGCTATTGAGTAAATCCAATTTTTCTGTAATCATCTCATTATCTAAAATATTTTTTTGCTGTATATGCAATGAACTCCATTGATTAAAATCGTGTATCAATAAATGAAAATCTTTTGAAATTTCATTGGTAATAAGCTTATCACAACCCATCATATTCACAATGCCTTCGACAAAATCTGGAAAATAATATAAATTTTCAATAGGATTATTCGATATATCCAAGCTTCCATTTATGACACTTGGTATTCCCTTTAATGATGTCAGGTTATTCCTTCTGGCATTCAAATTTTTCATCATTAAATCTGGACAAAATGTCAAATCAGTTAAATGGTTATTAGATATATTTAAGCTACCACTTAAAAATTGTATTTTAAATGGAATCCAAGAAATATATTTCATTGATACATCAAAATCACCTAAAATATTGAGCTTACAATAAGTAGGTGTTTCTACCATTTCATATTTATCTGTTTTATACTTATGATCAAATGAGCGCAACCATTTATATAAAAGCTCTCTATCTTTGATATAAATCTTGTTTGTTTCAATATCTTTAAATTCTTTTTTTAGACTCATGAAGTTATTTTATTCAAGAAATCAAAAAAATCAAATCTTTTTCTTTATTTCCATGATTTCTTTTCTGATTAAATAATCATTTTTATATTTGCTCAATAAGATATCCGAGTCTTTATATAGCTCATGACACTGATGTTTTTTAATTTTAATAAAAGAAGACTGACACTGCTCAAATCTATCAATAAATTTTTGAACATCTTTAGGCTTCTCTGCATATGCTGTTAATGTAGACAAAACAATTATGGTTAAAATTATTGCTTTTTTCATAAAGATAATCTTATTGTTTTTTTATTTAATTCCAATATTTTTTTATTTTTTTTCAGATAAATGTTTTTTAAAAACTTAGTTGACTTTTCATCGTAAGTGTTTTATACTTAGTTCAAATAAAAAACTAAGATTATGAAACAACATAAAATTTTATTGATTGAACCCACAAAACCTTTTGATTTATTTCAATCAAAAGATGAAGAATCTTTGAAAAAAGAGTATAAAAGATTATGTAGTCAATATCATCCAGATAAGCATATTAATGATTTTGAGCTTTATAACCGTATCTTTTCTCATTTAACAGTTTTGTATGAAAAAGCTTGTAAAGATATTCAAATTAAAACATTGGGACTCAAAAAAATATTTATCAGTCATGATAATAAAGAATTTGAGTTATCATATAAAAAATTACATACTTTAGAATTTGCTCAACTCTATATTTCATCTTCTTTGATTGCTTATGAAATCAAAAAAAACAATTGTGACCTTGTAGAAAATTTTTTACAATTCTCAATATTTGAAAAAATGAATATCTCAAAAGATTCAATGAAAAAAGAATTTAAAAAATATATTCCAGAATTAATTCAAAAAATTGATCTACCCAATGGTGATATTTTGATTATTTTAAAAAGAATGAAAAATACCATCAGTTTGCAAGACCTTTTGATAAAAGAGCAAAAAATTGACTCAAGGGATGTAGCTTGGATTGTTAGCAGCATGTTTAACCTTGCTTGTTTTTTTCAACATATTGGAATAGTTTCTTGCGGATTTTCTCTTTCTAATTATTTCATTGAGCCACAGCAACATCTTGGTATTTTAAGTCATTATTTTTATACAAAAAAAATTGATGATAAATTATTGGCTTTAGATAAAAATATTTTCAACTTGTTGACTGATGATTTTTTAAAAGAAAAAAGAGCTAAAACCTTGATTGATTTAGAATCTATCAAGCTCATAGGTAGACAATTATTAGGAGATGGTACTGGTGTTCATTTAAGACATGATACAACAATACCCAAGGAAATGATTAATTTTCTCATGCAACCAAGCTCTGGAAATGCATTTGAAGATTATAAAGTTTGGCACAATGATATTTTAATTAAATGTTTTGGTGCCAGAAAATATCATGAAATGAAAATTCATTTTGATGATATTTATTAATATGCTAGCAAAATAGTTTGACTGGCATTAACAAAGGAGATTATCATGGGAACAGGACGATGGAGTGCAGATGATTGGTCAAGTTATGCAACAACCACCAAAACAAAGTCAAGAGATGCTATTTTTAAAAATAATGCTCTTGATGATAAATTAAATCCTTTAAATATTAAAATCAGAGAATCCAGAGATTCTCCGTTGAATCCTCAATCTAATGCCATTATTGTTGGAGTTGATGTCACAGGATCAATGGGAATGTTAGCTGAATTAATTGTCAAAGAAGGTCTTGGGATATTCATGAAAGAAATTTTGGATAGAAAGCCTGTTACAGACCCACATGTCTTGTTTGCAGCAATTGGTGATGTCAACTTTGACCGCTCGCCTATTCAATTAACTGAATTTGAAACAGACTTGACTGTCACCAAACAATTAGAAAAATTCCATATTGAACAAGGTGGTGGTGGAAATGATTCTGAGTCTTATACTGTACCTTGGTTTTTTGCAGCCAATGCAACATCTATTGATTGTTTTGAGAAAAGAAAAAATAAAGGATTTTTATTTACAATCGGTGATGAGCTTTGTCCAAAAATTCTTAAAAAAGAACATATCAAAAAATTCTTGAATATCGATGTTGAGAAAGATTATGATGCAGATGAACTTTATGCAATGGCCTCTCGTATGTATCATGTTTTTCATATTGTTGTAGAAGAAGGTAGTTTTGCACGAGGTAGAAAACAAGAGGTTTTAAAATCTTGGCAAAAAGTCATGGGACAAAATGTGATTGCTTTGTCAGATTATAAAAAATTAGCTGAAGTTTTGGTTTCTACCATTCAAGTTATTTCTGGTGAAAACGTTGACAAAGTTTGTAGCTCTTGGTCTGGAAATACATCTGTGGTTGTTAGAAATGCTGTTAATGGATTGTCTACCGTTAATACTAAAAATGACTTGGTTCGTTTTTAATTAAAGAGGCTTATATGAACATTAAAGTTGTGATAGGTAGTGGATTTGGCGATGAAGGAAAAGGTCTTTTTACAGATTATTTTTCTTCATTGTATTCTAACAGTACAGTCATTCGTTTCAATGGAGGTGCTCAAGCAGGACACACTGTGACAACAGAAAGTCAACGACATGTATTTGGACATATTGGCTCTAATTCATTTTTACCAAATGCTCGAACTGTCTTGTCTCGGTTTTTTGTTGTCAATCCATTGTTGTTTAAAAGAGAAATAACATCTTTTCAAAAAAAATACCAATTACCTATCATTGATGTTCATCAAGATTGCCTCGTTACAACACCCTATGATATGATCATCAACCAAGCATTAGAAAAGCAAAGAAGTGAGCAAAAGCATGGTTCATGTGGTGTTGGATTTGGACAAACCATCGAAAGAAATCAAATCGTTTCTCTATTATTCAAAGATTTATATAAAAACCTCAGACTTAAAGAAAAATTATTTGATATAGGGCAATATTTCTGGAGACAAATAGAGCGTCTGCAATTGAGCAATTTCATTCCTGAGGTTTTTAAAATCAATGAGCAATCTATTATTCAAGCTTTTTTAGAAGATTGCTTATTTTTTCAACATCATGTCAACTTGGTATCCAACGAATTTGAGCATGCTTCTGAATATATCATCATGGAAGGGGCTCAAGGTCTTTTACTCGATCAAGACTATGGTGTATTTCCATATATGACTCGCTCCAACACAGGACTTAAAAATGTTGTAACTATTTTAAACAATCAACACGTTGATTTAGAAATTTTATATGCAACAAGATGTTATACAACCAGACATGGTGCCGGTCCTTTAAATCATGAAATATCTAAACCATTTGATGGTATTGTTGATTTAACCAATCAACCCAATGATTATCAAGGTCATTTGCGTTTTTCATATCTTGATGTTGATCAATTTCAAAATGCTGTTCTACATGATTTAAAATATTTAAAATTTGATTGTCCTATCAATATTGGCATTTCTTGTCTTGATCAAGTCCCTATTCAACTTCCAGTTTTTCACCAAGAAAAAGAAATACTGATTGATAAATATGACTTAAAAAATTTGCTAAAAATGCAATCAAAGCAAATCGTTTATGAAAGCTTTGGACCAACAAGAAGTACCATCAAAGCTTATTAGTATTTTTTAATTTATTTATGAAATGCTTATTAAAAAAAGAATTTAATAAGCATTTTCTTTATATTATTGAGCATAATATTTTAATATCTATCATATTTATACTTTCTTGCTTCTTATTAGAATTAATTTGTTTTTTTCTATATTATCTTTTAAATCTAAATCTTCTATAATTTTGTTATTTTCTTGTTTAATTTTTTCTTGTAAATGAAAATAATACCAAAATGAATATTTTTTGTTTGATAAAAAAGCCTCTTCAGACATATTTTTAATATTTAAATCATTTGATTGATTTTTGTAAAGTTCCAATTCATGATTATTATGTAATAAAACAAAACTTCCAATATATTCAGGGAAGTAATCCAATGTTTTTAATTGATTATGATCACACCAAAATTTACCACCAATATAATAAGGACAATCTTTTAATGTTTTTAATTGATTATAAGAAAAAGTAAAATTACCTTCAATTTTTTTAGGACAATATGTTAATGTTCTTAAATAATTATAAGAACAATCAAAATTACCAGAAATTAATTGAGGAAAATATTCTAATGAACTTATTTTATTATATGAACAATCAAAATCACCACCTATTGATTGAGGGCAATACTCTAATGAGGTTAAGTGATTATTTAAACAAGAAAAACTTTTACCAATACTTTGAGGACTACCTTTCAAAGATTTTAATAAATTATCAGAGCAATAAGAATATCCAACTACATGATAAAATTGTATTGGAATTTCTTTTAACTGTTGAACATAAATATCAACGCTTCCTTTAACATTCAAAATGTATTGATGGCCTTCGGATTTTAAATTCTCAAAAAAATCTTCAATTAAATTGTCTTTTTTAATCATTTCTTCTAATAAAGCTTGATTCATATCATCATGAATATCAATGAATTCATAAGTATTATTTCTGATATTATCTTTATATTCAGAGTCATTTTTTTCTAGCCAATTCAATATTTCATTTTTTGTTTTCAATAGACAACTTTCCAAAGTTATATTTGAGCATTTAAGTTGACTAAACCAACAATAAAATTAAAATCAGAAGAGAATTGTTTAATATTATTACGATAATTGTTAGAAAAAATCTTAAAAACCTTGATTTTTCTAAAAACATTTTCGACTAAAACTCTTTTCTTCGATAATTCTTGATTAAATTTTTTGCAATCTTTAGACAAGTTTTTTCCCTTAAATGGCAAAATTGCTTTTGAAATAAATTGATTAATACCTAAATATCCTGAATCAGCTAAAATACAAGTATCTTTTGATAATTTATTCTTTTTTATACTGTCTTTGAACAAAGAAAAATCATGTTTTTTACCTTCAGAAAAATAAGTAGATATAATTTTTCCTTTTTCATCAATGATAATTTGTGCTTTATAGGTATGATTCTTTTTTTTGCCAGAATAAAATTTCATTTGTTTTTTTTAGGGCGTTCTATTCTAACTTCAGTAGCGTCAATGATACCATTTTGCAACTGAAGAATATTTTTAGAATTTTCTAAATTTATTTCTTGAGAATTGAGCAATTTAAACTTAGTTTTTTGCACAATTTTATAACAACCTGATTCAGAAAGGTTATACTTTTGTCCTAAACTAAAATAAGTAGAATTCTCTCTAAAATATTCAAAAGTTAAAAGCAATTCATCATCTAAGCTCAAAACCGAAGGTTTTCCACCTAATTTCTTATTTTCCAACTTATTTTTAGCCAAAATAGAAGATAATTTCATGAAATTATCTCTCAAAACACCAGTTTTTCTAAAAAATTTTTCATCATCGAGTTGTTTAACTTTTCAAAGCTCATTTCTTTTCCTTTATTTTATTCTTAAATTATACCAAAAGTTTGGAAAGTTGTCTAATATCATATTTAAACTTTATTAATTCTTCTTATCATATTTTCTATATTATCATTTTATAATTTATTAACTTTCTTTACACTATATTTTAAATTTAAATTTTTTACAATAACGTCTTGCTCATCTTTGGCTTTATCTTCAATAGAAAAGTGTCTCCAAAACTTGAATTCTTTATGCTGAATAAATTGTAAATCACTTCCTTTAAATGATATCCTATCTTTATATTTCATGATTTTTTTACCAATAATATAAGAAAGATTAAAAAATATGACGTCACCTTCAATTATATTGGGAAACTTAATTAAATTTTGTACATCATTTCCATAGCATAAAAATGAGCCTTTAATCAATAATATATTATCCAACTCTTTTAATAAATTGTTTATACAATAAAAATCTCCTAAAACGATTCTAGGTGCATACTCTAAGCTCTTTAAATGATTATCTGAACAGAAAAAATGCCTATTAACATAATATGGACATCCTTTTAATGTTGTTAGATGATTATCTGAACACATAAAACTGTCTACTATGCCAAATTGAACAGGTAATTTTTTTATTTCTATGTTTTTCAAAATAAAATCACCTCTCACATGAATTAAATAAATATGACCATCTCTTTGAGCTGTTTTTAAAAATTCTTGATAATTTATATCATCATTAAACATTTCAATATAATTTTCATTAATTTCAATTAAATCATAAGATGAATGAGTTTGATTATTTGCATGCAACCATGCCAAAATATCTAACTTTTCTTTTATTTTTTTCATATATTTATTATATACCATACTTTATTTAAAATCTATAAAAAATTAAAGTTTTTTACCTGTTCTGTATATTAGTCATATTAAAAACATATTTATTTTACTATTATCCTATAGCAATCCAATATATTATTGAATTATTTTCAAACATGATAAATTTGACAAAAGATATGTATTATCCTATAATCGCTCATTTATAAAAATGGATTATTATGAGCTTACTTGATCAAATTATTGGTAAAACAAAAGAAGATAATGGCCTGATTAAGACTATTGAGAAAAAAATAAATCATTCATCTGATATGAAAGATTTGTTCAATCTTGTTCAAGAAGAAAATTATGTCGGTGAAGTCATTGAAATGCATTATAAAAATGCAACTATTCAAGTCAGTGATTATGATAGGCAAAAAGTCAAGGGAATTCCAAGTCAAAGCTTCTTGATTGCAACTCGTCTATTAAGCAAAGATATCAATATATCAACCTTTGAAGATGAAGACAGTTGTGTACTTTTATTAAGAGTTCTAGATAGTGCTCAACTTCCTATGGATGTAGAAAGAAAAAGAATTCGCTCTGAAATCGCCGAAGATGCTAACTCTAAAGAGCATTGGGAATCTGACCTTGATTTCGCGTCTAAAAGAGTTATGTCATTTTCTGGACTCACATGCCGCATTATTGGAACTTTCTATTTGAAAAATAATGGAAAGATTCTTAGAAATAAAGAACAAGCTCTTGAATTATCTTTTGGTAGCGATATTTCAAATTTTTATCCAAACAGAGGACTTAAAGTTTATAAGCCTACGAGGGATTCTTTGAAAACCATCATTAATTTTGGCTTAAATGAATCAAGTATTGAAATTGGTCAGGTTCGTTATGCATCTACTCAACGTCCTAACGATGAAATTGATTCTGTAAAGGTCAAATTGAACCCAGAAGATTTAGTTTCTCAAAAAACAGCTATTTTTGGTATGACTCGAACTGGTAAGTCAAATACTGTAAAAACAATTATGAAAGCAATTTATCAAAATAGATTTGCTTATGATAAACCTCAAACGATTGGTCAAATTGTTTTTGATCCCAACGGTGAATATGCCAATGAAAACATTCAAGATAAAGATGATACAACAGGTCAAGCTCAAGCATTAAGAAATGTTTGGAAAATTTCTAAAAATGGTAAAATTGGTCATGAATCTGATGTTTCTATCTATTCTTTGTCAGATTATAAAGCTGATCAAAATCGTAAAATATTGAAAATTAATTTCTATGATGATGATATGTTAGAAATTGGAAAAAACCTTATCAATACAGCCATTGAACAAGACGCAGCTATTGCTAACTCCAATTATATCAGAAGCTTTATCAATCTGAGATTGCTCGATGAATCTGATGAGGAGGGATCTTACTCTCAAGGAACAAGAGAAAAACGTTGTATTTTAATTTATAAAACCATACTTTATAAATCTGGCTTTTCTATAAGAGAAAAAGACAGAACAGTTCAATATTCTGGTCTCTTTTCAGGAGACCTCATCAATCATCTCAAAGAAGGTATTGATGGATACTATAACTTAGAAGATGATAAGCGCAACAAGTTCAAAGAGAAAAAAAGAAAATATGATGAGTGTGCTGATACACTTGAAAAATTAAGCAAAATAGGTTGCTCTTATGATGACTTATTTGAAGCCTTTAAATTCTTAGCTGAATACATCAAAGATGTTGATTCTACATTTCATCAATTTAATCGCTACTACAAAGACAATAAGTCTTCAACAGGCTCCAACTGGAATGATAATAAAATTGATACCTTGTTGAACTTATTTACTTATGATAATACACCAAGGCATTTTGCTAAAGCACTTAAATTTCATAATCATAAATCCTCTGGTGATTATGCCTTATCTATCTATAAGGATTTGGAAGCAGGCAGATTGGTTATTATTGACCAAGCCCTTGGAGATTCCAAACTCAATAAAATGGCAGCAGAGCGCATTGTCTTTAAAATTTTTAATGAAAATGCTAAAAAATTCGCTCAAGCTCTTGAACCATCTAATATCATTATCTTCCTTGAAGAGGCTCATAATCTACTACCAAAAGGATCTGAGGAAGATACAACCAATATTTGGGCAAGAGTGGCTAAAGAAGGTGCTAAATTTAAAATTGGCATGGTCTATTCTACTCAGGAAGTTTCCTCTATTCAAAGAAATATCTTGAAAAATACCACAAACTGGTTCATTTCTCATTTGAACAGTCGAGAAGAAATTCATGCGTTGGAAGATTATTATGATTTTGAAGATTTTTCTAGCTCCATTTTAACAGCAGAAGATAAAGGATTTATTCGAATGAAAACTCGCTCTAATAAATTTGTTGTACCCATTCAAGTTGATAAATTTCAAGTCAAGCAATGATAAAAAAAACTCATGATATATTGCTTTGGTTAAAAAAATTTAATCAAAACCACAATAATTGCCAATATCATATTATTCCAATCAACAGTCTTGATAGTGTTTTTCAAAAGCATTATTTATCACAAGGCTTTTCATTGGATGATCATGTGGTCAACTATATTGGTGATGTTTTTTTAGATTCTTTAAACTTGGATACTCTACCCATACAATTTCATGAGGCAACTGGTTGGTTTACAGTTGAACGAAATCATCTGAAAAATTTAAAAGGCTGTCCTCAAATTATGAACAGCCTCAATAATGTACATGCTGAAATTCGCTACTCTTATAATCCCTTAGTAAGCTTAGAAGGCATGCCTCAAATTTTGGATGCAAGTGTTAAGTTATTTTCATGTCAATTGAAAAACCTCAAATATTGCTCTCATACAATCAATGGTGATTTTGTTTGCTCATCCAATCAACTCAATACACTTGAATATTTTCCTCATCATATTTACGGATATGTTTATTTGAGACACAATATGGAATTACTAAAATATAATTTATTCTCAGAAAAAAATTTCTTAGATAATAATGAATTTGATTTTTGGTTTAATTATCACTTAAAAGATAAAATAAGCAATGATAATAAAATTATTTTGAATCAATTAAGTCTTATCGATGAACGTGAAAACAAAATTAAAAAAATTTGATTTTTTCAATGCTTAAGTTACAATATACTGATGAAAAATTATACAATTATCACCGAAAAATTGATTAAAAACAATCAACAGTCTTTATCTGATATTCAAAAAAAAATCTTTTCTAGTATTGTCAATGATTTGCCACTGCCTTGTTTAATTAAAATTCTTAATCATTTTGAAGATCATTCATTTATTAAATTCGAAAATTATTTAAATATCAAATTATTTTCTTTTTTAGATGAATATCATCAATTATCTCAAGAGGAAAAAATTGTGTTTTTTGAAGATTTAAAGCAATTTTCTCACCATCGTCTCAAAGAAAAATTCTTAAATTGCTCAAAAGATGTTTTTTTAAAAAAATTACAAAAACTATCTGAAATGTCTCAACATGATGAATACTTGTTAGATGGATTGCTAAAAGATAATCATAGAATTCTCATGAGTAATCAACCTGAACTATTGTCTCTTCAAAGTAATTTTAATAAAATTGTCGATATCTTTTCTTTTAAAAATAATCCAGTTAATCAAATGATTCATGCTCTGTCCCCATCAGATGGATACTTACATGATTTAATTGATAGTCATTGTGAACAATTTTTATATTTGATACAACCTCAATTTTTTAAAAAGTCTTTGACATTGCAAAATACCAATACAAAAGGAATCTCTCAGTTTTTATTTTTTTCTCAACAATTACAAGTCTATAAAGAATTGAATTCTGATGAAAATTTTGGCAGCTATTACTCTCATCATTTCTATGTATCCAATGATATATTGCAATCTATTGGAAAAATTTCCAAACCAGCTTTTGAGTTAAAAAACTCATTGGAGAAATATCAACATATTCATCATATTGATTTCAAAAAAAATAAAGCATTCTCCTATACTAAAATTCTATATTCATCTCAAGATTTTCAAAACCAAGATCCTATGGAAAAATTTTTTCATTTTTATCAACAATATTACTTTGACCTAAGCCAAGGGAAAAATATTTTTCAAGATAAAATGATTTTTGTGATCAAGTCTATTTTACCTAGAATGATAGATTGTGGAGATGAATTATTCTTGAATCTCGAAAAATTCTTAAAGTTTAAATCCTTTTTTCATCCACCTAAAGAATTAGAATTGCTTCATATTAATTTTTACCATTACTTAAGTAAAAAATCAGAATGTATAAATATAAACTCTGATATCATCTCTAAAAATCCCCATGCTTTATTTAAACAAATGGACCTCCTAGGTTTGAATATTCAAAAAGAAATCAATGAATTGTATTTATTAATGGATATATTAAACAAAGAAACAAATTTTTTGATTGATAATGATTTTGATTACTCTTCTATCAAGGGAAAGCATCATGGAGATATATGTCATTATTTAAATAACATTGTTTTGAAAAAAAATACCCCACAGTTAAATTTTAATGAAATCAATCAAAAAACTTTCTCTTCTATTGCGAAAATACCAGAATCTTTAAAAAATGAAAACTTTTATCAAAATCTTGATTTTTCTCAATTCTTTAATCCTCAAGGAAAACCCAAGATAGAAATGATAAGCCTTTATCATAACGTCATATCCCAGAAGGATTTTCATAACCCTTCTTTATTTTTTGATAATTTTCATGAACTTACTTCGGTTTTTTACTTGGTTTTTAGCGACAAACATTCTATTATGTCAAAAAAAATTAGACCTCATATTGAAGACTGGTTATTTGATTTGAGAAAACTTGATAGAGAATTGTCTAAGCACCCATCATATCAAAAAAACAATGAGTTTAATCATTTTTTTTATATATCCACTAAATTCATTGATATTCTACCTCAATTATCAATCGATAATCAATTAACATTTTTTAAAGATTGTATTTATTCACCTGGTAAAAATATACATTCCAGTTTTCTTATATTTTATAATCTCTTTATATCAGAAAAAAAATCAGATAATTTGATTGATTTTTGTCATGAACAATTTTTTAGAAGTCATAATTTAAGTCATTCTATTCATGAATTTATTCAACCATTTCTATCAACAATTCATATTGATGAATTTTTTAAATCACCATTTTCTCATATTCAAAAATCATTATTACTTGAATATAATTCATCTTTTGAGTCAAAGTCATCTTTAATTGACGCATTTTTTAAAAATCATCAAGAATTAGTTTTAGATATCATTAAAAACAATTCTCTAACACAATCTCATTTAAATTATTTTTTTCAGTCCAAAGAATTTTTTATGAAGATCATAGAAGAACATAATACCCATATATTAAAATTCTTAGATTTTATGTCAGAAGAAGATAAAATCAATATTTTAATAAGCTCCCCTGAAAATATTCAATCTTATTTTAAAAATAAATTTTTAAATGAAGATTTAGTTTCATCTTTAACCTTAAATGACAATGTTAAGACCAATAAGCCTAAAATTTGAATTTTATCTTTTTTTTTATTACCATTAATATATGAATACATTCAAAATCAATTATTTTTTCTCTCATCCCAATGAACTCTCTTATCAAACAAAGAAAAATATTTTGTCTTATCTTAAACAAGAGCATATGGTGGAAAGAAATTTCTTTTATAATGATTTATCTTTTGATGAAATAAAAGAATTTGTTCAATTGTTTCAAAAAAACAAAGCTTATCCTATCTTAAACAGTATTTTTAATCTACCATCTCATATCAATGATTTGATTAAAAATGAAGCTTATTCAAAAACAATTTTCCAAGATGTTTCTCATCTCAATTTATATTCACAACCAGAAAATTGGCATGATGTCGATTTTATTTTCTCTGAAATTTTTAAAATCAAAAACACACACAATAATTCATTTTTTACGACAAGCATCACTGCCAGTACAGTTCAAGAAATTAATCATTTATTCTCTTTGCTTCCTTCTGATATATTATTATCCAAAGAATTTGCTGATAAATTTTTTCAACAACAAAAGTTTATATCTAATAGTTTTTTACAAAGTCTTTTTGAAAAGTCTTTTCATTATAATCCTTATATTATTCCCATTTTGGAAAAAAATATCATTAAAGACATCTCTAACTTTGATTTTTTTTCTCAAAAATTTGAAGAAAATCAAGACATAGAACGCATTTTATTTAAAAATGAAAAACCTGATTTTGAGATGTTTCAAACATATCATTTCCTTAACAAAATATTTGAATTTTTAATTAATCATCAAGTATCCATTAATAATAGTGGAATCACTCCTTATACTAGATTACCACCATTTAATTTATCTCTTAGTTTGGATAATATCATTTCATCGTTAACCAATAAGCAACCACAACACCATGATGTTACGATTGAGAAAGAACATGAACTATTTGAAAAATTTATAAATTTTTTTAATAAAAATCATTCTCATTTCTCTCAGATAGCTGTGTTTAACAATTTAAATAATCCATTGATTTATAAATTAAAAGAAAATGATGAACTATCTCATACAATTATATCTTATCTAAATCCTTCTCAATATTCAGAAGAATTTTCACATAATTTATTTAAATCTATGTTTTCTTTTTTTTCTAATCCTATTTTGAATAAAGAGTTTTTTCATACGGATGATGTTAATCGCTTTTTTGATCAAAACCCAGATGTTTTTTTTCAATTATGCTTAAAAAGTCCTCAAAGTCTTGATTTTTTAAAACCTAAAATCAAAGATTTAAAACACCACTTTGTTCAATTCTTTGAAAAAATACATAAACAAGAATTAGCGGAAAAATTAGCTCCTGTTGTTAAAATTTTAGCTGAAACAAATTATTTCGAAGAAAAATTCTTTATTCAAATGATCAATCATGATCCATATTGTTTTGATAAATTACCTAAAAATTTGAAAAACAATAAAAATATTTTAATGAGTTATATGCTATCGCTAAATGATAAATATGATTTATCAAAAATACCTCATGATATATTCTATCAACTCTCACATGATGATTTGAGAAAAATATTAAAGAAAAATATTGAATTTTTTAAACATGATAAATGTCCCATTCATGTTTTATTTGATGAGGCGTGCCTATTTTTTGCTTATCATAAAATCTATAGTCATCGAGCAACTAATTTTGTCGATGATATCATGAAAACTTTTGTTACTAATAAAATTAAAAATGACTCAGATAACATATTAAAAATTTTTTCTCATCAAATAAATATTCACATTCCTCTTGATGATTTAAAAAATCGTTCTGGTGTTTTCAATGATATCAAAGATTTTTTACAAAAAAAATTAGATAAAGCCATTCTGTTTGATACTGAAAAAGAAAATGTCAAATTATTGTTTAATGAATTTGGCTATACTAATTATCATAATTATTTTTTTAAAAATAGTCAGTTCTTAAAAGAAATGAGCATCTTTACTTCTCTTGAGCCTCATTTATTTTATGATTCACAATATTTTCAAGCATTTCTTGATAAGAACACTAAAATTGATTTAATTACACATATTCCAAACGAATGCTTCTCACATAAAGATAATTTATTTTATTTTTTAAAATTTATTGATAACCACGGATCTCACCCCATACTTTTAAAAAAATTACCTGTTAATGTTTTAAAAGCAATCAAAGACTTTAATATACAGCAAGGCAGTTTCTTTGAAAGTATTTCTTCTTTAGTTAATCAACAACTTATTATCACACACATCTCACTTAACCATGAACCTAAAAGAAAACATAAATTATGAAAAAAATTGAACTATTTATAGATACTGAATTTCTTGATTTTGAAAATACTGAAATTATTTCTATTGGTATCACATCTTGTGAAGAAAATATTTATTTTGAAAATAAAGATATTAACTTCAAAAAAACATCTAATCCAAAATTTATTCAAAATGTCGTCAAACCATTGTTAAATTTTTCTGAATTTGGCCTTTCCTTATCTGAAATTTCATATAAGTTGAATCATTCTTTACGCAAACTTCATGAAAAAGGATACGAAGAATTCCATATCATGTCAGATCAAATCATTGATTTAAGATTATTTTTTGAATTAGTCGATTTTGAGTCCTTTACTTTCAAACCAATTGTTTTTACAGAAAAATTCTATTATATTGAAAAATCATTGAATTTAGAGAAAAATTCAGTGATTGACTACTTTTTTTCTGAACAAAAAGCTTTTTTTAAAATTAATCAATTACCTGAACATCATGCACTTTATGATGCTCAAGCTAATTTGTATGCTTATGAAAAAGTTAAAAAATTAAATTCTCAAAACAGACCTGTTTATGGTATTTAATCGATCCATTTTTTCTTCAAATGCATCCATAAATGCCATGTAGTCATCTTTATAGTCAGAATCTGGATCGTAATAATTCATTGATAAATTCATTTGAGATAAATAATCAAAAACTTTCCTTGATAAATCTTTTGAAAAAATCATGTCATATTTTTCTTCATCAGTTAATTCACTATCAATGATATTTCTTGCATTTTTTTAATAACTCATTTAATTCTTGAAGCATTTTATTTTCCTTTTTTATAGGTCAAATGATATAAGTTCATTCAATTTTTGTCAAATCTTATTTGAAATCAATGAACTAGCAAATTTTTTTCTATGGACCATCGTAAAAAAATCTATTGGAACACATAAATCCATTGTTATAAGTAAAAATTAATTGACTGTACTTTGATTATTTTTATGATATAATATTATCTCTTTAAAAGGAAAATATATGGACAAAGAAGTTAAAGCACAAGCATTATTTGAAAACTATGATTTTGGTGAAAATCTGATTGTTGTCGATTTTGATTCATGGGATGTCACGCCTGGTGATAATGATTGGATTCGAATCGTTTATGTACAAGACTCTGAAAAAATATCTCAAGATTGTGAAAAAATCTCTTTTCATGTTAAATGGAAATCCTCTGATGACTTAGATCTTCATGTTGATGATGTTTATGCATTAGAGATTAAACATGGTCAAGAAATTGGTTGTATTGATGAAAAATTTTTAAATTAACAACAAGGCTAACAATTTGTTGGCCTTTCTTTAATCTACCCATATTCTTTCATTTTCATATTTTTTTCTAAAATAGTCCATATCTTCTTTCCTTAATTCATTTCTATTTTTCTTAATGTCCATAAAGCTACTAATACTTGATAATAATAATCAACATTTTCATCTTTTCTAAAAAAATCTCTTTTGATTTTCAATTTATTTTCCAAATCATTCACTCGATCAATAAAATCTCTCTCAAAATTTATTTGATGAAATATTTTTAATTAAATCTAATTATTTTTGCAATTTTAAAATATTTATTTTTCTTTTTTTGAATATCTTCATAATAAACTTGAACCATTTCAATCATATGCTTCCAAATAATTTTTAAAATAATTCTCATAAAAATTAATATATTCCATATTATTTGCATAACCCAAGTGAAAAATAAAATCACAATCTATATTTTTTATCAATTTTTTATTTAATTTTATCAGAACATAACTGAATGCAATTTGCTTATCTGGAGGTATTTTAGCTCTTGTTGTTAAATTGACATAAAGAAATATATATGGGAATCTTCTTAATTGATTTTCATGTTTCATCACCAAACCTGAATTGGCATTAAAGTAAAAATCTCGTGCATCAATAATATCTATAAAATCTTCTTCTGGAAAAATTTCTTTTACCATTATTTTTGTTTTGATGATATCAATTCCTGAAGTTTTTAATATTTTTTTACATTCTTCTATTGTATAACCATCTAATAAAATATATTGACCAGCTTTTATATTATTAATTTCTTCTTG
>JACCDV010011350.1_pt1 | contig 19079 bp, 23 predicted proteins | sample 7446131 | NCBI WGS metagenome assembly JACCDV01 (sample SAMN15323448, study PRJNA562643) | freshwater metagenome | isolation source: river surface water | place: USA:Blue River Watershed | collected 2017-08-17 | reverse complement strand
CTCTGCGCAGAGTCTGAAGGGGTCTGTACTCGAGATAGGACCGATTGCTATTGCCTGGGGTAACTTCCTCAACGTGTTTATTAATTTTGTGGTCATCGCCGGAGTTGTATACTTTGGTGTGAAGTGGCTGAAGCTCGACGAGAAGCTGGATAAGAAAGGGTAGTATGTTGTGGTCTCATAAAGCAGCGTATGCATTTCTTGGCATTACCTTTCTTGGTTTAGTGTTGGGTGTTCAATATATGATTTCTACAGATCAACCAGCTATAAAAAATCAGTTCAAGATATACAGTACGGCTTTTGCTGAAGGTGAGCGTATTCCACGTAAGTACACCTGTGATGCTGAAAGTCCGGTGAGTCCACCCATTTCTATTCGCAATCTTCCTGAGGGTACAAAGTCCATGGTGCTCATCATGGATGACCCTGATATACCCGAGAGTGTGAAGCAACAGCGCGGCATCGAAGTCTTCGATCACTGGATCGTGTACAACATTGAGCGATCGATCGTTGAGATAGAGGAAGGGAAGGCGCCTGGCACTGAAGGTGCAAATAGTACGGGCTCCATCGGCTATCGAGGTCCATGTCCACCAGACCGTGAGCATCGCTACTTCTTCAAGATGTATGCGCTTGATAGAAAGCTCGACTTTACCAAGACGCCCACGCGAACGGAGTTGGAGTCGGCTATATCTCCCTATGTACTCGCATCCGCTAAATTGATGGGTGTGTATGAGAGAGCAAAGCAGCCTGAATAATGCTTATTCTGTATACCAAACCCACCTGCGCATTCTCTCGAGCTGTCGAGCAGTATGTTGCACTGCACCATCTCACAGTGGATAACAGAGACATCTCCCTCCAAGAGGCATACAAAGAGGAGTTGGTCGCTGCCGGAGGTCGTGCGCGAACCCCGTTCCTGATCGACACAGACAAGCATGTGTCACTCTATGAGTCGGAGGCCATTATCGATCATTTACAGACACACTACGTAACGGACACCATAGAACATGGCAGAGAGATACCTCCGGGTACATGTAGTCCCCAATTCTAAGCGGGAGGTGGTGGTAGACCGCGGAGAGAACAGATATGATATTGCGGTCAAAGAGCCTGCCGAGCGCAATATGGCCAATGTACGCGTGCGTACCCTCTTAGCGCGACTCTTCAAGGTGCCGATAGGCAAGGTGCGCATTTTCACAGGTCACCATTCGCCTGGTAAGATCGTTATAGTAGATGATTAGCAGCTTAAGACTGACCTATGCAACTACGCATCAAGCACACCAATTTTCAGATGACGGCAGAAGTGAAAGAATACTTAGATAAAAAATTAACACAGTTTATACATGTGTTACCGAAAGAGGAGGGTAAGGTGGCGTTTGATATAGAGCTGGAACGTATTTTAAAAGGGAAACACAAAGGGGATCTCTTTCGCGCGGAGTTTACCGCTGACATTCATGGTCATTCGTACCGTGCAGAAGCAACGGGTGAGACCATGCTTGCCGCTATCGATGAAGCCAAGGCAGAGCTCAAGCGCGAAATGACTCGTGCCAAGACGCTCATGCAGAAGAAGACGCGCACCGGAGGACGCATACTGAAAGACGTCATTCGAGGTGTTCCCAGTAAGAAGTAGCGTTTGCACATAGTTGCGCTGTAAAAGAATAACACCCGCCAACGTAGCCGTTGGCGGGTGTTATGGTTGCATTCATTTTGCGTTCCCGCGCATGAAGTCAGAATAAGCCATTTCCTTCTTGCCCTCAGGTATGACTTTCAGAATTTCGAGACGTCCACCCTCATACACTGCCTCTGTGATTTTGACACGCAGCTCTTTGCCATCTTTCTGTATGAAAAAGTATGTTCCTGGCCATCCCTCGAGTGCGCATATTTTGAGATAGTTCTCATACGCATTTCCACTGAGGTTAATCTGTCCGTCTTCTTTGTGAATTTTCTTCGTTACCGTCGCTGCATCGTGCTCTTGTTCCTCTGCCTCAATCTCACTATGTATCCATGGCGCGAGCGCGTCTGATAGTAGCTCACCACTTTGCTCAGCAAGGAGTGACTCCAGTGTCTTCGCAGGAATAGGCCACTCATCAAGAGTTACTCGAGCTTGTGCCACGATAGGACCATGATCCATTTCGCTGTCGAGCTGAATTATGGTGGTGCCGACACTATCCTTTTCATCACGGAGAATAGCGCTGACGATTGGTGACGGTCCTCGCAATCTTGGTAGGAGCGATGGATGTACGTTGAGCATGCCGCGCCGTGGAAGTGAGAGTAGGTCGTCGGGGATGAAGAGTCCGTAAGCAGCGACTATGCCGACATCCCACTCGCTGTTTATGAGTTCTGCGGGGACATCGTTTGGTTTAAGTGTCGGTGGTGTGACGACATCAATACCGTGCTTCTGAGCCATGACACGCACTGGTGTTGGTTGCACAAGCAGACCTCTGCCTTGTGGTTGGTCGGGTTGTGTGACGACGAGCAGCGGTGCGTGCCCGCGTTCGATGAGAATGTCTAATATCCGCGCAGCAAATGCGGAGGTGCCAAAGTACACTATGCGAGACTTACTCATATGCGTTTCTTCTTTGGTCGCACTTCGACGACATCGTCTGCATGATCAATAAAGAGTACTCCGTTTAGGTGATCAGTTTCGTGCTGAAATATTTGCGCAAGGAGTCCTGCTGCGCCGCGTACGATAAGTTTGCCGTGCTCGTTGTAGGCACGTACTGTCGCTTTAAGTGAGCGCTTTGTTTTGCCGTAGAAATTCTTCACACTCAAACACCCTTCATCCATCCACTCGACATCGCGAGATCGTTTTGTAATGACTGGGTTGATAAAGATGGCGTCCGGAATGGTGAGAGGATCGTCGCCAGGCTTTGCCAACACTGAGCCTTTCACAATAAAAATGCGCAAACTCTCTCCAATTTGTGGTGCAGCAAGTGCTACACCATCTTCTTCGAGAGCAAGTGTTGCGCTCATCTCTTTGAGAATTCGTTTAATTTTGTTGGTGCTTATATCTTTGAGAGGCACAGGATCTGAGACCCGTTTGAGGACGGCGCCTCCTTTGTCTCCAAGTTGGACTATGGGCTTAGCTTCCGATTGCATGGTGCTACCTTACACTAGATTATGCCACAAAAAAACTGCCACCATGTGCAGTATATAGAAGAGCGGCCTAGCACCGTATGAGAGTGCTAGGCCGCGGACGACACAGAGGAGAGAAGTATGTGCCGTCGTAGGGAGGTCCCACGCTGCTGCCAGAGTGGGCTACCGTACCGGAGTACTCCTTGTCGGAGACCCCAATACGACACGACTGCTCACACTCTACGGCATAACTAAATCTTGTCAACTACCCCTGTTTTTAGGACAGGCTTTCGGGGTGGGTTGAGACGGCCATGTAGGGAGGTAATGAGCGGAGTACAAGGTAGAGATCAGTTGGTAGAGGTAGTTCCGTTTGGAGGACGATGGTGGTCAGTACTGTGCCGCGAGGTCTTGGTATGGTGTGTTCTTCACGAACCCAACTCTCGACACTTTTTCGTAGAGTAGTGACTTCTCGTCGTACGCGCTCCGGTGTTCCTTGCAACTTAATGGTGATAAGTCCGCGGTACGGAGGGTATCCATACTTCTTACGCAGGGTGAGTTCCTTTTCAATAATTGTCCCAATACCACCTGACGCGATGGTGTGCACTACTTCAGCCTGCGCGTGTCGTGTCTGTACGAGAAGTGCGGGAGTTGATTGCGCAAGGAGATATAGGACATGATGAGCTCGTTCGTGCGCTTTCCAGTCAGAAAATGAAAAGAGGGAGTCGAGTGACGCAATTGCTGTGAGGTGTGCCAGACCTCGAATGTATGGTAGTGCCATCTCGGTACCGATCATGACACCGCCATACTCCTTCCACTCATCCCGTATTGTTTTGGCGTGCTTGTGTGTCTTTGCGTGATCGTTGTCTAGGATGTAGGTGCGCATTGTTGGTCGGAGCCTCTTGAGATCTGCTGCGACTTGTTCGCTCGTAATGCCGAGTGTCGTGAGCTTCCAACTCGAACAATGGATGCATGCCACCAGTGCTGTCTGGCGGTAGTTGCAAAATGGGCAGCGTAGGTGACGCTCTTTTTTTACTTCCACAAGCTTCAGGTTGTTGTTGCAGTTTGGGCAGGTGACTACTTCGCCACAGTCGCCGCACATAAGCACAGTGCCAAATCCTTTGCGCGCTGCGTAGATACTTACGCGCCCTCCATCAGCTACTACTGAGTCGATGGCGTCCATAAGAGGGCGAGTGATCGACGGGGTGAGTTTTTCGATTTTTTCGAGGGTGCGAATTTCAATTGTTCGCACGCGTGCACTGACACTGTCGCGGCGTTCTCGATCTTCAAATCGTTGATAGTGTCCGCTCCCGAGTACGTATTGTGAATCCACCGTGAGTAAGTCGTCGGCAAGCAAGAGTTCGGAGTGTAGTTCATCTGCTAAGCGACGCACAACGTCTCGCAGGTGAAGGTACGGTTTTTGTTGCAGTGCATAGGCCCGTGCACTTTCGCGCTCTAGTACGAGTAAGCCAATGTCACCACGTGGGAGTGCGCATGAGGTGTAGGTGCCGATAACAACCACTGGTTCATCTTGTGTGGATGCAAGCTGCCAACGCTTTTTATACTCTTTAACAGATAGTTCTCCGGTAATTGCATAGAGTCTGTGTTCGATCCCTTTTGCGAGTACGGTACTTAGCTGTTCAACTTCCTCGAGCGACGGGCAGATGATGTAGACAGATTTCTTTTGCGCAAAGTACTGCCGGACGAGTCTCGCGTAGGTGTCGCGACGTTCGTTGTAGGGTAACTCAAGAACGACAGGTTCATGCTTGCTGTGTTGAGGACGAATCTCTACCGAGGTGGTGCCGTTAGTAGTGAGTGCGGCATCTGTTACCAGTGAGCGTAAAATTGCGCCGGTTGTTGTTGCGTAGTCTCTGGCGAGATGTGTCGCGGCGCGCAAAAGCGCGTCATGTATGACCCGCTTGGGCTCTTGGGGTGTGATTTTTCTCAATTGAAAATCACTGCGCTTTAAGCCCATCTTTTGCTCTGCAGCGCTCACACACTCGATCACAAACGCCCGTATCTCTTTGCCGCGCATGGGAACCTGTATGACATCACCTGCTCGATACTCACGTGTTGAAAAGTAGGTCAGACTTTCTCGCACTGGCGACTTCGTTATAGGGAGTACTGTTACCAGAAAGAGCGTGCCTGAAGTGTCGCGATGCTCGGGCGTTGTCCGAGGCATATGGCTAGAGAGAGAGTTCTATAAAAAAGGCGCCGTCTTGAATGTATATAGTCGATGTGTCTTTCACAGCAAAAGTTGGATCTGACCCTAAGTAGAGTGGTTGAAAGTTTTGCGTCTGAGAAGTGTTGATGCCTTCTGCGGATCCTTTGCTGGCAGGTTCTACGTCGAGTGCCCAAACGCCATTGCGCACGGCAACGATGAGTACGTCGTGACGTGTGCCGAGGAATGAGAGTCCGCGCACGGCACCTATTTCAGTAGTGAGTACTGTGATGGGGCCACATGTCTCCTTGGCGCAGTAGTACGATGGTGTTGTTGTTGAGTCGCCACGCCAAACGCTGCCGATGATTGCGTCACGCACATAGACTTCAGCGAGACTGTCGCTCGATGCGAGAGGTTTGTCTGGCGTAGGTAGGGTGGCGCTGCGAATAGCTCTCACTGCATTCGCGTACTCTGGGTCCGATTCCTTAAGTACGCGCGCCTTTGGTGCGGTAGGTACTAAGAATGGTGTGACCTCCGTGGTGAGTGCGCTTTCAATGTTCACATTCTTTGTCCATGGCCATGCTCCTTCCTGTGATACGAGTACGTTACGACGTCCTGGGAGTACGCGCTCACGAGTGTATGTGCCTGACTCGGAAATGGTGCCGACGCGCTTCTGGTCTATGAATACCGTTCCGCCAACAGGGCCATAAACGGTGAGTGATCCCGTTTGGACCAGTTGCCACTCTTCATTGAGTTGCCATTCACTAAAGGAGAGTGCGACGTTGGTGCCGATGAGTAGTACAACAATTGCGGAGATGGTGAAAATGATTCGCGACATACGCGTAGAATACGAGATATCGCGCAGGCCCGCAAATGTGCGGGATATCACCATACCCACTCAGTATCGGTATTGGTATACTAGTACTCTTATGCCACAGGATGTGAAGGAGCAATTTGTCATAGAAGGGATGTATGGCAGTAAATCGCTCCAGGGCGCTATCACCGTTGCAGGAGCGAAAAACGCAGTGCTACCCGCAATGGCTGCATCGTTACTTTCCGACAAGCAGTTGGTACTTACCAATGTGCCACACATTGAAGATGTGTTGCGAATGTCTGAGCTACTTGAAGGTCTTGGTGTGACAGTGACGCGCACAGAAGACACGCTTACTTTGCAGGCTAGTGCTGTGCGCACATCTCATATAGAGCGAGAGAGTGCGAAGCGCATGCGCTCGTCTGTCTTTCTCACGGGACCTCTTTTGGCGCGCTTTCAAGAAGCGCGTTTTCCGCATCCAGGAGGGTGTGTGATTGGAGAGCGCCCCATTGATCAATTTTTAAAGGGATTTGCTCAGATGGGCGCCACCATCTCTCACGAAGATGAATGGTATGTCGTGCGAGCGAAGGATGGCTTGAAGGGTGCCACACTCTTTTTCGATCTTGTTTCTGTGTCTGCTACCGAGACGTTTATGATGGCTGCAACGCTAGCACGTGGCACAACCGTGCTCGAAAATTGCGCCACTGAACCAGAAGTGGTGTTTCTTGCAGAGGTTCTACGCCGAGGCGGTGCGCAGATATACGGTGATGGGACGAGTACGATACACATTGAAGGTGGTGCACTGCTTAGCTACGATGAGCCGATTCCTGTCATACCAGATCGTATAGAGACATCCTCCTTTTTACTGCTCGCCGCGCTTGCAGGTACAGATGTAGTGATTAATGAGTGCAATCCTCAGCATGTGCGCATCATGACGCAGTATCTTGAGAGTACCGGAGTACCGCTTGAGATTGGTGGCACTCACATTCGTATCGTGAACAACACGAAACCCAATACTGCCTTTGTGAGCGCGCGCGACATTCGCACACATGAGTACCCAGGCTTTCCAACGGACATACAGGCGCCGCTCTCAGTTTTTCTCACACAGGTGACCGGAGAGAACACCGTCTTTGAAACAATATTTGAAAACAGACTTGGCTACACGGACGACCTCATTAAGATGGGTGCCGACATTACCGTGTGGAATCCACAAAAAATGATGGTGCGTGGTCCTCGTAAGTTGAAGGGTAGGGAACTCATGAGTCCCGACCTTCGAGCTGGTCTCGCTTTTATAATGGCTGGAGTCGTGGCAGAGGGTACTTCTGTAGTGGGAAATGCCTATTACATTGATCGTGGATACCAACATATAGAGCAGCGCCTGAGCGCGCTTGGTGTACAGATCCGACGCACGGCCTAATTTCTATAGTTGACAGTATAGATATAGAGTGCTATAATATGCCTCTGTTTAAGAGAGGAGAAGATTGTGGTAAAGATACTTGATATTTCTCTTGTTGCCGTGACCTTTGTGGCGGCGCTTGTCGCAGCACTGCTTTTGTCGGCCGTGCCCGCGAAGGCCGGGAAAGTCGAAGTGGGGCCGCAGATTGAACGGCTTGAATCCTTGCGTTATTACGACGCATGGATGTACAAGCTCACGGCCAGCTGTGATCGCAGCAAACCGACGTGCAACTTCTATGTCGCCACGAACGGCGACGGGTTTGTGCTGATGCTGTTGCCCATTGAGGGTGGCTGGCATTTGGCGCAAATCGCAGACGCCAACAACAGTGGGCTGAATGAGCCATTCTCGTCAAATCCGTCGCAGGTCATCTTTGTGCCGGACACTGACAGGATCTTTGACGAGTTCATGAAAGAATTCGTCCCGAAAAGTTGATTCATCGTACAATGTCCCTCGCGCTCAAGAAGCGCGGGGGATTTCTTATTGATCTGCAAATTGACAAAGTGGTAGAATATGTTGTATTATATAGAGGCAGGGCAATTGTGCCCATAGAGGAGAGGCTAATGTCTCTAATCGCAAAATTGTCGTTCATGGTCCTTTTTCTTGTACTGGCAATGCTGGCTGGTATCGGAGCTTCCGGGTACCTTCAATTCTTGAAGGGACCCCCTATGCCTTCCGTCGCAGAGGTAACTCTGGCGGAGGTCTGGGCTGAAAAGCTCGGCGACCTTTGCCTCGGTCCAGAGAAGAACAACATTCGCTGGTGTTCAGCGTATGTAAAAATTGTTGATGGGGATACTCCCATCAATTCCGCGACTGGCTCTGCAAAGGGCACTCGGGTTATCAGAGTGAGGGCAATCCATTCAGACGGAGAGCTATGGGTCGAGTGGTCTCGCAGCGCTAACGCTATGGGCAGGGTAGTCGATCCCAAGTCGATACTTCAAGGCTCTGACCCTGACCAGAGGCTCTTGGAAAAGGAGTTTTTGTCACAGAATAAGTAACAGCATTCCATTCTACGATCCCCCGCGCTTCTTGAGCGCGGGGGATTTCTTATGCGCACACCATCATTGACAAGTACGCATAATAAGTGGTATAATATAAAAATTATGGCATAGTGCCAGCAAGGAGAAGACATGAGTGAAGATTTAAAGACTCTAATTGCCGTGCTCTTCATGACGGTCGTCATGTTCGCGGCTGGCGTTGCTTTGGGCAGGTTGTCGGTGCATACATATGTACCTCAGAAGGTTTTGAAGCAAGTCTGGCTAGATAAGCTGGACGGTGCGTGCGCCAAGGCTGACGTCGAGGGCACGAATCGATGCTCGGCGCTCATCGCCTACGGCGATGAGAAGATGGCTCCGCAGATGACTGGGCCTTGGTCAAGTGCGATGAGCGTGTTGGCGGTTCATGAAAATGGAGAAATCTCCTACATGCGAAAACCAGGTCTTGTTCGAAGGGGTTATCTGAACCCGTACAAGGTTCATAAGGTTATCGTCCAGAACGACGACCTGTCAGTGCAGCTTCGAAATCAAAACAAATAGCAAAGCTAACTATGCCCCCCGCGCTCCAAAAAAGCGCGGGGGATTTCTTATGATCACACATGCTTGACAAAGTGGTACAATGTGTGGTATTATATACAAGGAACGGGATAATCCCGTAAAGGAGAAGCAAATGCATAACGATCGTACATTGGCTACGCTTCGCACAATCGTGATGACTGTGATAGTTCTCATCGGCGGTTTCTTGGCGTACTCGATTTTTTACAAGAAAGGCGAGGAAACGCCGCCAAGTGTTGCAGAGGTGACACTTGCTCAGATCTGGGCTGAGAAGCTTGGAGCGGCGTGCGAACCACCGGATATGAATGACGTACGCTGGTGTACGGCGTACGTCGAGCTCAAAAACAGTGAAGGGGCCGTCAAGGGTCACGTCACACGCATGGTGTATGTCTCGGCAATATATTCGAATGGCACGGTGCGCATTCAATGGTCACGTGCCGAGGGTCTATACCGCACGGAGATCGACCCATCCAGTGTCTTGGCATCAAGTCAGGACATGGCTACGCTTGCGGAACGTTTCCGCAAACAAAAGTAGCAGACTAAACACAATGCCCCCGCGCTCAAAAAAGCGCGGGGGATTCTTGTTCTGTGGACGCAATTCCCGTATGCTACGTGCACTATGTCACTCTTCTCTCCAAGGCTGGGAATTGACCTTGGCACCACCAACATATTGGTGTTCGTGCCAGGGAAGGGTGTTGTGCTTAATGAGCCGTCAGTGGTTGCTGTTTCAGAGAACAACAAGATTCTTGCAGTGGGCCTTGAGGCAAAGCAGATGATTGGACGTACACCGGATTCCATCATTGCGTATCGTCCGATGAAAGATGGCGTGATTGCAGACTATCGAGTCACAGAGGCAATGCTCCGATACTATATTCGCAAGGCACTTGGGCGGTGGAATATTTTTAAACCTGACGTACTTGTGTCTGTGCCTGCTGGTGTCACGTCAACTGAAAAGCGAGCCGTCATTGAAGCAGCCATAAAAGCCGGTGCAAAAAATGCGTACGTCGTGAAGGAGCCCATCCTCGCAGCTATCGGCGCTGGTATTCCAATTTATGAAGCGAAGGGACACATGGTCGCAGACATTGGAGGTGGTACGATCGATGTCGCGGTTATCTCTCTTGGCGGCATTGTGGCATCTATTTCGGTAAAGTGTGCAGGTAATCGCATCGATCAAGCGATCGTTGACTATGTGAAGAAAAATTACAATCTCGCGATCGGTGACAAGACGGCGGAAGATGTAAAAATTCAGATTGGCTCTGCGGTGCCGCTCGAAGAAGAGCTTGTCATGAATGTAAAGGGGCGAGACTTGCTCACAGGTCTACCACGCACCATTGAACTCAAGACAAACGAAATTACCCGTGCAATCTCTCGTGAGCTCCGTGAAATGGTAAAGGCTATTAAGGATGTGTTTCAAGACACGCCACCTGAGCTTGCAGCTGACATAATCGACCAAGGCATCATGATGACTGGGGGCACGTCACAGCTCCGTCATCTGCCAGAACTTATACTGCGTCGCACGGGTGTTGAGGCAATTCTCGCTAAGGATGCACTTTTTTGTGTCGCGAAGGGTACGGGCATTGCGATTAAAAATTTGGATATATACAAGAAAAGTATTATTGCGAAGCGGTAGAGTAGGGGCGGTAATAAAAAAGACTTCTCTCGCGAGAAGTCTTTTGCGTTTCTGTTACTGACGCTTCATCTTGTTTGCAATCGCTTGTTCAGCTGCCGCCTGTGCACCGTGCACGTGTGGTAGTGATGAGATGAGCATGGTAATGAGCAATCCCATCGCTGCAAGAAACAAAAACGTTGCTATGAGTGCGCCTCGTATATTTTCACCTTGCTGAGTAAGATGTGATCGCGCAATGAGCAGTGCTGTTGTGCTTTGCATACACAGAATCCATACCGGCATCATACTGTTCGTATATGACCACGACTCAATAGCGAGTAGGCTACAGACACCCCCGATCCACCATAGATACCATGGCGCCTCTGACTGACTTTTTGGGTCGATCCACAATGCTTGCCACATGGGAATCGATGAAATAGTGAGTGCAATGAGGCACAGTAGTATGGCAATTATAGGATTACCAGTTACGGCCCATACTGTCATCGAGGCGCCAGTAAGGACTGCGATCAGGGTGTCAAAGTGAGTCCACTGCCAGTCGCCCTTTCTATACACGAGGTACGTAATGCATGCAGTGCCGCCGGTGTAGGAAGCCATTTGTAGTAACTGCGGAAGTTGGGCTCCGCCGAGGGCCATTGCAATGAGCAGAACGGTATTGATGAGGGTCCACAGCGTCCATGATGATATGGGTAGTTTCGTATTTGCACGATTGAGTTCGTTACGTAAGACCCAGTATCCGTAGATCGTTATGGTGAATGCGAGTGTACTAAAAAACAGATGCATTCTGTGTCGAGAGTGTGAGCTCTCGCCTCCGTGTGTTGTGTCCGTATGCACCATACCACGAGATTTTTGAAACGCAAGATGACCGCTCACGCACAAAAAAAATAGCGCTGACACGAAGTGTCAGCGCTTGTATTAATGACGGTACACCAGCTCCACAAGTACACGCGTATCGATCTCCACATCAAGTGGTGATTGCGGAGTGGGAAGTGCGGTAGGTATGAAATCTCTCCGAGATACCTTTTGCCCTTCCACCTTGAGACGTGCGAGTAAGCCGAGATCGGTTGTCGTTTCATATACGAATCCAACCGCTCCACTTTGCCACTCAATGGCAAGGGCAGACCTCATGTCGAAGAGTGAATCTTCAGCAGAGAAGTCGTATCGCACGGCGGTCTTCAGTATCCGCGCTCCCCAGATCTCACGTTCCTGTTTTGTGGTAAGTGGTAAGAAGTGCAACTGAGGTCGCGGATAGTCCATTGCGCTCGTGTGTGCGCGAATGTTGTGGTCGAGCGTGGTTTCCGTGATTGAACCGAGTGTGAGGTTGAGTGGCAGAAATGAAAGTTGCCATTCAATTGCTCCATCAGTGTCTTCTGATGCATATGATCCTCGCAGCGACACACCTGTTTCCTCGTTTGCCAATGTCGATGGCGAAAGAAGGCACATCAGCGTTGCTGCAATAGGTAGCACGCACTGTCGCATAGTGATTACTCCTGGCCGTTGCCCATGGCCTTTGGGAGCGCTTTCTGCGCAGGTCCAAACTGAATGGACATTACTATGAAATCAGTGATATGTCAAATGGTTACTCATGCGACATAAGAAACGGCGGGCCTGTTCACAGGTCCGCCGTATGTGTATCTCGACGCATTGCGTCGGGATTAGTTTAGTTCATCATGCCCGGCTCTGCGATCGAAGCGAAGTATGCCACGATAGTAGCAAGGACAATGATGGCAACGATCTGGATCGCATCGCGCCATGTCGATGAATTCTGCATTATCTCTCCTCAAATTTTTGCAGAAGTAGAGATATTACACTATGGTGGTGGTAATTGTCAATCCAATAGCGGCCGAAGTCTGAGTCAGAAGTGAGTGTTGGTGGTGTTGTCGAGTCAGTGTTGCCAGATGTTGAGCAGGAGCAGACTCCGCCGCCTCCGACTGAATAGGAATGCAATTGTGCAATGAACCAGTATCACCTATAGTACTGTGGTGAAACGCCTACGAGAAAGAGTAGAGAGTGGTGCCTCATTGCATCATGCGTACCATGTGTCGGGTGATCAGGCCGTCTGTGAAGCTGCAGTGCTCGCGTTTATCTCGGGTGACCTAGGCGTCGCTGTGCACGGCAATCCGGATGTGCTCATTCTCCGATATGTATCGCTCGCCGTCGCCGATGCGCGTCAGTTTAAGGAATTTGCTTCTACGAAGCCGTTGCGAGGTGCACACTATTTTGTTCTTTCTTTTCAGTTTGCTTCTACGGAGGCACAGAATGCATTGCTCAAACTACTGGAGGAGCCGATGCCAGGTACATATTTTTTTATAATTACGCCGGCAGTAGGCACACTGCTTCCGACCGTGCGATCACGTGTGGAGCGGCTCCAGATTACTGACGTCTCTGGTGTGCATGCATCAGAACATATAGTTGCTGCGGATTTTTTGCGTAGCACTCCTAAGGATCGCTTGGGTATGGTAAAGCCCATCATTGAAGCAAAAGACAAGGAGCAGCTCTTAGCGCTGGTTGGGGCACTTGAAGTGTATGCGCAAGCTGCTGTTGAGGGTGGAAGGGCTGCGGAGTGGAAGGAGGGTATGGAGTCTCTTTTGGCAGCGCGCCGCTATCTGCATGGTAAATCTGCAAGTGTGAAGATGATTAGCGAGTATTTGACCGCAGTGTTGCCAAAAGCGTAGCTATGGACGCAATGGTTTACCAGTTGCTACAATAGCGGCAATGAACAATTTTCAAACACTAAAGACAGCAATTAAAGACATTGAGGAATGGCTGAAGCGCGAGTTTCAGGGAATTCGAACAGGGCGGGCAACGCCAGCGCTTCTCGATAGTATTCAAGTAGAGGCATATGGCTCACGCATGCCTCTCAACCAGGTGGGTGGCGTTAGCGTAGAAGATGCTCGCACACTCCGCATTAGTCCTTGGGATCAGTCACAGATAAAGTCCATCGAGAAGGCGATTGTGGATGCAAATCTAGGAGTTGGTGTTGGCTCTGATGACAAAGGTGTTCGGGTGTCATTTCCAGAGCTCACCGGTGAGCGTCGTACGCAGCTCATAAAAATAATGAAGGAAAAGCTTGAGGAGGCTCGGGTCAAACTCCGCAGCGCACGAGGTGCTGTTATTTCTGAGTTAGAAAAGGCTGAGAAGGATGGAGAAATGGGTAAGGATGATCTCTTCAGGCAGAAGGCTGATGTGCAAAAGGTTGTTGATCAGGGCAATGAAGCCTTGGACGCACTAGCTAAAAAGAAGGAGGCTGAAATTACTGAATAATCCTGCCTCGCTGCCACCTGGGAGATACTTCTCAGTTGTACAACGAGGGTAGTCTGTTACAATTCGCACATGTCTATTCTCATTTTCTTCATTATATTGATCGCACTCATACTCGTGCACGAATTCGGGCATTTCATTGTCGCTAAAAAATCGGGCGTACGTGTGGATGAGTTTGGTATTGGTTTTCCTCCCAAGGTGTGGGGAAAGAAGATCGGTGAGACAGAGTACACCATAAATGCATTACCGTTTGGTGGCTTTGTTCGTATTTGGGGAGAGGATCCTAGTCAGGAATCAATGAGCAGTGAGCGCAGCATGGTGACGAAAGGTTGGTACATCAAGGCGGCCATTATTGCTGCGGGCGTAGTAATGAACGTGGTTTTTGCTTGGTTTCTCTTTGTGATTGGATTTGCTCTCGGTATGCCACAGGCTATAGATGCGGTGGATTATGTGGATGGGGCAAAGATGCTGGTCACGCATGTGGTACCTGAGTCACCAGCGGAGGTTGCAGGTCTTAAGTCCGGAGACACCATTCTGAGTGTGTCAGATGCTGCAGCGTCAGTAGAAGCTAAGGATCCCAAAGTGGTCTCTGATTTCATCGCGGCACACAATGGAGAGCCGGTTACGCTGTCGATAGTGCGTGGAGAGGAGACTCTTGCTATAGAGGCAACGCCGAAGCCAGGACAAGTGGCGTCGGATCTCGAACGTGCTGCCATCGGGTTTGGATTAGGTCTTGTGATTGATGCGCCACTGCCGATACATATTGCCATCTACACAGCGACCATACACACAGCGCAGCTGTTTTATGTCATTTTGATTTCAATCATTCAGTTCTTCGCGAGCGCGTTTACGTTTTCTGCAGACCTCTCACAGGTGACCGGTCCTGTTGGCATAGTTGGTTTGGTGCAAGACGCGTCCGAGATTGGGTTCATGGCACTGCTTACCTTTACCGCAATTATTTCACTTAATCTCGCCGTCATTAACCTGCTGCCATTTCCAGCGCTCGATGGAGGCCGCCTCATCATTACGCTCATTGAGGCTGCGCGTGGAAAGATGTTTCCGACAAACGTAGTCAATATCGCAAACGGGGTGGGGTTTGTGCTCCTCATCCTACTCATGCTTGTGGTGACATGGAACGATGTCGCGAAGTTGCTGGGATAGTAGCTTGGGCTCGCTCCCACGCCTTTGTCTATGTATAGCAAAAACACCTGTCGGAAAGACAGGTGTTTTTCGGTCATGAGGTGATATTTTTTCTATTCACGAGTTTGCCGAAATAGAGCAGTGATGGCTCAGTGCCGACCATGCTAGCTCCCTCTAGAATGATGAACTCCTTGTTCTCATGAAAGACCGTTATGACGCGACCAGTAAGTACGACATCGATCCAGTGTGTCTCGCTTTCTGAGTAACAGAGATCACTGATGAGGTGCTTAGAGAGCGAGAGCGTGGCGTCTCCAGTATTGTGCTCGGTAAGCAGGCCGATCTCTAGCAATGCACGCATCGCTGAAAGCGATGCAGCGGGCGTGCTTTTCCGCGGGATGTAGCAATAGAGATCATGCACCTGCATTCGTTCACCGCGTAGAGACAATTCCACATATTCTATATATGGATATCCGTTAATGACGCCGCGTGAGAGTTGTTTGCTTTCTGAAAGCGCTCCCGTTGCCGCTGGTGTTGGTGTCGATGCGAACACTATCAACGCTGTGTACAGTGCTATATGCCATATTGATCCACCCATGACGGGCCTCCCTGAATGTTCTGCCTCGGGTGAGGTTTTCTTCCCAAACGATACTGCCCACACACTGTCAGGTCAATCGATCCTGCTGCATAAGGTATGTTGACAAATTCGTACTAATGTAGTATCAAGTGTGCAGTAGAGGAGGAAAAAATGAAAAATATTCTATGGACGATCTTTTATTTCGTTGCAATTCTTTTGTTTTTAACGGTTCAGTTCATTGGGCCGTTTTACGGGGCTAAGCAAGCCACGAAACATGGTGAGGGTGTTGCGACGTGTACGCTCGATGGTCGGTATGGCTTTGCCGGCCAAGAGACACATGCAATCGTCAGGTGTCCTCGAGACTGGGACGTTGAAGATCGCTTCGCCGTGTCCGCGGGTGCCAAGGAAGACTACCAAGCATTGCTGCGGATGAAGAAGATCACGTGCACGTACGAAAAATTGCGTGCATCGCCATTGTTTGGTCTCCGCATGGTCAATGTGTCAAAGCCTCGTTGGCCTTGCATGTCAATTTCACCGTCAATGGCGCTAGACTACTACTATAAAATATCGTAACAGCTCATAACCCCCGCATCTACGGATGTGGGGGTTTTGTCTGTGCATGCAGGTGTCACGAGTATCACTTTTTGACCCGCTTGCTCAGCACGTATACAATGGCCTGATGCGACAAAGTACTCTATTTTCTAAGACCCGAAAGGAAGCGCCCAAGGACGAGGTGTCTCGTAATGCCCAGCTTCTCATACGGGCTGGCTACATTCACAAGGAAATGGCGGGTGCGTACGTGTACCTACCACTCGGTCTTACTGTCCTTGAAAACATAAAGCGGATTGTTCGTGAAGAGATGAATGCTATAGGCGGACAAGAACTACTTATGACCACCTTGCAGCGCAAGGAATTGTGGGAGAAGACTGACCGATGGGACGACGAGAAGGTGGATGTATGGTTCAAGTCACAGCTTGCTGCGGGTGGTGAGGTCGGTTTTGGTTGGTCACATGAGGAGCCTATCAGCGACATGATGCGCTCCTATATTGCGTCGTATCGCGATTTGCCTATCTATGGGTATCAGTTTCAAACAAAATTGCGCAACGAGTTGCGTGCAAAGAGTGGCATCATGCGCGGACGAGAGTTTGTGATGAAAGATATGTACTCGTATGCGCGGACGACAGAGGAGCATGAGACTTTTTATAACAGTGTGATTGCAGCATATCTACGGGCGTATGATCGCTTGGGTGTCGGTGATCGTACCTTCCTCACGTTCTCTTCTGGAGGAGCATTTACCGAATTCAGTCATGAGTTTCAAACTATCACTGATGCTGGTGAAGATGTGGTGTACCTTGATCGCGCAAAGAAGCTGGCAATTAATAAGGAGGTATTTACCGAAGCAGTACTTGCGAAGCTTGGCGTGAACAAAAGTGACGTCGAGGAAGTGAAGGCAGCAGAAGTAGGTAACATTTTTAGTTTTGGCGACGTGAAGTCAAAGCAGCTCGATGTGTACTATCGAGATGAGAAAGGTGAGCAGCAGCCAGTCATTTTGGGTTCCTATGGGTTTGGTGTCTCACGCATGATGGGTGTTATTGCTGAAGTTTTTGCTGATGAGAAAGGTCTTGTGTGGCCTGAATCTATTGCGCCCCATAAGTACCACCTCGTGTCTCTTCCTGGTGGGGACGATGCGGCCAAAATAACGGCACTTGCGGATACTGTCTATGAGACATTGCGCGCAAAGGGTGTCACTGTTTTGTATGATGATCGAGATCTTCGCGCAGGGGAGAAGTTTGCGGACAGTGATCTCATGGGTATGCCGTACCGTATTGTGGTTGGTAAGAAGAGTGTGGCAGATGGAGTACTTGAGGTGGTGAATCGAAAGGATGGAACGGTTGCATTGAAAAAGCTCGAGGAATTAACATAACCACATGGCACAAAAGGATACATGGCGCCGAATGTTTTCACACGACATCGGTATAGATCTTGGTACGGCGAATACGCTGGTCTATGTCCGTGGCCGCGGCATTGTCATCAATGAGCCATCGGTGGTCGCAGTTAATCAAAAAACGGGTCAGGTGGTAGCTGTTGGCTCACAGGCTAAGGAAATGCTTGGACGCACACCGCAGCACGTGGCCGCGGTACGACCGCTTGTTGAGGGCGTTATATCGGACTTTGAAGTGACCGAAGAGATGCTCGCATATTTTTTGAGTAAAGCGCAGGAGTCTGCAAAAAAATGGTTAGGTCCACGAGTGGTCATAGGTGTCCCATCTGGAATCACAAACGTGGAATCTCGAGCGGTCCGTGATGCGGCAAAAAGTGCAGGTGCACGCGAAGTGTATATCGTTGAGGAGCTCATGGCAGGAGCTATTGGGGCACGTTTGCCCGTACATGAGGCGCTAGGGAGCATGGTAATTGATATTGGAGGTGGAAACACTGATATAGCGGTTATTTCGCTGAATGGTATCGTTCGCTCAAAAAATGTTCGCATCGCAGGCGATCGACTCAATGCAGATATTGCGAGCTACATTCGTGGGGTGTTTAAAATACTCATTGGTGAAAAAACAGCCGAAGAAGTAAAGATCGCAGTCGGCTCTGTGAAGAAGGGTGAGCCGCTTGAAACATTGGCGCGTGGGCGCGACCTCATTACTGGCTTACCTCGCGAAGTGGTGGTGACGGATAGTGATATACGGGAAGCCATTGGTCAGTCGATAGAAACTCTTATTGAATCTGTACGAGAAGTGCTGGAGACAACACCTCCAGAAGTGCTCTCTGATGTCATGCAGCGCGGAATATATTTACTCGGTGGTGGCGCACTCATAAAGGGTCTTCCTGAAGTCTTGGAAACAGAAATAGGGCTGACGGTGCATGTCGTTGATGACCCACTCACCGCGGTCGTTCGTGGCACTGGTATCATGTTAGAAGACATGGAGCGCTATCAAGAAGTATTGCTGACAAACGACGATGATCTATCTCCAACCTCGTAGACGAAGAACGATATCGGGCACCCAAATGCGGATTGGGGTTGTTGGTATAGGTCTGTGCGTACTTGCTGCAGTGTTAGTGTCATACTTTGCACAGGGTGCCACACAAACAGGTGCATATCCTTTTTTACATATCAGCACTGGCGTGAATGGACTTTTTGGAGGAGTGGGAACCATCCTGCAGACGAAGTTGTCATTGGCGGAAGAGAATACAAAGTTGAAGCAAGTCCTTCGCAGTGAATCGCACTTGATTGCTCGTGAGCGACTACTCATGCGTGAAAATGCCGAACTCAAGGAAACGCTCGGGCGAACAGTGACACCTGACGCGCGTCTTGCGGCGGTACTCTCTCGTCCACCCTTTATGGCGTATGACACCATGATCATCGACATGGGACTTGGCAGTGTCATTGAGGTGGGTGATCGCGTATACGCGAAAGGGGATATTGTTATAGGTGAGGTGTCTG
>JACCDV011019801.1_pt1 | contig 19083 bp, 16 predicted proteins | sample 7446131 | NCBI WGS metagenome assembly JACCDV01 (sample SAMN15323448, study PRJNA562643) | freshwater metagenome | isolation source: river surface water | place: USA:Blue River Watershed | collected 2017-08-17 | reverse complement strand
CACATGAGTATAAAAATAAAGAAATAGCTTTAGATCTAGGAATTTCTAAGCTTGCAACCTTTTCAGATGGTTCTATTCTTAAGCCACAAAATGCTTACAGGAAGAAACAAGAAAAACTTGCTAAAGAACAGAGAAAACTCTCCCGTAAGAAAAAAGGATCGAATAATACAAAAAAACAGGTTTTTAAACTTCAAAGACTCCACAAAAAAATATCAGACTCAAGATTAGACTATCTCCATAAAGCTTCGACATGGATCACCAAAAACCACGGTGTCATCTATTTAGAAGATCTAAAAATAGCTAATATGTCTAAGTCTGCTAAAGGGACAAAAGAAGCTCCTGGACGCAATGTAAAAGCTAAATCGGGTCTTAACAAATCCATTCTTGATCAAGGTTGGTATGAGTTCAAAAGACAAATTCAGTACAAATCTGATTGGCTAGGTGGAAAAGTTGTCCTTGTTAACCCCAAATATACTTCTCAAACTTGTTCGCAATGTGGCTACAAAGATAAAGAAAACAGACAAACTCAAGCTAAGTTTGTTTGTAAAAAGTGTGATCATAAAGAAAATGCTGATGTAAATGCAGCAAAGAATATTTTAACCGTCGGGCAGACGGGGATGGCCTGTGGATCGAATCTCATCAAGAGGTCGTCGAAGCAGGAACTTTTGGTACAACGCGAGTTGTTGCCTGCCTGAGTGATCAGGAATCCCCCTCCTTTAGGTGGGGGAAGATGTCAAATTCATAAGAATAGTCCCAACCAGACCATAACATCGCCATCTCTCTGCTAAATTCGTCCTTGCTCCATCTTGGCAACAATCTAGGAACCTAACTCCAGCGCTCGAAGATGCTGCAGAAGACACCACAAACCAACGTCTCGCTTGGGTACTTTTTGTTTTTGCCAGCCAGCTTCGCTGTCAGGACAAAATCCAAAAAGTTTGTTGGTTGTCGAAACGACAGCTCCAAAAAATGCATAGAAAATAGTTGCTTAACAACGGCTAATTCATATAGATTTGACCCAGAGATTGGCGAAATTTGAGAAATTTGTATAAATAATAAAGTAATTACAGCATGATGCTGGCGACAAGGCTAAGAAGCGGTGCCAAAAAAGGCATAAACATGGTCATGCATAAGGAAAAAGAAGATATGATCGGATTACACTGCAAGCTCCAAAGGCTAATGCAACTAAATTACTTTTTAGTTTTTATATTCATAAGCTCGGTGGGTTGCTTGGGACACAGCAACATGACGTCCAACCCACAATTGAATTCCGAAGAAAAAATAAAAGTTTTTGAGCAGCAACAGATAGTTCTTGGGAAAAGAGTTTCTTTTCAATCAAGAATTCTCAAAGAACAAAGAACTTACCAAGTACATCTTCCAAAAAGTTATACCGACAACTCAATTTATCCAAAAAAATATCCCGTTTTGTACGTTCTGGATGGAGAGTCGCACTTCGAATATGCTTCTGGAATAACAGATTTCATGAGTGCAGCAGGGGTGACTAACAACTATCAAATCCCCGAATTGATAGTTGTAGCTATTCCAAATAAAGAGCCAGGTGAAGACAATCGGTTTCGGGACTACTCCCCAACTCTGGTTTCTGACTACTATAGCGAGAGCGGGGGCGGAGATCTGTTTCTAAAATTCCTTCGTGATGAACTAGTTCCTCAAATAGAGTCCGAATATCGCACGATACCGTTGAGGATCTTAGCAGGTCACTCAATGGGGGGGCTCATTACGGTTTACGATCTATTAAATACACCATCGATTTTTAACGCCTACATAGCAATGGATCCAAGTTTATGGTGGGACAATAAGCTATTGCTCACAAAAGCTAAAAAACTGAAGAGTGGACTTCTTCGTGCTCCTCTATACCTATCAACCTATGAGAAAGCTCAACGTAAAGAGGAATCTAAAGAGTTTGTTACAACACTTGCAAAAAATAATCCGTCACCCTTTCGAAGTAAATTTCAGGTTTTTGAATCAGAAACTCATGGATCGCTGCCAGTAGTTAGTCTCTATAATGGGTTACTCTTTGTTTTTGATCAATATCATCCAAACCTCAATGAATTTGTGCAGGAACCAACATCGATCGGAAATCACTTTAGTAATTTCTCAAAGCTATTAGGAGTTGCTTTTCTGCCTCCTGAAGATCTAATTCGTGATGTTTGTGCGCACACTCTTAAAGAGAACCCAGAGAAAGCCATTGCTTGCTTTCAGGTTAATGTTGCTAACTATCCAAAATCATATAACGCACTCAATGCGTTAGCCAAAGTCTATGCCTCTAAAGGAATGAAAAATGAAGCAACCGAAGTTTATCGAAAATCACTAACGATCCAGCCCCAGAACAAAGGAGCTGTCGAAGGCTTACACAAGCTTGGAGATTGAAATTTGTTTTTCAGCGGATCAAAACGAAGCAACTGAGGTCCAAATGATATTTGATTACGGTATGACATGAACAAGGCAGCAAAACAACACGTCCAGGAGCAGCTGAGGTAGTATCTCAAGGACTATCGCAACATTAACGACCTAAGTGCTGAGCAAGCTGCTGATAAACTCGGTGTTGAAATTGCTACCTACCGAATTTTAGAGGGACGGAAACCAACTCACGCGCTCGAAGATGCCGCAGAAGTCACCATAAACCAATCGTCTCGCTTGGGTACTTTTTGTTTTTGTCAGCCAGCTTCGCTGTCAGGACAAAATCCAAAAAGTTTGTTGGTCGTCGAAACGACAGCTCCAAAAAATGAAGGGGCCTGAGGCTTGTAAAAATAGCCCAAAAATCGACGAGAACACTTTTCCTCTAGGAAGATGTCAGACAGACACAGGAGCGAAAATTGGAGGGTGTGAGCCATACTCTAAAATTTCAAAATCAGACACCTCGTATGAAAAAATATCTTTCGCTTTTTTTAGTCTCAAAGTTGGAAAACCTTTGGGCCCTCTTCCTAGCTGTTCTCTTGCTTGGTCAATGTGATTTTTGTAGAGATGAACATCACCTCCTGTCCAAACAAACTCTCCAGGCTCTAAGCCACACTCCTCTGCTACCATGTGAGTTAAAAGTGCGTAGCTTGCAATATTAAACGGAACTCCAAGAAAAAAATCAGCAGACCTCTGGTAGAGCTGACAAGAAAGTTTTCCTCGAGCCACATAGAATTGAAAAAGACAATGACAAGGAGGAAGAGCCATCTCTTCAAGTTGTCCAGGGTTCCAAGCGACGACAAGATGTCTCCTCGAATCTGGATTCTTCTTGAGCCCATCTAGAAGCTCTTTTATTTGATCAACACTACCACCTTGAGGTTTTGGAAAAGATCTCCACTGCTTCCCATATATTGGACCTAGATCTCCATTTTCATCAGCCCACTCGTCCCAAATGCGAACCTTGTTTTCTTTGAGATACTTTGTGTTTGTGTCCCCTTTTAGAAACCAAAGAAGCTCATGAAAAATAGAGCGAACATGAAGTTTTTTCGTTGTCAGCAGAGGAAAGCCTTTCGAAAGGTCAAATCGAAGTTGCCTCCCAAAAAGAGAAAGTGTTCCTGTTCCTGTCCGGTCGTTTTTTGGTGTTCCCGAAGTTAGGAGTTCCTCTAGAAGGTCTAAATATTTTTTTTCTTCTAAGTTCACCCCAAGGCCTCTAATTCTTTTTCTAGATCTCGACTAAGAGCTTTCTCGGGGTCAAACTCATCTCCGTACCTAGCCCGTAGCTTTGCTAAGTTTTTTTCCATTGCGTCCTCGAAACTAAAGCCGATTTCATCTGCAATGATCGCAAGGTACCAAAAAAGATCTCCAACCTCTTCGAAGAGATTCACTTTGTCGAGCTCTTTACCATAAAAAATATGCTTTTTCAGGGCATCTAAAATCTCATTTGCTTCTGTCGTAGCGCCCATTGCAGCATGGAGAAGTCTCTGACTTTTGATGAGTCTCTCATTAGTCCAACTGTTCTCTCGAGCCTCAGTCTTAAGGGCTTTCGAAATATATTTCTCACTTTGCATCTAAGTCCTCCTTTTTTGCTTCATCAGATTCTTTTTCTAGAGTTAACCACAAATTGATGGACACTAAATCTAAACCGTCCGCTCTTTTGTAGATCCGATAATCAATCCCTTGATCTTGGAAGTCGTACACCTCTTCACCTCCAAAGGTTCCAAAGAACTCGAGATTTTTGATATAAATCGTGTCAAAGTTTTGAGTCCAAATTTTTCCATCTTGGATGATGGTTTTGCAGGGATTTGGAACCTCTTTTCCCCAAAGAGAAAACTTCTTTGCGACATACACACCATCGAAAAAAGAAGCCTCAATATTTGAGAACTGATCAGCGTCTAGCAAAATCTTGATGTCGTTTTCTTTTAGACATGTCTGACAACTCACTAACAACAAGAAAAAAAATATACTCTTCATTTTTTGTTTCCTCTAGATTTCACACTGACCAGCAAAACATGCCAGCTCTAGTTTTGTTTCTGTTGAGTCTTCTTTCTCGTATTCTTTAAGCCTCGATAAATCTAAATTCAGAAGTTTTTTTGCTCTTCTTTTGTACTCCAATTCGTCAATTTCTTCGTATGGAGCAAGCTTATATACGTGATCTGATGCAGGAAGAAAGCTAAGCCCCCCAATGTGTTCCCAGTTTCCATAGACCCACTCTCTGGTAGTCTCCCACTCGTCTTTCTTGACATATATGGTAACACTTGGATTATGTTCAGTGAAATTAATTTTGACATTCTTCCAATTTTCTAGTTGATCAAGACATGTCATATCATTCTTGAGCTTTGCAGAATCTGGGCTTTCAACCACAAATTCGAGAACCCAAGTCGTTGCTTTTTCTCCTAGCTGCTCTTGTCCAACTTCTGGAAAAGCAGGGACACCAGCATCTTTACAGAGTCTCAGGAGTGGATCGTTGTGTGTGATTCTCACCCTTCTAATATAGTATTTTGCAAATCTTGGGTGTAGACCACTAGAACAAGACACCGTCTGTGAAAGATTCCCAGATGGTTTCACTGCTGTGACACAAGTGCTTTGTGGAATTCCAAATCTCTCAGCATACTCTTTGTTGACCCTCACAGCTTCTTCTCGAAGAGCTCTTAGCACTTCCGGTTTTTGACAAACCTCAGAGTCTAGTTGACCAGAAATGCTAACGCCTAGAAGTCTCTCTTCTTCAGAATTTTTCTTCCAACTTTCCGAGAGATACCCAAGATTCACAAGTGTGGATTGGTATGTTCCTAGAATCGAAGCTATTCGAATTTTCTTTAGTAAAGATTCTTTTGTGTCTTCTGGTCTAGCAATCGCCTCACTCAAATTGCAAAACTGCTTTGACTGCAAGATGATTTCTGCACAAGGGTTTGTGCCAATACTGCTACTGCTGGTCCATTTTCCATTTTTGACAATTCCTTTTTTTTCGAAGTATTCTATTCTTCTTTTTGGAAGCTGCGTTAGCAAAGCACCACGGTTAAAAATCCCACGCTCTCCTGAATTGCTTGCAACTAATGCATCCCACTCTTTTTTAAAATCTTCTTTAGAAGGTTTTGAATCATCATAAATTGCACTATTATTTGCGAGCGATCTCTGCATATTTTTGACCCAAAAATCCCCCTGTTTTGCATTTCTCATCTCTTCACTGTCTAGGTCAGAGAGAGAGATTAGAGCGCTCCGTCGGACCCCTCCACACACAACACTCTCAGCTGTTTGGCATATGAGATCGTGGAGATGGATGGGTCTAAGTTTTTTGTTTTGATTTCCTAAAATTAATTTTCTTGCAAAGTCTAAGAGAGATCGCAAAGGCTCTGGACCCGAAGCAAAGCCGCCAAAGTTTTTTAGTCTTGATCCAGAGGGCCGAATTTTTGAAAAATCAAATGCAGCATCTATGCCTGTAAACCACTGCTCTAGACCGAAATGTAAAGCATCAGCCCAACCTTCCTTTGAGTCTTCGATGACGAAATTTTTCACAACTCCTGTTTGTTTCTTGATTGTTGGGAACTTTTTGACTTCTTTTTTTTCAACCGAGAACCCAACTCCCGTCCCACACATTAGGATATACAAAATTTCAGAGAGACATTTTGTGCTTGTTGGCGCAATATAACTGCAATTGTATGCACAGACATTTGTTTTTTTAGCAGGCCCTCCAGCAAACTGGAGTAGCCTCATGGAAGGCATTGCCTCTTGATTTAGAATTGCTAAATGAACTTCGGAGTATTCTTTTTCCGTAAGTTTTTTTCCAAGGCTCTCTTTCATAAAGGAGATATATCTCTCAACTGTTTCTCCCCAAATTTCTCTTCTGCCTTTTTCATCAAGCCATTTTGCATATGTTCTTAGGTATACAAATTCGTTGTACGGGGTTTTGAAATAATTTTTTCTCATGTCTAAATTTTTTCCCATCTGTCTGTGATTGCTCCTTCTGACCCCATGTATTTCCACATATCTGGAAAAAACTCTTTGGATGCCAGCTTTAAAATTTCTGTGACTTTTTCATATGGTTCTTCTGCTTTTTCTTCATCACACTCCACGATGAATTCGTCGTGAATACAGTTGACAACCTTGTACCCGGCTCTCACTAGGAGCCACCAAGCATAGTTCGTCACATCTGCTTGTGATGCTTGGATTGCATGATTGCACCATTCCGTATGTTTTCTTCCTCCCGCAATTCGTCCACTGTTAACTGTTGCTACTCGCAACGAGTCCAAGGCAAAAGCAAGCTCGTCAGACGGTTTTCTACGATCAATATCTCCCGAAAATTTGTCTAACTTGGGATGCTTTTGTTTTAGAAGTTTAATTTTCTCCCAAGCCTCATCCTCCTCAAGTTCCGTGAGGGGCTCCCCTTGAGCTGCTTTCTTAATCTTGTATGCTTGAGAGGATGTGGCATCTAACGCTTTTAGATTAGCTTTGTTTGCGGCTTCGAAATGTCGTTTAAATTCGGAGAATTCTGTTTCCCAAACAACAATTAATTTTTTGATTTCGTCGATTGACAAATCGGTACCATAGTCGACTAAGAGTTTTTTCTGCAAAACAGCAGCACCAGATGCACCGATTCGTCCAAAGTTCACAAGTTTTCCATACTGTCTTTGTTCTTTTGTGACCTCATCCTCCGGTATACCGAGGAACTTAGCGCTAATGTATTTGTGTACATCCACTCCCTTGATTAGGAGCTCTGACATTCGCGAAAAACCGTATTCCGTCAGTGCATACTGGCATCCAGCAAAAAGCTCTGCTGAAGAATAGTCAACGATGACAAATTTTTTGTTCTCTCCAGCTCTGAATATTTCCCTGATCCCACCTGATCTAGGGAGATTTTGAAGGTTAGGTTTTCTCGAACTTGTTCTCCCTGTGGCTAAACAAGGGTCATATGTCGTATGGACTCTGGTGAGACCTTCGTAATGTTTCACATATGTCTCTAGGGCTTTGCTATTTTTTGTAAAGCCTAGGTATGCCTGGATGAATGGGTGATGGACACTTTCTAGATCATCTGCTTTGCTGCTGAAGACTTCTTTTTTCCGACCACCATGATATTTTTTGACTAGCTTGTGCCCCTCCGACTCGACTCTTTCTAAGATATCGTCAAAGATTTGGGTGATTGTTTTTTCCCCTTTTTTAGGGGTTTTTTTTCTTAATTCAATGGGATCATATCCATACTCTCTTAGAACGCAAAGAGAGCTTTCGATTTTTCTTGTTAACTCTTCTTTTAAATTTGCAACTCTGTCTTGATCGACTTCCATCCCGTAGTGTGATGTCAGTGTCGTTGCAAAGCTCGTTCGAACAAGATTGTCGTGTGAGAGCAGTTTAGAAGGATCAACAGAATTTTTCAGAGATACTTCTATTGCTAATTTCTCAAGTCTATCCCAAAGGAACCAAGTTGCAATCACGTCGAATGCGTTGTAGTGAACAAAGCAAGCCGGTGCTTCGTGGATTCGACCACAAAACTTTTCGTAGCTAAGAGAAACCTTCTCTCCCTCAAAGAGAACATCTTTTGGAAGAGTGACCCCCAAATGTTTCTCCGAAAGCTCTCCTAGTTTGTTCCCACCAACGGGGGTGCCTGTGGTTGCTAGGTTGTATAGTCGTGAGAGGGCCAAGGAGTCTTTTACCAAACCAGCATCCACAAGGTCGATACAATTTTCTTTTCTGCCCAAGAACAAAGAAAGGTTGTACAGGTCGAAAGAGCTGTTGTGGCAGATCCACTCTTTGTCTTTGTTTGTCTCAAAAAATCTTTGTAGGTTCTCAGGAGCTAATCGGAAGACTGTTTTCCCATCGAAAGCAGAGGCTAGAATAATACTGCTGTGATTGTCCTTTTCTGTTTCGATATCGAAAGAAAATCTTTTTCCGGAAAGATTTTCACCCTTCCACCACAAAGAAGGAAAAGTTTCTCCCCTGAACTCGTAGTGAAATTGTTCGTCTCCCTTTTGTGGCTCCATCCACGAATCGTCTGGAGTGACTGTGATCGTTGTTTGGATATGAGGATCTTTTTCGACGCTTTCTTCTCTTACAAGAGAGAAGAAATAAACGGTGTTTGTACCACCTCCAGGACCTTTTTGGCTCTTTAGTTCAACAATCCGAGGATTTTCACTGACGACTAGGTCATACTGTCTGTTCAACATACCCCGGATTCTTTTGCTCACCTCGATTGTTTTCCCAATTGGTTTACTAGAAGAAAAATCGTCTTGTTTGCAGATATTCTCAAGCAGAATGCGCCACTCCTGTACTGATCTTGTCTCTGTCTTAGAGACTCCCCTGTTTTCGAATTCTGATTGTGCTAGCTCGAGGAGCCCAGAGCTCAAGGCATCTAGCTTCACCTCAGTGTCCGAATAGTTGGAGAGGAAATTTTTTACCCCATATTCATGGAGGATCCCGTTGAGAGTTGCTCCCCACTCTGGAAACTTCGGATATCGTACAGGTATTTTTTTCGAGCCCGATTTCATCCAAGAAAGGACTAGACCAACAATCTCTCTGAGAAGCTCATCCCTGTGTTTGTAAGCATACTGTCTAGGGTTGAAATTTTTTGGCATGACTTCCCTGTTGTCGTCAGAGAGAAAAATCGTTAGAGCCCTTGTGATTAAGTCTTTTGAGAATGAGCCTTGATTTAGAGTTACAAAAATTGTAAAGGTATTTTCTTTTGAGATGACGGTGTTTGATCCTAATCTTCGATACGAAGGTTTAGGACTAGAGATAGTCCTTTCTAAACAAGCAGATCGAATCGTTCCCCTGGAAGAATTAGCAGCGACGTTGTCAATGAGAAAAAAATCTGATGTGAGAATCTGTGAGACAATTTGTTTTTCAAACTCTTGCTCGTCATGGGAAAAACTAATGTCTCCGGCATCTTCAGCCGTATGGAGGATTCCACAGATACGTGCCAGACTTGACTTACCCAAATTTACGTCATTTCCTTGTATGAGAAAAAATGGGTGATTTCCTGGAAAGCTTTGATTAAAAACAGGCGCGATCAAAGCTGCAATCAGGTGAGTTTTGTCAACTAAACTTTTCACTGGGAAATATGAGCTGATTTCTTGCAGACGCTCGAATGTATATTTAGGTTCAACCTTTTCTCCGACGTACAAAATCGCAGCGTCTTCATAATATCCAGGAGAAAAAATTAGTTGTCCTCCAACATACATAGGAGCTTTCGCTAATTTGGTTAGGGGCCTGAGCTTCACATACGACCGGATCTCTTCGAGAAAAGCCCCACAATATTTTTCAGGGATTGTTTTAAATCCACCTGACGAATTCGTGTCGTGGAAAAAGTCAATTTTGTTTGCTAAAATTCTCGAGAGATGTCTCCCTTCTGTGATTCGTATTAGTTTATTTTTTCTCACAAAAAGGAGTTCATCAGTCACAGGGCATATGAAAAAGTTTTTGTTTTTGTGGAGCGCTTTAGCAATGTACTTGTATATCTTTGAAGTTTTTTCTTCGACCTGGTTCCAAATGCACACAATCCCAGCATCTGAGGAGGTTTCTCTTGCAAATTGCATAACAGCGTTTAGGTGTTCTTTTTTTAGATAACTAAGACCATCCTTGGTTTCTTTGCTGATTGCCTTCAGCAAACGCCCTAGATTGATCGGATCCAGGAGAACAGCCTTTCTGATCTGCTCTCGAACATCTTTTGCTGTTTTTAGTAGCTCTCCAAGATTCTCGGGATCCTCGAACTGCCAGAATGGATTTTTAATCCTCTCGAGGAGGGCCTCAGGGCCTTTTTTTAAAAGAAAATCATCAACACCTAGCTTAGGTGTTTCTGGGATCCTAATATCGATTAGAGAGACCTTTGAGCCCTTCTCAATGAGCTTTTTTATAAATGCGTTATAACCATTTTTGACGTTAGTATTTGAAAAATAGTCTCCATCAGGGATAAGCGTGATTTTCCTAGACAGAGGTATCTTGTGGAAAATTTCTCCCAGCTCTCCCTTGATGCCCCAGTTCCAACACCCAGGAATACTTGTGACAGCAGTTTCCTCTGGCAATATTTCCCTTAGTGCTAGAGCTTTTTTCTCACCTTCTGTTATGAAGAGAATCTCTCGGTTCTTGAGAGATTCGAGGTCTTTTTTCAGGAAGAAAAGGTGGAGGTGAGTTTCTTTTTTTTGTAAGTACTTTCCTCCGTCTGGCAGAGGGGTTTCAAGCTTCAATCTGTGCCCAAGAATTTTTCCATCCAGGTCGTAGTATGGAAAAGCTATCCCCTCTCTCGAAGAGCCTACAAGTTCCAAAGATTTTTCCGAAGAGCACGAAACGAGTTCTGCAAGCTCGATTGTACTAGAGGAAATCCCACTCGCTAATTTTAGTGCTCTTCTGTGCTCTTCTGTAATCATCTTTTTCTCTTTGTTTTTCTGACCTCATCTAAGATCTTGTCTAGTTTTGTTTGTATGTTAGAAAGATCTTTTTTGATCCCTAACGCCCGCAAAAACATCAAAATGGCTGCTAGCAGGGCACCTAACATCTCGATTAAATGTTCGTAGCAGACGGGGAAAATGTTCATTTTTTCAAGATCCTGACTAAATCTTCTAGCTTCATTGTGCAGAGCATGTGCTCTTGTTTGTTCTTTGTGTGACAAAGGAGAGGAACAGAATCTAGGGGGCAATTTGCAAGACACTGTTTCCAAGATTTTAAAAGTTTTAGTTTTTCTTGATTTTTCACTTCGACTGAGAACACAACAGACAAATCATCAGGGTGTTTAATGATTTTCAGGTCCTCTCCAGGAGCTCCTGATGAGGTAATTAGAATCTGATTTTGATACAAATCCTGTAATATTTTAGCTGCTAAATGCGCTCCTCTTCTCCCTTTTGCTTTAGCTGATGATGTCTTCATGTCTGTCCTCCTTTGTCTTAAGTGGCTCTAGAAATATGTGTGCTCTGCTCCTCCCGAATGATCCTTGCTTTCGAAGGACTCTTTCGGGGTCTGTTGTGGGTTCTTGCGACCCAGTAAGGTGATATTGTGTGCCTGAACCTTTAGAGCGATTTGTTTTTCTTTGTTGCGATTGACATATTCGTCGACAGTCAAATTGCCTTGGAGGAGAACGTGATCCCCTGAACCACAACCACTCAGTTTTTCCCTGAGGTCAGGACTCCAAACCGAGGTTTGGACCCAGATAGGGTCCTTGTCTTTCCCTCTGTTCACAGCAAGAGACATTGTTGTGTACTGCTTGTTTTGCCATGTTTTGGTTTCTAATTTTCCGATTCTTCCGTGCATTGTTGTTTGAATTGTCATTTTTTTTTCCTTAAATTATTTTTTTGTGTTGGATATCTTCTTGTTCTTCTCGAGTTGTTAATCCTGAGACTTCTGGAAACTGGGTTCTAATGAGCCAACTGGCTGCTCGCAGTTTCAAGACATGTATTGCTAGATCTTTGTTCTTGTACAAACTGTTGTCCCATTGATCGAGCGCAGTGCTAAGGCGTACTGAGCTTTGTACTTGCTCCCCTTGTTTTGTGGTGTACGCTGTGACAACAACATCATTTTGCTCCTCTGTGACCCTGTATTTGATTCCTGAAATCAATCCCGATTCGTTTGCTCGAGCGATTAAAAAAGCAGAACTATACGAGAGTTTGCCGTTGCGAAGGAAAGTGTTGTTTGCGAGTTCCAATACTCCACAACCCATTTTTTTTGCTGTATCGAGGAGAAGAAAAATATCTCCTTCATTTCTAAAATGTTCTGGGATTAGTGGAGAATTGATTAGTTTTTTCGATAATGACTGGAGCTTTTGTTTTTCGAAGTATGCTGGTGCTGTTGTTGTGTGGATTGCAGATCCATAGTCTTCCCAGTCGTTGGTACTCATGCGTCGATGGAGTTCTTCTAGTTTTTGGAAGACTTCTTTTTCTCCAAGCTCGAGATGTTCCTTCGGGACCTTGTGAACACTAACAGCATGGGGGTATTCTTTCTCCACCGCTACAAAATAAAAATTGTGGTTTTTCCCTGTGACAGCTTTTGCGAGATAACAGTAAAAAGCTGCTTGCCAATACAAATAACCGTCGTATACACTTTTGGAAAAACTTTGCAGACCGAAAAAACTTCGATGCTCTTTTGGGCTAGCACACTTTGTCGTTTTGATGTCGACAATATATGCTCCCTCGGAATCAGTACCTGGAAAACGAAAGTCCGTGCGTCCTTTAATTGGGATGCCTTTGTAATCAGCGAAAAAACTTTCTTCGTGGTTCCCTTCTCTAAGAAGAAGCTTAGCTCTTGGGTTAGAGTAAATTGCCTCGAACATTGCTTCTGTGAGATCCCAATCAGCTTGCCTTACAAGTGTTTTTCCTTTGTTCTCCAACACAAAATCGTTCCATGTACTTTTTCCTCTAACAATTCCTTTGGGAGCAATGACATGTCGTTTTGCAAATTCTTCTTTAGTTTTGTATTGGCACCTCGAATGGACTAGTTGTCCGATCTCGAAGTTTTGGTTGTGTGGGCTTTTTGGTCTGTGGGGGTCTAGGTTTCTTTTGTAATAGTGCCAAGAGGTTTCAGAGAAAGCAAACTCCTTAATTTGAGACACGGAAAGACTTTGATGTGCTCTGTATTCTTTTTCTGGAAGATCGGAGATTATTTTTCTCATATCCTTCTCATCTCTCCTTTTGAGTCTTCTAAGTATTTTAGAGTTATCAAAACCTGCTCTAGACGCTTGACATTTTCTTTCGAGGGATGGAAAAAACCAGTGTCCCAAGCTTTGAAGGTGGATTTGTTCACTGAGATCATACCGATCACAAAATTTAGAGGTAATCCCAAAGAGGATGCTTTCTTTCTAACTTCTTTTACAAGCACTATTTTTTCCATTTCCCTTCCTCCTTAGTCACTTGCTCACTGATCTTTTTTCTCAGGTATTTTGATCGACCCGAACCAATCGAGACAGAAACGAATGAGGTTCATGACCTTAGAGCTTTGCAAGCTTGCAACAATTTCGTCGTCTCGTTTTGTTGTGGTTTTTGCTGCGATTGTTTCTGCGATTGTGAAAGCTGGTTTCAACAGCAAACGAAACAATCCGATCGAGCTTAGAACGGTTGCTATGGTTGGATGGGAAGCTAGGAAACTTTGTGCTAGTTCTAGAATCATTCTTCTTCTCCTTCTAAAAGTGGCTTTTGGATAATAGAAAAGGCGCAAAACAAAAACACCTAACCTGCTCCAAAAGCTGGTTATTGAATTCGCTTTGCGCCTTAAGGGCACGGGCTAAAGTACTCTACCCACAACGTGTTCGGAAGGATTCCAGGTCGCTGCTAACCAAAAAACTATTTAAATTCTAGGGGTTTACTTTTCTTATATTTTTTATATATTCCTCCCAACTTTTAAACCCCTTAATTTTAGCAATAATTGTAAGGGATAAACTATGGGCGATTTTTTCTTTCTTTTTTATTTCCCTCGCTTTCCTTTTAGCAGAAAGCTCTGTAAGAGATGTACGGTTCAATATTTATTTCCTAACGTTCTGTACTTGTTGGTATCACTATAGAAACGCAGATTTGCGTTTCATATGCGCACAGTTTGTGATACCCTTCTCTACCAGCAGAATACGGTCGTATCAAGGTAAAAAAGCACACAAACTAAAAAAAATTTCACACACAAATTGTGAGGCACTTTCTGTGAAACCTAAGGAATTAAAACCTAAAGAAATTAGAGACATAAACAAAAGATTCTCTATTCTTTGTAAAAATGAGAGAGCAAAACACAAGCTCACTACGCGTGATTTAGCCAAGAGGCTAGGCTGCTCTAAGTCAATGGTAGAAAGTTTTGAAAGCCTTTCAGATGAAAGGGGCCCTGCAAAATCTTATGGAATCATACTAAGACTTGCTTCGGGGTTCGGTCTTTCTCCTAGCTCCTTTATAAAGATCTTGAAAGGTGAGTTTAATGAAGATCAGGAGAGCAATGAGCTTAATAAAGATATTGCACATAAAGTTAAAGGTCTTTCCCCAAAAGAAATTGGTCATCTGCTATATCTATTGGAGACTAAGAAACTTAACGATATTTTAGAGATATCAGTTCAGCTAGCTTCCCTACCTAGCTCATATAGCAAAAGAGTTAGCTTATTACTAAAGGCAAATCCTTCTGTCGCAAAGAGTATTTTTTTAATTATTGACACTCTTACAGATGAGAAAGGGGGACGGTAGAAATGAGGGTCGGAATTGCAAACGATAATAGCAGAAAACTCAGCCTTTGGAAGGAAGTCTTGCCTGAAGCAGAAGGATTCTATTCTAATATTAGCTATTTATTCTTAGAGAAGCTTAAGAATCCGGATTTATATTATGACATTCTTATTCTTGATCGGGTTTTCTATGAAAACGATATCTTGGAAGACTCAACAATTCCAGATTTGAAGGTCTCTTTCCCAAATACAATATTAATCCTTTCTTCTGCTCTTCATGTTGAAGGGGAGGAAGTAAGTAGTTTTGATCTAGTGATAGATCACATGCCGACCTCTCTCTGTTCTATTCTAGATCTTTTAAAAAGGGGGGAGGCATGAGCCGGTTCCCTTCATTTCTTAGTATTCTTATCCTTTTCTTTCTTGGGAGCTTTCTCTCATTTAGCTACGTCTTTTTTCAACAAAAGGCATCTATACAGAATAGCCTAGATGAAGAATATGAAAGAAAAACCAGTTTGATGGATAAGCAGATTTCTCAGCACTGGTTTAGAGCCTCAACAAAATTGGGAGCTTATTATGCTGTAGAAAAACAGTTATCAGAATTTTCTGATGATTTTTTTGAGTCTGGGGTTATTCACACTGCAACTAAAAGGATTGCTGGGTTTGGAGATACTCTTGAGACCCGTCTGCCTAAAACCAAGAAGCACAGAGGTTCTTTCGAAGAAGGGGGTAGCCTGTTTTACAGAGTACCTTTTCCTGATGGAAAGATGTGGGTAACATTTGCGCTTAATAATAAATTTATATTGAGGAATTACCCCTCAATCAAAACTTTGTCTTTTGACAACGTAAGTGGCGAAATCACTTTTTCACTCTCTTTTTCAAAAGTGCTCCTAAATAATATTCGTGAAATTCTGTTTTTATTGTTTTCTTTTTTTCTCATAGGGCTTGGAGCTGTTTTTGTTACAAACTACTATAGGTCTTCTCAAGAGGAAATTAGAACAAAAAGAGACGAAATCCGAAGACATGACTTTAGAAACCATGACCTAAGAGATGCTTCTTTTACTTTAGAGAGTTTTATTTATAGGGTTAAAAAATATAAGAACTCACCAAACCGTAAAAACAGAGAAGTTCTCGATAAAGACATTAGAGATTTAGATAATTTTGAAGTCGTAAATAGGCGAATTTTTATTGCTGGAAAAGCATTCCCTCCTTCATTTAGTTCATTTAATCTCAATGAAGAGATTCAAAGGGTCATCTCTTTTATAGGGATGAAGCTTGACCTTACCCAATTAAAATACAATCAACCAGATGAAACTATATCGGTAATATCTGACCTTAATTCATTTACCGTTCTTCTTATTAACCTACTAAAAAACTCCTTAAGAGAAGCCTCAAAAGATCCTTCTAGAAAGGTAGACTTGTCATTTCTTCAAACCCCCTCTGGAATTGAGGTACTTGTTTCAAATGACGGTTTACTCGATGAACCGAGAAAAATTTTAGAGGAAAGAGTTAGTCTGTCTGGGTCAACTGGCCTTGGGTTAAGTATTGTTGAGAAGCATGAAAAACAGATGAGAACTAGAGTAACTCTTATTGCAACAGCTGATAAAGTAATTTGCTCATTTCCACTGAGAAGGGTTGTTCGATGAAAAAATTAATATTTATAATAATTGGCCTTCTAGGGCTAGAAGGACTATATGGAGTTCAATCTAATATGCAGATAATAGACAAAAAGGACACTAAACCGACTCGTATTTTCATCGTAAACTATGTGGATTCCCCTTGGATTGGTCCTATTGTAGGTTCTTTTCAGAAGACCTTGGATAAAACACATGAAAAAATTTCATATTATCAATATGTGTGGACTGAGAAGACAAACAACGATGAATTTTTGCAAGAAATGATTGATGGTAAGCCAGATGTTGTTTTTCTCCCCGATCATTTGTTCTATGCAAGGTTTGCAAAGCAGCTGTCTTTGAAGACAGATGCGCATATTAGTACTTATTTCTGCTCTGGCTCTAGGGACGAAATCTTACCGATTCGAAATCAAAGTGGAGTTTTCAACGAGTATCCTGCAGATAAGGTCCTCGATTTTGCAAGAAAATCTTTTAAAATTAATAGGTTAGCGATTTTAGGCGGCCCCCTCTCTCATGGGTCTATAGAGAAAATAACAGGCCCTTTGATCGATCGAGATATATCCGTTGATACTTACATCGAAAGCGAGTGGTTAGCCTATAAAGATCGTTTAGCAGAAATTGAAAAAAAATATGACGCTGTTTGGCTTCTCTTGCCTTTCGGAGTTAAGGATGGCGAATATTGGGTAGATTTTAAAAAAATATCCCCTTTGACCGAGAGGTTGAAAATTCCATCTCTGGGGTACGGAGGTATGACTTCTTTTACTCGAACGATATCGGTGGGTTTAGTCCCAGAAAAAATCGGACAATATTGTGCCTCTCTTTTATATTCTGCTGTTTTTAAAAAAGAAGAGCCTAAGATTGAAGACTATGTGTCCTATGATGTTCTTATCGATACAGAGCATTTTTTGTTCCTAGGTGCAAGAATAACAGACGAAATGACTCCATTTTTAAGGTGAATGTTATGAAGAAAGTTTTTAGAGTTATTTCCGTTAACACCCCTCTTGGGCACTGTGATTCCGTGAGAAAAGCTCTGGGGAATGCGGGTGCTGGGAAAATTTCGGGGTATTCTCATTGTTCGTTTTCTATTCGAGGGGTTGGCAGGTCTATCCCATCTAATGAAACAAGCCCATTCCTCGGGGAAAATAACAGGCTTGAGGAAATTGAAGAGGAGCGTATTGAGTCTTTCTGCGAAGAGTCTCAGCTTCAATATATCATCTCTGCTATTAAAGAAGTTCACCCCTATGAAGAACCCGTTATAACAGTATCAACAATCGAGGTATTTTAACTTATGAAAATTTCAAGAAAAACTTTAGTCAGTTTACTTCTAACCTTTTCTGCATCTCTTTTTTTCAATTTAAGCTTGTTTGTGTCTTCAGCCTCTCCTACCTTAGAAGGCGAGAAAGACCGCTACCTTTTGACAAAGTCAAGAATGCCTCTTGTCTATAAAGCTACTGAGACTTTTGGAAAAACTTCCGAGATGAAGGTTCTCATCGGCCTACCCTTAACTTTTGAAACTCTAAGTGTAGTCGATTCTATGAGAAAGACCTACAAAAATATTACGGTTATTCCACAAAGCTCTGGAGAACACAGTAGTTTGCAAAAAGGAGTGTTCGCATACTTAGAAAAATGGGGCATCCCCTATTATACACAGGCGACAGAAGAAACAAGGATTAAGGCTTTAAAAAAGAAGCCTGATATTATTGTTGATTGCAGTTTTATGTTAGGTGAGGTTGCTGTGAAGCACGGTCTTTTTGATGAGGATACAATTCTTATTGAAGATACGAAAACAGGTGAAAATAGGCTAGATGCATTTGCAAAGTCATATCCTACTTTTAAAAAATATATCGTTCTAGATAACAGCTCCTTCAAAAGGCTCTATGAAAACCGAATTGGTATCGGGTATTCTGTTGCTGGTGCCCTTCTGTCTTTGGGCTTTTACCTACCAAACTACACAGTTGGTGTTGTTGGATATGGTTATGTTGGGAGCGGTTTTGCTAAATTTAGTCGAGACTTGGGTGCTCACAAAGTCCTTGTTTCAGAGCCAAACCCTGACCGGGCAGCTATCGCTAGAAAAAATGGCTTTACTACTCTTACAACTCAGGAACTCTTGAAAAAATCAGATATTGTCATAACTGCTACTGGTGTGTCAGACGTTATTAACAAGAGAGACCTAAAGTCTCTTAATAAAAGAATTGTTTTAGGGAACGCTGGTGGTGAGCAGGAATGGGTTCGAGAAGATATGTTTAGAGGACTTTCTGGTAGGAAAATCCATGAAGATATTGAGGTTTTTAAGGTTGGTACATCTGAAGTATGGGAACTAGGGAGCGGGAATTCTTTAAATTTGGTCAAGCAGATTTCTGTCACTGAATTCCTTGATATTACTTTCTCTCAACTTATTTACATTGTAAATGAATTGCAGAATCGAGCTCTCCCAGATGGAAAAACCAGTATCGAAGCTTTTGAATCGAAGCTCTTTAAATCTTGGGTGGAAAAAAAATATGGTCCTGCTGTAAATATTTTTAGACAATAAACGGCATTATATAGCTTTCGCATAGTTATAGATCTACCAAGAGCTAAGGGAATTCACGCTATGTGAAAGTTTTTACCCTACAATCCCCTCAAACCTTAGAGCCGGTCGCCCCATCTGTATGTTTATAAAAATGGCTATTGTGTGAGCTAAGATTTTTCGTGTAAAACGAATCCCAAGTCTGAAAATATTTCTTGCACGAACCTTTTCTACGTTGAATCGTTCTGTTCGTTGTCCAATTACAGTTTCGACAAGTCGACGTTGATTTTTTAGCTTATTGATCTCTTCATCAGATCGAATTTCTTTCATATTTAAGCGCAATGGATGTTCAAGTCGGATCCCTTTTGCATCAAGATCTTTAGACAATTGGAGACGAATTAATCCTTTGTCTCCGAGTAGACGACCTGTAATACCATCAACAT
>JACCDV010277990.1_pt1 | contig 19084 bp, 19 predicted proteins | sample 7446131 | NCBI WGS metagenome assembly JACCDV01 (sample SAMN15323448, study PRJNA562643) | freshwater metagenome | isolation source: river surface water | place: USA:Blue River Watershed | collected 2017-08-17 | reverse complement strand
GTTACCGAGTTGATTTCAGTACGGAACACTTTCTTCACATAATCAATCGTATCTTTTGAAGCGCCATGCACTTGAGGTATACATCTAAATGAATATGGGTCTTGAACGTGTACTTTAGGCTGAGCAATGATTTCACTATCTTCTAACAAATCACGCATTCTTTCCGCAGTTTGCACTTGACCTTTATGAGGACGAACTAAGTGAATCAAATCCGTAAATGGTTCTAGTCTACCATCAAATCCTTCTAATGAAACTGCTCCGATTACATCTGCTAAATACGAAATTTTCTCAGCTTTAATCAAACAGTAAACACCATAAGCGCTCATGAATTGCGTTCCGTTCAATAAAGCCAATCCTTCTTTTGATTGTAAAACGATTGGTTCCCATCCAAATTTTTCTAATACTTTTGAAGCTGGCTGTCTGAAACCATCTAAATATACTTCGCCTTCTCCTAATAATGGTAACGATAAATGCGCCAACGGAGCTAAATCTCCCGAAGCTCCTAACGAACCTTGTGTATAAATTACCGGAAAAACATCATTATTATAAAAATCAATCAAACGTTGCACCGTTACCAACTGAACACCTGAATGTCCGTAGCTTAACGATTGAATTTTTAATAACAACATGATTTTTACAATTTCATGTGGTACTTCCTCCCCTGTTCCGCAAGCGTGTGATTTTACTAAATTCTCTTGAAGTTTGGATAAGTTTTCATTCGAAATCTTCACATTACACAACGAACCAAAACCAGTGTTTATACCGTAAATTGGCGTTGAGTTCGATTGCATTTTATCGTCTAAGTATTTTCTACATTTCTCAATGTTTACGATAGCTTCTTCTGATAATGCCAACTGTTTTCCTTGAAAAACAATGTCGTTAATCATGTCAATCGACAATAAATCTGAACTTATATAATGTGTAGTTTCCATTTGGTTAATTTTAAAAGTCCAAAATTCTGCAAACAATTGTTAAAATGCAAGATTTATCATCATTATTAACAAAAAATAAATAGTTCTCATATTTTAAGGGAAATCTGGGTACATTTTTAAGAATTTTCAATAAATTAGCGCATTCAAAAAATACAACATCAAATCATGAAAAATACAGCGTTAACGCACATTCACGAAAGTTTAGGAGCTAAAATGGTTCCGTTTGCAGGATACAATATGCCTGTGCAATATGAAGGAGTAAATGCAGAACACGAAACCGTTAGAAATGGCGTGGGTGTTTTTGATGTTTCTCACATGGGAGAATTTTTCTTAAAAGGAGAAAATGCGTTGGCTTTAATTCAGAAAGTAACTTCAAATGACGCTTCTAAATTAGTTGATGGAAAAGCGCAATATTCTTGTTTACCAAATAACGAAGGCGGAATTGTTGACGATTTAATCGTTTATAAAGTTGCCGATAATCACTATATGTTGGTGGTAAATGCTTCTAACATTGAAAAAGATTGGAATTGGATTTCTTCGCACAATGATTTAGGGGTAGACATGCAAAACCTTTCTGATGACTATTCTTTATTAGCGATTCAAGGACCAAAAGCTGCAGAAGCTATGCAATCTTTAACTTCTATCGATTTAACAAATATGGGATATTACACATTCCAAATTGGTGATTTCGCTGGAAAAAGTGATGTAATTGTATCGGCTACAGGTTATACAGGTTCAGGAGGATTTGAAATTTACTTCAAAAATGAAGATGCAGAATACATTTGGAACAAAGTTTTTGAAGCTGGAGCAGCTTTCGGAATCAAGCCAATTGGATTAGCAGCGCGTGATACTTTACGTTTAGAAATGGGATTCTGTTTATACGGAAACGATATCAACGATACGACTTCACCATTAGAAGCAGGTTTAGGATGGATTACCAAATTCGACAAAGAATTCACGAATTCTGAAAACTTGAAAAAACAAAAAGAAGCAGGTGTTTCTCGTAAATTAGTTGGTTTCGAAATGATCGAAAGAGGAATTCCTCGTCATGATTACGAAATTGCTGATGCAAACGGAAATGTAGTTGGAATCGTAACTTCTGGAACACAATCGCCTTCTATGGGAATTGCTATCGGAATGGGTTATGTTCCAACAGCTTTAGCAACACCAGATTCTGAAATTTACATCAGAATTAGAAATAAAGACATTAAAGCGAAAGTGGTTAAAATGCCGTTTTACAAGAAATAATCAAGAACAAGTACAAAGACAAGATCAAAAAACAAGAGCAATTACAAATTTGAAAATTGAACTTGACCTTGAATTTTTAAACATATAAGTCATATAAGCTTTCAAGTTGAATAAGATTGTAAATACAAGTTCATTTAAGATTTTATTGATTTCAGAGATTTATATAATCTGTGTTCCAAATAATTGAAATTTGCACTTGCACTTGAAATTGAACTTGAATTTGTTATTTTTGCAACCTGAAACTTGAAACTTTAAACCAAAAAAGAAATGGGAAGAGCGTTTGAATTTAGAAAAGCCCGTAAAATGAAACGTTGGTCAGCAATGGCTAAAACGTTTACAAGAATTGGAAAAGATATCGTAATTGCCGTTAAAGAAGGCGGTCCAAATCCTGAAACTAATGCACGTTTAAGAGCGGTTATTCAAAATGCGAAAGCAGCGAATATGCCGAAGGAAAACGTTGAGCGTGCCATTAAAAAAGCATCAGATAAAGATACGGCTAACTATAAAGAAGTATTATTTGAAGGCTATGCTCCTCACGGAATTGCTATTTTGATTGAAACAGCTACTGATAACAACAACAGAACGGTTGCTAACATTAGAAGTTACTTCAACAAATGTAATGGAACAATGGGAACACAAGGTTCGGTTGAATTTATGTTTGATCATACGTGTAATTTTAGAATTCCAGCTGAAGGACAAGATGTGGAAGAATTAGAATTAGAAATGATTGATTTTGGTGTAGAAGAAATCTTTGCTGACGAAGACGGAATTTTAATGTACGCTCCTTTTGAAAGCTTTGGTGCTATCCAAAAAGAACTTGAAGCTCGTGGATTAGAAATCTTATCTTCTGGATTTGAAAGAATACCACAAGTAACTAAAGAATTAACACCTGAACAAGTAGCAGATGTTGAAAAATTATTAGAAAAAATTGAAGAAGACGATGACGTTATGAACGTGTATCACACAATGCAAGAAAGTGCAGAGTAATTCTTTTTCTAACTTATATACGAAATCCTCGCAAGAAATTGTGAGGATTTTTTTATATATTAGCGTTACATTTTTAAAAACATAATTTGAACAAAAAAAATAAAATATTAATAACGATTACTATAATTTTCTTTTTAATAGTAAATACATCCTACTATTGGAAAAGCAATCTTGGATTTATAACACTACCTATATCGTTAATATTATTTTTAATTTATCTTATACTATGTATTGTTACCATTCGTTATCTATATTTTGCTTTTATTGAAAGATTTAAAAACAAAAATCGAATGTTCTCTATTGGTCTACTTTTAATAGTTTTAATATTGACTTTTATTAAACCTTTTGGAATAATAGACTTTGAAAAATTTGAAAGTAAAAATATTTTAATTGCAGAAAGAGAGGGAGTTGCTGGTTGTTCGATGACTTTAAAACTTAAAGAAAATAAAAAATTTACAGCTAAAAGTGTTTGTTTTGGAATGACTGAAACTATTGGTTGTTATGATATTAAAAACGATACAATTCATTTTTATGACGTTGAACTAGGAAGAGATGAAGACGAATTTTACAAATTTGCAGTTTTAAAACCTTCAAAAATTAATCATTTTTCATTGTTATGTCATAAAAGTAAAAACGATACAATTGGACATGGTTTAAAAGTTACACTTAACGAGTTAAAATAAAATAGAAGAAGAAACATTTTATTTAAATGGTTAAAAGCTAAATTGTAAAAACAAATAAATAACAACATTGATAATTGTAAAAATCCTCTATCTTTAAAAAACTAAAATTAAAACTAACCAATGAAAACATTAAAATTCATCATCATAAGTCTTGTGATAATTTCTGTTTTTGCGTTAGCTTTTTATAAAGAAGATACCGTTAATATAGAAGGTAAATGGATTCCAGAAAAAATTGTGTTAAACGATGAAATATTATTTCCTGATAAAATAGATAGTCTTTTTATTGGAATTACTACCACTGAGGTAATAATTGATGAGTGGAAAGATTCTCTTTTCATAAATTATGGAAATAAAAAAATCAGTTCTCATTTTAAAATACAAAAAAACAAAAATGGTAGTCATCTAATTCATCTATCATCAAAAGAAAAATCATTAAATGGACCATTTAGTCTTAAAGTTGACACATTATTTTTAGATGATGTTACCTATGAAATTAGAGTTAAAATTCAATCAAAATCAAATTTACTAAAATTAAAAAAAACGCTTCATATAAAACCTTGGAAACCAGAATATCCAAGGAGAGGAGCAGTTTAAAAATCAATACTAAGCAGTAATTATATTCTTAATTCGTTAATATTTATCATACAGTTAAACCCAAATTCATATGAAAAAAATCTTATTATTTACTATTCTTGGTTTTATTGGCTGTTCTTCAATAAAAACAAATCCATCCGAAAACCCAACTAATAATGAATATGGATATAGCCAGAAAGATCCAATAAAAGTTGGTGGATTTTCAGAAGGTCCAAAAAACGAAAGAAATTATTTAAATTCATTAAGTGGTCCAAATGGAGAACGCATTTGGTTTAATAGATCTGGTAGTTGTTGTCAGTTTGAAACTAAAAATAGTCCTTATGGAGGAGGTATGTTAGATGTATACAAAGTTACATATGAAAGCAAAAAAGACACAGTTACTTTATACTTAAATATGTATGACAAAGCTACATTAAAAGCACCTAAAGGATTTGTGTTTAAAAATTAATGCTTTAGTGAATAAAATTCGATTGCGCAAATAAAAATAGTACAAAAAAATCCTGAGCTTTCACTCAGGATTTCTTTCTATATCTATAATCAATTACTTGATAATTTCAATTTTTAAAGCTTCTTCTTGGTTAACCGAATCAAAGAAACCTTGTTCATTCATCCAATCATCGCTAAATACTTTACTCATGTAACGTGAACCGTGGTCTGGGAAAATGATTACTACATTACTGTTTGCATCGAATTCTCCTTCTTCAGCGTATTGTTTCACCGCTTGGAAAGCAGCTCCAGAAGTATATCCTACGAATAAACCTTCTCTTTTAGCTAATTCTCTTGCCGTGTGCGCACTGTCTTCGTCAGAAACTTTGATAAATTTATCAATCACATCAAAATCAGTAGCTGTTGGAATTAAGTTTTTACCTAAACCTTCAATACGGTATGGATAAATTTCAGCGTTGTCAAATTCTTTTGTCTCGTGGTATTTTTTCAAAACTGAACCAAAAGCATCAACACCTAAAACTTTAATATTTGGGTTTTTCTCTTTTAAGAAACGAGCCGTTCCCGAAATAGTTCCTCCAGTTCCACTACAAGCTACAAGGTGTGTAATTTTCCCTCCTGTTTGTTCCCAAATTTCAGGACCTGTAGAATTGTAATGTGCATCTATATTTAAATCATTGAAATATTGGTTGATGTAAACCGAACCTTTCGTTTCTTCGTGTAAACGTTTTGCAACATTGTAGTAAGAACGCTCATCATCTGCAGAAACGTGCGCTGGGCATACATAAACCTTTGCTCCCATTGAACGCAACATATCAATTTTATCTTTTGATGATTTAGAACTCACCGCTAAAATACAATCGTACCCTTTGATGATACTTACCATTGCTAAACTAAAACCTGTATTTCCTGAAGTCGTCTCAATAATTGTGTCACCAGGTTTAAGGATACCTCGTTTTTCAGCTTCTTCAATAATGTATAATGCGATGCGATCTTTTGTAGAATGTCCTGGGTTAAAGGCTTCAACTTTAGCATAGAAATTACCTGTTAAATCAGCTGAAACTTTACTCAGTTTGATTAATGGTGTATTTCCAATTAATTCCAACACACTATTATAGGCTTTTATTTCTTCTTTCATATGAAGATACAGTTTGTTTTAATGTTTCCAAAATACTATGCATTATTAGCATTTGTAGTATTTTATACTTATTTAATGTCTCTAAATTGCCAAATTTGACACTTCTAAAACCTTGCAAATTTAACAAAAAAAGTTTAACTACTTCTTAATTTTTTCTAAATCTAACAAAAAGGCAAATTCTTTTGCTAATTCTTTTAACGCTTCAAATCGTCCAGACGCACCACCATGTCCTGCATCCATGTTTGTATCTAAATACAACTGATTGTCATTTGTTTTCATAACGCGCAATTTTGCTACCCATTTTGCTGGTTCCCAATACTGCACTTGTGAATCGTGAAGCCCTGTAGATACATACATATTAGGATAAGCTTGCGCTTTCACTTGATCATAAGGCGAATATGACAACATATAATCATAGTATTTTTTCTCATTAGGATTTCCCCATTCGTCATATTCTCCAGTTGTTAATGGAATCGTGTCATCTAACATTGTCGTAACCACGTCCACAAAAGGAACTTGAGCTATTACTCCGTTGTATAATTCAGGATTCATGTTTACAATGGCTCCCATCAATAAACCTCCTGCCGAACCACCTTCCGCATATAAATGGGCAGCCGAAGTATATTTCTCTGCAATCACAAACTTGGAACAATCGATAAAATCAGTAAACGTGTTGATTTTCTTTAAAAGTTTTCCGTTTTCATACCATTCTCTTCCTAAGTCTTCACCTCCTCTGATATGAGCAATTGCATAGATAAATCCTCTATCTAATAAACTCAAACGAGTAGATGAAAAGTAAGGATCCATCGTAGCTCCATAAGAACCGTAAGCATATAACAATAACGGATTTTTACCATCTTTTTGAATTCCTTTTCTATATACCATTGAAATAGGCACTTTTGTTCCATCAGCAGCAGTAGCCCAAACACGTTCTTCGATGTAATTGTTTTTATCGAATTTTCCACCTAAGATTTCTTGTTCTTTCAAGACTTTTTTCTCCTGAGTTCTCATATTGAAATCAATTATAGAAGAAGGTGTTGCCATAGATTGGTACCCATATCGAAGAATTTCAGTATCAAAATCTACGTTAGTCGTAGTATAAGCCGTGTACGTTTCAATATTAAAAGGCAAGTAATACTCCCCTTTTCCACTCCATGGCATGATTCTTATTTTGTTCAAACCATTTGAACGCTCTTCCACTACCAAATAATCTTTGAAAATTTCGATTCCTTCTAATAAAACATCTTTTCTGTGTCCTATTAAATCTTTCCAGTTTTCAGCTGAAGTAGCCGTTTCTGGTGTTTTCATTAATTTAAAGTTGGTTGCTTTATCTTTATTGGTTACGATATAAAAACTATCACCATAATGTGAAATCGAATATTCCAATCCACGGGTTCTTTTTTGAAAAACTTTAAATTGTCCATTCGGGTTCTTAGCATCTAAAATTTGGTATTCCGATGTTAACGTACTAGATGAACCAATAACCAAATATTTCTTTGATTTTTCTTTATATACATAAGTATTGAACGTATCGTCTTTTTCATGAAAAATCAATACATCATTTGAAGCTTGAGTTCCTAAAGTATGTTTGTAAATTTTATCTGAACGTAAAGTTTGTTGGTCATTTCTGGTGTAAAACAATGTTTTATTATCGCCAGCCCAAGTAGAACCTCCTGAAGTATTTTCAATTTTTACTGGAAGAATTTCTCCAGTTTCTAGATTTTTGATTTGAATGGTATATTGTCTTCGAGAAACTAAATCCACACCAAAAGCAGCCCATTTATTATCCTCACTAATGTTAATTCCCGACAAATTAAAATACGCATGCCCTTTTGCCATTTCGTTACAATCAAACATGATTTCCTCTTTGGCATCTAAACTTCCTTTTTTACGAGAATAGATTGGGTAATCTTTCCCTTTTTCAAAACGAGTGATGTAATAATAACCGTTATACAAATAGGGAACCGAACTATCATCTTCTTTGATTCTCGACTTCATTTCCAAAAACAATTCGTCTTGTAATGGTTTGGTGTGAGCCGTTGATTTTTGATAATATTCGTTTTCTTTATTTAAGTATTCAATAACTTCTGGGTTTTCTCTTTCATTTAACCAATAGTAGTTATCAATTCTTTTATCATCGTGTTTTTCTAAAGTTTTTGGAACAATTTTAGCAACTGGCGGCTGTAATTTATCAGACATTTTGTTTGTTTTATTTTGACTGTGAACTGGTGCAAAAATAACACAACCTAAAAGGAAATACTTGATTTTTTTCATGAAGTTTTACAATAATTATTAACCGCTAATTTACTATTTTTGCCCAAATAAAAAAAATAATATTATGTTTGGAGATATCATGGGTATGATGGGTAAATTAAAAGAAACCCAACAAAAAGTTGAAGAAACCAAGAAGCGTTTAGATTTTGTTTTAATTGATGAGAAAAGTAATGACGGCTTGTTAGAAGTTACTTTAACCGCTAATAGAAAAATCAAAAACATTTCGATTAGTGATGATTTACTTAACGACAAAGAAATGCTTGAAGATTATCTGGTTAACGTTTTAAACAAAGCTATCGAAAAAGCAACAAACGTTCACGAAACGGAGTTAGCTGCGGTTGCAAAAGAAGGGATGCCAAATATTCCTGGAATGGATATGTTTAAATAAGAAAACCCTGATTTCTCAGGGTTTCTAACTAATCAAACACTTTTAAAATTAATGGGTACTTTTTAACAATTATTTTATAGGTAATTTGATTAAACAAAAAAACGTATTCAACTTTAGTAAAACAAATTACTAAAGACCGAATCAATTTCAAAACAACTTATTACGACAAAAGAAGTTTTGAATCTAATTAAAACAATCCTTTTATGAATTGATATTTTTCTTCTAATGGATTTTTTTGATTATTAATTTCTTTTGTTTTGGTTAACCTTGTAGCTACATTCTTAATTTTAATTAAAAAAACTACTGATAATACAACAAATAGTACTACCATAATTACAAATACTTGAATCATTTCTTATTTATTAATTGTTATAAAAAATAGTAATACACAAAACACTAATATTGGTATTATCTTGAATAATTTAGACATTAAGTTCCATTATTTAATGGTTAATATATATTCTGAAAGTTGATCTAATTCTTCTTGCTTTAATTGAGGAAAACCAGGCATTTGTGGAGCATCAGGACGTTTTTTTCCTGGTGATTTAATCCATTTTTGTAGATTAGCTTTATCATCTTTGTAAATACTAGCCATTTCTACAACTGGAGGTCCAACTAATTTTTCGTAAGGTTTGTGACAAGCCGCACAGTTTTGTTTGAATACATTTTCTCCTTTTTGCGCTTCAGTTAAATTGGCTGTACTTTCTTGTGCTTTAACTTCATTACTTTTAACTATAGCCTCTTTTTTGATTTGTTGAAATTCTTCTGTTTTTAGACGAACTAATTCACGATGTTTTTCTAAAGCGTTTGCTCTGTATATTTGACGACCAGAACCCATAAATACGACTGTAATGGTCATCAAAATCAGTACTTTTTTAAAATCTTTATCAATCGTACTTTCATCCCCTTGAATACCTTTCCACATCATCCACATTGCTGGAATAGCTATGGCAGCACCAGTAAAAATAACCAATACTAAATTCCAACCCAATCCTTTTGAAGGTAATGTCAATAGCACTAGAGGTCCAATTAAAAACTGTATTACAGAAGCCACTAAGGCTAACGAATACCCTTTTTTCTTTAATTCGAATCGTGTAAAAGTTGGAAAGATGGTCTCGAAAGGATAATTTTTTCTTCCCATATACCAATGCAAGAATAAACCAGTAATAGAAAGTGATGCAAATATGAAATGGAAATATCTTGGAAAAACATTAGGCAAAGTCATTGCACTAAAAAAACCTTTAACCAACGCCCATTTTTCAGGAAATAACATCAAATTAATATTCGTTAAAAAAATAAACGGAATAAACAAAAAAATCACCACTGCTACTGCTAATATAGAAATGTGAACGGGTTTATTATTTTCAAGTAATTTCCAAGTATATTTATGCAAATAAGTAAGTAAGAAAGCTACTGTAACTAAAGGAATAACCGCAATCCACATTAAACCCGTTAATGCATTTGTCGAATAAAAATATAACGTGTAAAGTACATTAATACTTAACAATGGTGCAATTCCCATTACAACTGCCATACTTTTATTTACTGTAATGGTAGTTGCAATTTCATGGGCTAAAATATCATATTCTTTGTTTTTTAACCCTTTAATTTGTGACCAAAGTGTTAGAATTGAACCACCAACCATTAAGTTAACAAATAATATATGAACTAAAAATGAAACTACTAAGATTGCAACTAATAACCATTCTGGTAATGGTAATGGCAAAGGCAAATCTTTAGGAACTGGAGTAACACTTTGTAATGCTATAAATAGAGAAGTTAACATGTTAATTATTTTTATTTATTAAAGTTGATGCTGAATTATTCGGATTAATTGAAACGCCTTCTTCTTGAGCTCCTTCTAAAACATCCCCAGTTTGTTGTAAATATTTAATATAAACAGCTAGGGCTTCGGCTTCTTTTTCGTTTCCAGGGAATTCTGGCATAAATGTTCTACCACTATGCATATTTGGTATGTAAGCTTTCATACCATTTACATCAAGTGGTTTACCATTAAGTCCATACATTTTATCAAAAACATCAACAACACTATTTACACCTTGAGCGGTATGACATCTACTACAAGCAATTATGAATACATTTTTTCCTGCCTCAACTTTATTTTCTTCAGTAACCTCATTTACCGTTGTATAAGTAGCATGCTTTAAAACACCATCTTGCTTGTAAACCACATAATCGTCCTCTAAAAGTAAATTGGAATACATATATTGCCCTATTACATAGGGTTTTCTAATAAACTCTCTAACCCTTTCAAAAAAACCTAAATAGGCAATAGGGGTTAATACCGGAATAACAATCATATAAGGTTTAAGTATTTTTGTTTTATAAACCCCAAGAATTCCAATTATTAGTGTAAATCCTACTCCAGCTGCTACAAAATATTTTAATAAATCATAGTATTGTGAAAAAGCAATTGTTCCTACTGCCGTACTCATGTTTGCTGTCATGGCATCTGGCATAGCATTGTAGTATATATATGCTCCTAACAATGATAAAGGTGCCCAAAGTAAAAGCCATTTTGATGCATATTTTACAGCATTATTTCTAATTTCAGAACCTGATTTTGTAAAAACCGTAATTAAAAACATTCCGAAAATACCAGCTACTAACATAGCAGTAGGTGTTCTAAAAATTAACTGAGGTAAATAAATTGGATTAGTAAATCCGTTAAGTAAACTTTGTTCGGTTTGCCAATTCCCAGGGTCCATCATAAAACCTAGAATTGATACAATAATTGCCATGGTTATCCATGAAAACAAACTTAAATACCAACCAAAATTAATATGTCTAATTTTTGCTTTTAATGAAGAATTACTATTTTTCCATGTTAAAAAGTAAATCATAATTAGAATAACTTCAGTTACAAAAACAATCCACTCTATAAACCAAGCCCAATAGAAAACTCGAATTAAACTTCCAATTGAAGAAGGACTCACAAGAGCAACTGAAAACCAAATCCCTACTCCGGTCATAGCGCCAATAGTAGTTGTGATAATAAAAGCTACTTTCATTATTTTATACACCATTTGATCCCATTCTAAATCGGTAATTTGATCTTTGCTACTTCTAGAAACACCTCTTTGTTCTAACCAAGTAACGAAAGGCATAAAACCTACGGCCAAACCGTGATTAATAATAACGTGAAGAATAGCAATAATAGCAATTAACATTCTATTATTAAGCCAATCTAAATGAAACATTGGAAAATCCATATAAACATAAATTTTAATGATACAAATTTCATTTAGTAATTAATTAAAAACAAAAAACAAAAAAGCAGGAAGTTTAGAAAAACGTTCCTGCTTTTTTAACTAAAAAGGATTTCTATTTTTATTTTTACACTAATTTATTACTTATGTAATAATTGTTCTAATCCTTTTTCTTCAGTATTAGCTATTTGCCAATTCAAAAAATAAATTCCACCCGACAATAAATAAAAGTTATTTATCCCTAATTCGTTTAATTGTTTAACATAATCAAACAATTCATCTTGCATCATAATATCATATAATATTATTTTCTTGCCTTTAAATTTTTGAAATTCTTCTTTTGTTAGTTTTGAAAAAGGAATATTTATTGCATTTTTTATCTTACCTATATTTTTCCATTCTATCGAATCTTTACTTACAAATTCAGCTTCCGTTCTTGTATCAATAATTACTGTATTAGATTGATTTAAAAATTCAAGTAATTCTGATGGCAAAATAGTTTTATATTTTGATTTCAGAAATTTGCTGTCTTTTGATGAAACAGAGCTTTGTAGATTATCAAGACCATAAAACAAAACACTGACTTTTATTCCTTTTTTATAAAAAAATTGAGCGGCAACTGGCGCTTTTTCTCCATCATTATCAAATAAGATAATTTCCTTAGTTGTATCAATTTTATCATAATTTTCTTCTATTTTGTCAAATGGAATATGTATAGCTTTTTTTATTGTTCCAAATGAATTTTCCCATTCAATTTTTGACATACCATTAAAAATGCTATCTGTTCTAACGTCAATTAGAAGCACATTTTTATCTTTAATTTTTTTTATAAAATTAAGTGGCGAAATTAATTTATAACTTAAATTGTTAATATAATATTTATCAGCTAACGAGGTGTTTTTTTGATTTTTATAATTATTCAAATATGACAAACCTCCATTTATACTAACAACTTTAGTGAATGAACTATCTGCTAATTGTTTTGCTAACAATCTTGATCTTCTACTATGGCTACAATATAAATAAATTGTATCATTTTTATACTTTAAATATTCTGAATAATATTTTTTAAAATCATTAAAATCGGTTTCAATTGCTCCTTTTATCTTTCCTTGATTATATGATAAATGTTCTGAAGTATCATTTCGTTCGCCCGGGGTTCTTATATCAAAGAAAATTGTTTTGGGATTCTTTTCTAGCTTTTCAAAAAAATCATTCCAACTTATTGTTTTATAAGCAACATTATCAAGCTTATAGTCTTGAGAATTAACAAAAGAGTAATTGAAAAGTAGAAATAAAATAAATATTTTTTTCATAATATTTTTTAATGATGTTCTTCATTACTACACAACTCTACAATTTCATGAAAAACATCATGAAGTTTTGCTAATGCTTCAGTAATTTCTTTATCAGATTTTTTATTTTTCACCAACTTGTCTAATTTTTTACTGTCCTTTGCAAGTCTTTTCACGGTAGAAACGATCTCTTTCTTATTGAACTCAGCTGGAATTACAGATTTTGCCAGCAAATTAGCTTTTTCAGCCATCTCGCCAGATCGCTGTTTAATTGGTTCTAAATTACCTTCTTCACTAGGATGAAACGTTTGCGACATTACTTTATGAAACTCTTTTAATTCTGGCCAACTATCAAATTTGGATTTATTTTGTGCATTTGAAATGGTAGTTGCTACTAAAAAGCATACGAAAAGCGAGATTTTTTTCATTTATTTAAAATTTTTAATTAGTTATTTTTTAACGACTTGAGTTTTTTCTGAATTGTTCAGGAGTTACAAGCGTTTGTTTTTTAAAAAAGGTTACAAAATAGGATACATTTTCAAAACCTAAATCATGAGCAATTTCATTAATCGTTAAATTTGTATAGTGTAGATGACGCTGTGCTTCAATTGTAATTCGTTTTCTGATAATATCACCAGCCGTTTTACTTGATTCACTTTTACAAATTTTATTCAAATAATTAGGTGTTACATGTAATTTTTCGGCATAGAATGAAGGCATTTTATGCACTTTAAAATGTTGTTCTACTAACTTTTCAAACTCTTTTACTTTATCATTTTTACTATTGTGCGCTTTAATAGTCATTTGCGGACTATAAATACGTTCCAACTGTACTAACAAAATGTTCAAATAAGAGCGAAGCACTTTAGTTTTGTCTTTAAGAATTGAATTATACTCATATTCAAACAATTCAAAAAAAGTATTCAAATGTTCTCTTTGAAAAACATTCAATGACATGTATGGTTTACAATTGTTCTCAAAAAATGAAAAGTCATTAAGAGAATTATTATTATAACGCAATGAAAAAAACGTTTCGGTAAAAGAAATTATTTTACCCGATGTTTCGGGATGTAGATTTATTTTGAATATGCAATTGGGTTGAATAATAACAACTTTAGGGCAATTAAAATAAATTTTATGATTATCAATTTCAATTTCTCCATGGCAAGAATCTAAAAACAAAATTGAATAATAATCTTGTTTATGTGATTCTTCAACAAATGGAAATTTGCTATTAAATCCTTTTAACGAATCATAAAAAATATCACAATTACTATTGCTAAAATCTTCCAAATTACAAATCGAGATAATACTTGACTGCATATTTGGTTAGTTTTAAATTAATAATTACTAGAATTATTAAACTAACTCGGGTGGGTTTTCTATAGCTTTATAAAAAGAAGATCGTTTTATGGATTCATAAAACGTAAAATTGTATTTTTTAATTATTATTTTCTTAGAATCAACAGTAAAATCAATGTGTGTGGGACAAACAAAAACTGATTCTTTTTCAAATTGAGTAGTGTGTTTTTTACTCTCTTTATTTTCTTTTTCAAGTTGATCATCTAAATAACATTGTCCTTTACATGTAGGTATTTTATCAAAACGATTTACACATAAATTATCTGAAATATACTCTCTGTTGATATGAAAAGTAGTTATAATCCATAAGTTTTTGGTACTTTGGACTATAAATAAAAAGAGTAAAGAATATATAACTACTTTTTTCATGTTACAAAGATATAATTTCTATTCTTTTAATAAGATTTTTATATCTCTAATTAATCGATTGGTTTCTTTAGGATTTGTTCCATCATATACTCCTCTGATATGTTTGTTTTTATCTACTAATAAAAATCCCCCACTATGAACGTAACCACCTGGCTCTTTATCATCTTTGTATGCCGTAGCATAATAGCTTTTTGTAGCAATATTGTAAATACTATCTTTTACACCTGTAACAAAAAACCATTTTTTACTATTTATTTTATTATTATCCGAGTATTCTTTTAAACGTTCAACAGAATCTCGTTCTGGGTCAATTGTATGAGATAAAAATAAAACATTGGGATTATTTATAAAATAGGCATTTACTTTAGAAAGTTCAACGTGCATTTTTGGACAAATCGTTGGGCATGATAAAAACATGAATTCTGCAACGTAAATTTTATCTTTAAATGTTGCATTAGTAATAATTAAACTATCTTGATTTATAAAAGAAAAATCAGCAATTACTGGGTAAATAGTATCATTTTTAATAATCGTTGGGTTGCCTAAAAGAGGTAACTTTTCACTTTTTGGTGTGCAACTAAAAATAAAACAGAATACTAATAAAACCGATAAACTTTTCATTTTACAAAAATATAAAATTAGAATCACATAACATTAAATAATCCCCATTCCTAAAGCGATAGCCACTAAAAGCAATAAAACTGCAACAAAACCTTGGAGAAATTTCAGGGTAACTTTCTTTAATAGTTGGTTACCCAAATAGGCTCCAGCAATTGCACAAAGCGTTGCTGAAACCAACAATACTCTATTTTCATACAAGGTATAAGTTGTAATTTTTGAAGCGTAAACACTCAATCGGGTAAAGTCAATAAACATCGAAACTACAATTCCTGTGGCTATGAAACTTTCTTTGGATAAACCGGCTTTTATCAAAAATGCACTTCGCAAAGCACCTTGATGACCCGAAAGTCCACCGAAAAAACCACTTAAAATTCCACCCAAAGGCAGTTTATTTTTTCCAAATTCCAATTTACTCAAATACGGAATCAAATCTAAAAGTGCAAAAATCACTAATAAAATAGCTATGATGAATTTTATGGGTAATACCTCCCACTCTTTTCCAAAAAGCGAATAAATAAACAAAGGTTGTAAATCCGAAATTTGTAATAACAACCACGAACCTAACATCGCGGCAAAAATCGCAGGAATTCCGAACTTCATCAAAACTTCTCTATTAGCGTGTTTTCCAACTAAAAAAAACTTGAATACATTATTGGCAAAATGCACCAATCCACACAAACCTATCGCAATATCAACCGGAAAGAACAACATGAAAACCGGAGTTAACAACGTTCCCAATCCAAAACCTGAAAAAAAGGTTAGAATGGCGGTTAAAAAGGCTACTATTGAAATGATTAGGATTTCCATAGAATTTTTGTTTCAGGTTTCAAGTTTGATTTTAAAAATTATTTAAATTTCTTAAATCTGTGTTCCAAAAAATTAAAAAGTCAATTTAGAAAACACTTCCATTACATATTCATGCATTACTTCTTTATAATCTAAATGCGTCACGATACGAAGTTTTCCATGTCCCATCGAACTAATCGCAATACCTTTCTGTTTCAATTTGTCCATAAAAAGTTTCTCATCTACAAAAGGTTGTAAGCCAAAAATCAAAATATTGGTTTCCACAGGTTCTACATTGGCAACCCAAGGCATTTTTTCTAACAAACCACCTAATTCTTTCGCTCTTCTATGGTCAATTTCTAATCGACTGATGTTATTCTGCAACGCAAACAATCCAGCCGCAGCCAAATATCCCGATTGACGCATATTGCCTCCAAAAATCTTACGAATTCTCAAAGCACGATGCATATCTGCTTTACTTCCCAATAAAACCGAACCAACAGGAGCACCCAATCCTTTCGATAAACAAACCGAAATCGTATCAAACAATTCACCAAACTGCTTTGGATGTTGTTTTTTGGCTACTAACGCATTCCACAAACGCGCACCATCTAAATGATATTTCAAATTATGGTCGATACAAACTTGCTTAATTTCTTGCAAAGGTTGTAAATCATAACAAGCTCCACCACCTTTATTAGTAGTATTTTCAATACTTACAAGCGAAGTTAATGGTGTGTGATAAAATTCGAGGTCATTGATTCCGTTTTTAACCAAATCGGCTGTAATCATACCGCGATTTCCATCCACCAAACAACAAGAAACTCCACTATTAAAAGAAGCTCCGCCACCTTCATAATGATAAATGTGTGAATATTTATCGCAAATTACTTGCTCACCTGGCTGTGTATGCAATTTAATCGCCGTCTGATTTGCCATCGTTCCCGAAGGAAAAAACAAGGCTGCTTCCATCCCAAATAAATCCGCTAAAGTTTCTTCTAACTCATTGACTGTCGGGTCTTGTTTATATACATCATCGCCTACTTTAGCATTAAACATTGCGTTTAACATCTCAACAGAAGGCTTGGTTACGGTATCACTTACTAAATTTATTTCCATATAATAAAAAAGAATGGCTATTTTTGTTCTGTAAAACTACAATATTTATGATAAATACAGAACAAGTCAGAGATATTATTGATCGCCTTGGTGCGTTAAGGAGGTATCTTTGACATCGATGCTAAAATCATCGAAATAACTAACGAAGAAGAAAAAACCTTTGCTCCCGACTTTTGGAACAACGCCAAAGAAGCCGAAGTTATTATCCGAAACCTGCGTTCAAAAAAGAAATGGGTGGAAGATTATAATAAAGGAATTGAGTTTTCAGAAGAACTTCAAATATTGATGGATTTCTTCAAAGAAGGCGATGTTACCGAGGAAGAAGTTGAAGAACACTATCAAAAAACCTTGCATCATATTGAAGATTTAGAATTCCGAAACATGCTTTCCGATGAAGGAGACAGCATGAGTGCGGTACTACAAATTACAGCTGGTGCCGGTGGAACCGAAAGTTGCGACTGGGCTTCCATGTTAATGCGTATGTACTTGATGTGGGGCGAAAAACAAGGCTACAAAATCAAGGAATTAAACTTTCAAGAAGGAGATGTTGCCGGAATTAAAACTGTAACCCTAGAAATTGAAGGTGAATTTGCCTTTGGTTATTTAAAAGGTGAGAACGGTGTGCATCGTTTAGTTAGAATTTCTCCTTTTGATAGTAATGCAAAACGTCACACGTCTTTTGCTTCTGTTTATGTGTATCCTTTGGTGGATGATTCTATTGAAGTAGAAATCAATCCAGCTGATATCGAAATCATTACTTCTCGTTCGAGTGGTGCTGGTGGACAAAATGTAAACAAAGTAGAAACCAAAGTACAATTGTTTCACAAACCTACGGGAATTCAAATTCAATGTTCCGAAACGCGTTCGCAACAAGACAACCGCCAACGTGCGATGCAAATGTTAAAATCCCAGTTGTACGAAATCGAATTAAACAAACGCTTAGCACAAAGAGCCGATATTGAAGCCGGAAAAATGAAAATCGAATGGGGTTCACAAATCCGTAATTATGTAATGCATCCTTATAAATTGGTAAAAGACGTTCGTTCTGGATATGAATCGAGTGATGTGGATGGAATTATGAACGGTGATATCGATAATTTCTTAAAAGCCTATTTAATGATGATGGGGCAAAAAGAGGAATAATATTTTTCTTAAAATTATAACCGAGAACAAATTAACAATGCGTTAATTTTTCTCGGTTTTTTTTATACAATATTCAAAAATAGATTTGTTTATATCTATAACGATTTCGTAAATTAGCACACCAATAAAACAATTATATCCCAAATGTACTTAAATTTCAATAAAAACGAAGATCACAACAAACTTTTAGTTACAGATTTAAAAAAACGTTTTGCTCAAGTAAAACTAGGTGGCGGACAAAAACGTATCGATAAGTTACATGCTGAAGGTAAAATGACGGCTCGCGAACGTATTGATTATCTGTTAGATGACAAAGCAAACAGCATTGAAATCGGCGCTTTTGTTGGTGATGGAATGTATGAAGAGCATGGAGGTTGTCCATCTGGAGGTGTTGTTGTTAAAATGGGATATGTATCAGGCAAACAATGTATCGTGGTAGCTAATGATGCTACTGTAAAAGCAGGTGCTTGG
>JACCDV011207619.1_pt1 | contig 19087 bp, 23 predicted proteins | sample 7446131 | NCBI WGS metagenome assembly JACCDV01 (sample SAMN15323448, study PRJNA562643) | freshwater metagenome | isolation source: river surface water | place: USA:Blue River Watershed | collected 2017-08-17 | reverse complement strand
TTTTTATTTGCTAGTAAAGAGAAAGTAGTATTCTTGTCCGATAAGAAATGATAACCATCGAACTTACCAGCAGCTTCAAATAACTTTTTGAAATCCTCTTTAGGGATAACTAATAAATTATCACCCAACAACTCATCCATTGCAGTGACATGGCGATCATCGCCGACTACAATATTTAAGCGGTCGGATTCAGCATAATAGATAATCGATAAAAAAGGTCCTCGCTTGGTATTTAAGAAACCGACATCCAATTGACAAACTGACTTTTGTAAGCGAAAGATAGTGTGGTAACTATTGGTGTTTGCATATAGCTCACCCAGTTTCTCAATGTTATTGATGAGTTGTAGTGCGGTAATAGAAAGTACTGATGTTACTTCTGTAGATAATTGAAAGAGCATTTACGTTTTACCTTTGTTAAACAATTTTGTGGAAAAGATCTAGAGTTAATCGTCCATCTTTACGTGATTTCTGAAAAGTGCCACGCACTTCATCAGTGAATATTAAAAATGGTTTCCCATCTTTAATTGTTAAATAAAATACAAAGTAAGAATTGGTTAGTTGTATCTTACCAGATAGATCTGGCTTATCGGTACTGGTAAGATAACTTACTACTAACTTATCCTGATCCAAAGATAACGGTCGGTGTTTTAATTCATTCAAAACACTAGTAATGAGTTTGTTACAATCTGACTCGATTAGAGGAGCCATCATTTCTCTACTTCGGAATAGAATGTACTCCTGTCGTTCAGCTCTGGATTCCTCACCATTGAGATATTCAAAGATCTCGGTTAGGTTTTTGATATCAGGCATAACAGTTCCCTAATTAAAAATTAATTGTCCATTTCTGTGCGTTTACCAGTTGTTCAAAATCATACACCTGCATCAAAACACTATTCTGCTTAATGTAATTTAATGCAGCAAATACGCGATTTTGCCCAGGGTTATATTTGGTAAAATGTGTTAGCCCATTGAACAACCCTGCAATTGCTTCGTAGTAACCTGGAAACTCTACATCAATGGCTTTAATGAAGTTAGCATAACTGACATGTCGATATACTAAATTATCCACTACATCATTAAAATTCTGCAAACCATGATCTTCAATCACAGCACTTAAGATCTTCTTACTTATCTCAATTGTTGCAGTACCGCAAATAACCTTGATGTAATCATTTTCGCACAAGAAGTATTTTAAGAAATCAAATGTACCTTCACCTTTAAATTCAAAGTTAAACTGTGTGCTTTCGAACCCGTTATAAACTACTCGATTTTCAATTAACTTTAAATCCCTAAGTAATCCAATTTCTGGTTGTGTAAATGGACCAACCATTGGCAGATATCCATCAGCACTATAGCAAAGGATTTCATGGTCCTTGGAATAAAGAGAAACGAAGATCGATGACTTATCCATAAAGGTAGCAGTAAAACGTAAAATAACTTCTCGTGTAAAATCGTCATAGACTTCTAATAAACGAAAATCAGATACGTTATTATAATTTAACTTATATCCTTCACGTTTTAAATGTTCTGCGAACTTCCCAATGTTTTCATCCAAGGTTGTACTTCTGTTACCTGAGATGATAAATGCAAGATTTAACGACATACGGATATCTCTTTTATAATCTATAAATAGACCGATCATGTAAATTAATATTAAGATTAAGGGCAAAAAGAAAAGGGAGCCGAAGCCCCCTCATCTTATTTAATCTTTTCAATTATCGAACGCTGAATATACATGTCAAATAACTGATTGATAGCTGGGTTATGCTTAAATACAAATAATGTTTGGATCTGAGCATAACGATGATTGACTCTACTGCTTGCACTTTCTTGGTTAAATACTTTATGAGCATCCTTTAATGCGCCTGCAATGCCGCTGTAGCGAGTTTCTAACAGGGATAGTACATTCTCTACCGACATACCGTAAATGAGCTCCTGTAACCAGAGATCCTCATTCTCGAACGAAATAGAATCACACATACCAGAACGCTCCCATCCTAGATCTACATCTTCGGTACAGATGGCATTGAACAAAGTTTTACAAAGATTGTGTTTATCCTCGTTTAGCAAGTATTCAATGTACTTGTCCTCACCCAAAACATTCAAATAGAAATCCCGCAGTTCTTCTTTGTCATTGAGATGCATGTTAAATGTTTTATTTTCAGGCCCGTCATAAATCCAACTAGAATCACTCCTATCAAAACAAGACTCTTCAAGTAAGTCACGCAGTACCTGGTTGGAAGTGAACTCATTTCTAGTACCATGATCATCTTTAGTAAAAACATGAGGGATTAAGATTGTATCGGCTAAATCGATGTGTAGTGTACAAAAACTATCATTGGTTCTGACTAAACGGATTAAACCAACACGTTTCGCTCCTTCACAAATATCTACGATCTGTAGCGTGTGGTTTTCTGAATCATTCATTTCATCTACACGAAAGCGACTAAAGTTTTTAGTTACTCGATCTTTTATTACCGTTAAAAGAGTTGAGATAATGACAAAGTCAAAAACGTGTACTGTAGTACTTAAACTTAATTTAGGGATCATGATTTTATCTCTTGTTGTGCGCTTTTGATACTTACTGGTTGATACAGCGCATTGATACGATTACTACAATCGTTGATATACATTACTACGTCATGTAAAGCAGCCATGTAACTACGTTTTACAACTCGTGTGTACATGAGGTCATACCAGCGAATGCGGTGCTCTGAACCCAATGCAGCTATCTTGTTATTTAGATCAATGAATATTACAAAGATCTCTTGATGATAACCATAGCGAGTTGCATAGTCCAGGTTAGGTGTAAAACCGATATCTAGTAAGACCTGGATCTTCTCTTTAATAACTTCCACCATGTCAACTTTACTGTACTTGTAAAGATCAAAGTCCAAAACACCACTGATGGTCTCGTAGATTTCAATACGCAGTTTTTCTAACTGATGTAAAGTTAAAGATGGTAGCGGTTCTGGTTTCTTAAAAGGGATGATGTTATTCACGACATATCCTCATCTTCTAACATAGCACTACCACATTCGCTACATAAGCCTTTTGCATTTAGGGTAGTCCATCCTAAGTGACTCATGCAATACTTACGTGTATGATCATTACTGATCAAAATAAACAACACTTTTAACATATTCAGGCACCGTGTTTCTTTATCAAAGTTTCCACTTCAGAAATCAACTTATCTAATTCTTTAATGTAATCAGTTTTAGCTTTACGTACACTGGGTAGATCAAAGAACTTGATAGTAAACTTTTGTGTAAAGTCCATACACAAATTCTTTACCTCGTAACATAGCGCTATCAGATGCAAACGACGCATCTCACCAACCAAAGCATCCTTTACATCCAAGTCATTCACGCAACGTTGGATGTAAGCTCTGATAGCTATTAAACCACCAGTGAGTTGGGTAGAGTCCTTTGAATACTCCAACAATGGTGTACAAGACAACAACATCAGTCTACGTTCTTGTTCTTTACTCTTACGTAAAGGTTTTAGAAAATCTATACCCATGTTATTACTTCTCCTAAAATAACATTACTCATATTTACACAACTAGTGTATATTTAGAAATCACTCACCGCGCATTATTTTGCGATTGATAATGAATACAGTCACTTTGACTAGTAAGGCATGTAACTCATTCAAAACTTGCGTGTGCTTAGTGAGCACTTCCAAGTATGTATTCTCCAAAGCCAGAGTACTTTCAGGTGCTGTGTTATTGATAAAGAATACTTCAGCTGATGGATGATTACGACTAGTTTGTCTACCGATCATGTCAATAAAGTATCGACGATTGTTATCCAGTGCGCGAGTTACGGATAAGGTTAGACCAGTAACGGTAACAGTGAGCTTAGCTAGATCATCATTATCTAACTCTTCACGTTCAATACTTCCAAATACTTCCTCATATTCACGTATACCATTACAGACATTTACGATACTCTTTTCACAATTGTCGATCATTTGCTGTAAAGTAGTTTCTAGGTTATAACCTAGTGAGTTACGATCAAATTGATTCATTTTACTTTCTCCTAGTAAATGGATTATAAACTGTGATTAAAACGTCGCATAGCTTCTAATTCTTCACGGTAAGATATTAGATCACGTCGAATAGAACCAAAGTGATACCAACGCACCTTATGCGTAGATAGTAATAAGGTGATGCGGTGTGATACCAAACCGTTGAACCAAGTTAACTTACGTGCAACATCAGTTGGACAAGAAAACATCTTACCGTAAATGTTTAAGCGATCACGCATAATGCCGTAATTAACTTCATGCTCACTCAATAACTTACCACGATATAAAGCATAGTTTTCAAAATCAGTATTACGTTCAACAAAACTAAAAACATGGAGAACATCAGCATTTGCTAGTTCATTGAATTTATCTGGGTTGACTTCAGTATATATACCACACATATCTTCTTTATCTCCTAAAAATATTTCAGTCTTTGTACTTGGGTTATTTCTGATATATCACTTACATAGTGTATATTTGAATAAAATTCAATTTAATGGCATAAAAAACATTTCATGCACGTACATCAACCCAAAGGTCAAAATACGTGTTTTCAAAATAATTTTCGGAAATTTTAATTTGTTATAATCTATATACTCTAATAGATACTCTGGTTTATATATAAACTAGTGTTTCCATTAGAATATATATTTACTATTTTATATTAATATAAATATTAATATAAGAATAAGGATGGATGACTCGTTCACTTCGTTCACTCGTCATCGTATTTATACCCCCCGTAGGTCCCCACGGTTTTCACCATGGAGCTGGGAATTAAATTCACCTATATAATACATACCTAAGTTATTTTTTACATATCGGTAAAAATCTAAATCAAATCGTATTGATATAGATCAATGTATCGATGAGTTCTCGTTATCTAACTATCGACCAAATACAATGGTTTAGTTTCTACACTGACAACTTAAACTAAATTTTCTATCTTAAATTAAATATTCCTATTTAATGTATATAGACCGTTTAATGAGTACAGGCACAACGACTTAGTGGTTAATCGATTACCTAGTCAGTGGGAGACGCCAAAATTTTTATTAGTGTTATATGTACTGGAAAGCTCCTAGGGTAAGTTTTGTAAGTTTGCACTTTTTAGCTCGCGAAGTGATTTCCAAATTTAAACTTATGAAAGATCATTAAAAGCATTGCCGTGCTGATCTAACCTAGCCGTGTTTTTCTCCGACACGGCGAACCAGTTTCTAGCCTTACCCCATGAAGGCAGCCTATAGATACCTTTGACCTTAGGCAAGTCACGTCGAGAAAAGGTATCTTCCCTTTATTCATCTGGTATTTATTTACACAAATATATACTTAGTATAGAGAATTATCAGTTTCGCCTAATTGAGCTCCAAATCAAATTAGGTTTTTTTATTCACGACCTTCGGGTCTGAATCTTCCCGTCACACCGTAGCCGCTTATGTAGCAGCATTTGACAAATCGACGGGATGAATGAGTGGTCGTATACAGCTTAGCTGTGACTGCTCCGACACATCACCATAGTCCAAGTGATGAATGTGCCTTGAGACAAAATGATCAAAAAATCTCAAGTAGGGTGTAGGACAAGCCCGCCAAAAAGCAAGCCTCTAGTTGTAGTATGAACACCGATCCATAGCCTTGCACATTAGGTGTGTTCTTTGAGTGTAACAACTCTGTATCAGGTCAAGTAGCAAATGAGCGAACGTTAAAATCCACGATATACTTTTACTAGCTGATGTCGATATAGTAGTTAATTCTACTGTATGTGGGTGACATGAGAAAGCAACGAACTGAGTCAGATTTCCCACATCTGGCCCATGGCTCTGGACATAGCCTTGGACTAAAAAGCTTATGTGATTGAAATACATCATACACCGTTGTGTGGGCATTGTTTAATGTGATAGTAAATACGGACGCAAGGGAGGTTGCACCTTTCATGCAAGAAGTTTTTACTATTGCGAAGTGGGAGTGACACGCCCTCTTGTTAAAGCATGCAGCGTAAATCCTTTTGAACTTACCAGAAGGTGCAGCCGCAAGTTGTTGTCTCTTTATCCTGTTAGTAGCTTAGTTGGTAGAGCAGTAGACTAATAATCTATGGTGCGTGGGTTCGAGTCCCACCTAATGGGTATTCAGATTTTAAGTTTACCATTTGATCCACTAGATTTAATAGTTTAGATCTTTTAATACGCCTGTGTAAGCAAAGTAGGTGTGGGTCGGATGGTTTTTTATAACGTAGCACAGTTGCGATAGCTTAATGCTAGTAGCGTTGTGTAGATGTGTCAAGGGTCATTGCGCATCGATAGGTATTCTTGGTATTGTAACCTAACCAGCCAACGGTAAAAACAAAAACCCCCAGGGGCATTAACGTGATGTCAATGGAGATACCAGCCAGTCGGGGCACTACGACATTGGCGTCAGGTGGGTGAGAGTCCAAGTAGTGTCAGAAATTAAAAAGTTTCCGACCCTTCCTAGTTTGGGTTAGAAAAAACAGAGACCGAGTCATCTCTGTAAACACCTGTATTACTCTTTTGAGTAATCTAGATCAGTAGATCTGAAACGTTGTATCTTGGGTTACATCAGTGAAGTCTTCGGACGGAGAGTACCAAAAAAGAAACTTCGTTTAAACGGCATAGACCACCACGACCAGATCCTCTTTTTAGAGAACCTGCATCCGTGGTGGTCTGGCAACTTTCTTTATGCCGCTTATATACCTAAGCAGTTAACACCACTACACACTGCACTACTTAATGCAATGATTATGGTTATGAGTAGCTTACCCATATCTGAAGGTTTCATTTTCAGTTTCCTTGGTAGGCGATTGGTATCTGACTTAGAATATCACAGCCATTTGTTGCGATATAACTAAGTTTAGCACCATCGTCAAATGTTTGGTACTTTGTTACTATTCGTACTTTATAAACATTACCAACCTTGATACCAAGTTTACTATCGTCATAACTACAACGTTTGGCATAGTGTGTTTCTACAATACCAGTGTTGAGATCGACATAGTCTAAAAAGAACCCTGGATTAGGGTCATATTTAGTAATTCGGATAATGGTGTCCGAAGTAACTTCGTGCTCTTCTACAAGTTTGGGTCTTGAAACATACATGTAAATAATGGATATGATTATTGTAAGACTTGCAACAAGAAGTGCTAATGTAACAATGTTGGATTTGGTTTTTTCGGAAAGCATTTTTAAATCCTGTAAGTGTAGATATATTTCGGCGTGTGGATCGATACTGACTCTACTTCGTCATATTTACAATCCCAGATTGGTGTAGAGAATCGATGACCCCATTTAAACAGCATAGGAGAACGCATAGGGGCGATTAACTCACATTCCCCTGTCTTACCATGTACTACGACCTTTTCGATCGTTACGGGGTCACCTACACTCTGGAAGTAGACGCTATCGAAAGTGTCATTGAATGGACTTTGAAAATCAGTTCCAACTACAACATTAAATTGTACTTTCGCTGAAGCCATAGAAGAGAGTAATACCAGTAATAGTGTAATTAAGTATTTCATGTTTTTATCCTATAAAAAATAGAGGGTCGACCGACCCTCACATTATGCCGTTACCACGTTTGTTTGATTAAACCATTCGGTGTTGCTAAGATTACCTCACTGGACGCGTAAATACCACAATGCTCACCTTCTGGTAATTCTACAGTTTCACCAGGTTTGATGGATGTGGCTTTAATGCGAGTGTCACAGTTACGACCACCTTCTGGTAGCCACATCTTAATAACTTTGATGGTGTATTTGGTTTTATTGGTAATGATGATATTACCAGCACGTGGCTCTGCTTCTACTTTAACACCTTTGAGTGGCGCACCATTTAAAGTAGGTGTAGCTAAAGCTAACGTAGACATTATTGCAAGTAAAAGAAAAGCTATGATCTTTTTCATGGGTCTCTTATCCATTAAAAATTAGAAATTGTAAGTCGCATATCCGTCATCAGTACTGACTTCTACTTCAAGTACGTCTGACATATCACAACCGTATAGGTATACGGTCATCTTAGATGAGTAACCCATTGTCGTAGGATCTGGGTTGGAAAGTAGGGCGCAGTTGCCGCGGTTTACAGAAATGCCAGTGACCCGCATTTCACCATCTGTGATTTTCTGAATGGTGATTTGGTCAGGGTCATCAAAGTTAGGTTGGGCATTAACCTTAAAGTGGTCTATAAATAGAGCACCGTTATTACCTTCGCTCCCTTCATCAACATAGTTTTCTGAATCTTCAGTCGCAGCGACATCTACAGCTACTTCTTCATCAGAGGCTGCTGAGGCCTCTGTTTCCCATTCTGGTACATTTGCCTGGGCGTTTTCATTTACTGACGCTGTAGGCTCTGTGCAGCCAGTAAATAAAGCTGTACTTAGTAAGACAGCCAAAAATAAAGTTTTACGCATTTGGATTTACCCCCATAAGAGAGTGGGTATTACTACCCACTCTTATTTCGTTAATTATTTATCTGCTGATTTCTCTTCAGCATGCACTGGTTCTGGTTTGGTAAGACTCTGCAAAGAAGTCATGTCACGATGACCTGTACGACCTTCACTCAAGCGGGTTAGTTTTTCCAGGCGTTTCTTCTCATGGTCGATTGATTGTAGATAACTCAATCGATTGGAAAGGTTTTCTAGAGGTAGTTGCATAAGTTCCTCGATGTGCTCCAAGCTCTTAACTTTGTTTAAGTTAAGGGTTTTAACTTGCTCAAGCACGGTTTCAACTTCACGCACTAAAACCTCTTTAAAAAGGTCAGTATGTTCAGCACCTTGGATTTCGATTTCACCAGACATGTTATTCTCCTGTCTAATTATTGCGCCCCGAATTAGGGCTTTGGTTTTTAGAGGTGTCGTCGAAACACCTCTGTGTGGTAAACTGGTGGGCTTTAAAACCTGCCCAAGATTTTTAGGGTATATGCAGATCACTTAACCTTCTACCATCTTACCTTCGCCACCGATACGATCAAACAAAGCTTTTACCCAAGCTTTTAATTTGTCGAGTGTAGTTGGTAATTTGACGTCGCCATGGATAGAATATAGATTGATGAATTTAGCGCGTAATTTTTCCATATTCTCTGCCGATAGCGAAAGTGCATCAGGATCTTTAAGAATGGTCTTTGAAGCAAAACGTGCACGGATGTTTTCTGAGAACTCAACACTATCGCTACGTAACAGTGTACGTAATAAAATGTTAAGGTACGAGCGGTGTAATTCAACACCAGTCAAAGACTCAGATACATTCGGGATAATTTCCCAAATTTCACTTTCGTGTGTTAGGCCCAAGGCTTTAACAATTTCGGAAATGATAGCTTGGTCTTTGTTAAGACAAGCAGCAACTTGCTCAAGATGTTCCTGAGCCGCAGCTGTACGAACAATACGAATGTCCGTTGCTAAGCCAGCAGCATGAACGTTTGAATCTGTGAAGTTTTTGATTGAAGTCATGGTTATCTCCTAGGATGACTAATTGTGTTTTTTTGCTTAAGCAGCAAGGATGGTTTTAATAACTTGTGGTGCAAGTTCTTTGCAAGGTAGAGCATCGCCGTTTGCGTCATAGACGTTATCAACATCCAGGATAATTGCAGCGGCATCGATTTGTAAAGACCAGTGATCTTCTAATTGGGATACACAAATACTGTGTCCGTTTTCATAAACCTGAATAGTTCGTGATGACGATTGCTCTAGATCAGGAATAGTGGCTTGTACAGTGCGTACTAGCTTTAGTAACTTCTTAACACGAATACCACTAAGGTCTGTTCGGAAAGTGGCGAAGATATCTTTGATCTCACCGTTTAGGTTATCCATAATAGATCTCCTCAGTTTGATTAAGGATAAAGTAATTCATGTTGATAATATATGTTTCAAATAAATTATAATCAACAAAATAAAAAGAGGAGGGTCCTAAGACCCTCTAGTCTTTATTCCCATTCTTCCCCAGATGAGAAAAATGGTATATTTAAATTGACATATTCATAATCCATTACTAAGTTGTGATCCTTAGGTGTTTCTGAAATGTAATAAGCTTTGAGTAAAGAGCAAACCTCATTACTGAAACGAGGAGTTAGGATAGGTAAATAGATATCAACCTTTTTGGTAATCTTTTCAAAGATATCCAATTGCACTTCTTTAGGCGTACCATAACCAAATGCGTTTTTGCGATCAGGAGTGGAACCAACAGATAACCCATATGCTTCATGATAATAACCATCAAAGGCTTTATTAATTGCAGCAATGATATTGCTAATTTCCCAGTGCTTGCAGAACTTGACTTTAAGATCTTTCGTAATATTTGGTCGAATAGTAATGATCTCGCTAGCATTAGCTAAGGCGAATTCAATATTATCATGTCTAGCAAAATCAAAGAAGTCGACACGTTTATCTAGATTATCAGTTTCTTTCGTAAGATCACTAATTAGATTCTCTGTGGTCATACCTGCTTTAGATTTTAAATAATTGGCACCTTCCGCGTGTAGTGTAAGTACAGCTTCATGATCAATTACGAGACAGGTACGTTTTTGAACAGCAAAGTCATACTTACCATCTAACATCGCACTTGTATCTACCTGACCATCTTCATCGAAAGTCACTTTGTCATAGATGTCATAACTGATACCCAAACTATCAAAGAATGTTTTACCAAAATCTGGATCAGTTAACGATGTAACATGATTTAAGATTAAGTTTTGTGAAGCACCATATAAGTTAAAACGTGATGTATATGGTTCTTTAAAACTAAAAGGTTTCTGTGCGGCATAGTTTCTGCTACTATTGTTTTCTGGCATTACAGCCACAGCAGTAAAGGTATCGATACCCTCATGTTTAAGTTCACCAGTCTTAATATCAAAGAGATTTTTACCAATATATCGATACCAGACCTTTTCATGTAAGACAAGACCTTTATCTTCCTCTTCTACATGATGTTTTGGTTTAAGTATCTCAGGTGTGGCTGGTTTACTAAACTTTTTCATGTTATGAAAATTATGTCGTGTATTTCGAGGTACGGGAATTTTATCAGTTGAGTTGAGACCAGTTGCACGAGCAAATAGGTTAAAGAAAATACTCTCGATACGACCTAAACGACCCCACATATGACAACTAGCATATTTGATAGGTTTAATCTTATCGATTAAAGGGACCATCTCTTTGGCAGTTGGGTCCATACCCATAATTGGTTGGTTCGTTTCTTCCTGCAGGATGGTACAAAGTTCTACTGGTAAGATGCGAGTATCGTTAATGATAAAGGCTGAAGTATCTAATTCATCTCTTGACATTAAACCTTTATCAACTGGTTCTTGTGGGTAACGACTTCCTTTACCATTCATTGAAGTGTGGGTATAGAGTTTACCAAGACTAGGCCAGTCAACAGCAGCTACAAGAACATCACCTTCATGTTTAATGTTCGTAGGGAAATAAATAGGTAACATAATAGTTCCTTGTTAGTTTATTTAGATAGGAAAGGAGCTAGTTCTGGGTAGAACCGTTCCATGTTAATAAATAAGCGATGGATTGTTCCCCGCTCATTTGTGTGGCGGATAAAGTATAAATGACCAACTAAACCATCGTGTGCGATAGCGGATTTTACTAAGTTACGCATATCGACAATATCGTCAGTTGGATTCTCATAATTGGTGAAGTCAAGTGAACCATCACGCATTACACGAAGTAGTGGTTTCATTGGTCCGTCTTCATCATCGTAGATGAAAATAATGGAATTATGATGACGTTTATCGGAGTCTACGCAATGGATCAAATCCAATTCTTCAATTGGTGGAAGTGTATTTGAGTCCGCAGTATATTGTAACTCTTTACTATCGCAACTATGGTAGTAGATATGTTGACCATCAACATCAAATTTATTAATGTTCTCACGTTCAATAAACTCAATCTGTACGGTGTTATCGCGAAGGAAACTGGCATCTACATGACTCAACCCTAGATCCTGACAAACATTGGCTGCTAATGATTCCACATCAACAGTTGTTAATGGAAGCCAGTCATTAAGATCTCGCATGTCAATCTCTTCACCACGAGACCAACCAATACCATCCCAGTTCAGTACGAATGGAATTTCCATCACGGTATCCCAAAACTCAACTACCAATGGTCGATCACCAATAGCAATTAAGCGAGTTTGTTCACCATCAGTTTCACGCAATAACCAGATGTCCTCAGTCTCTCTCTGAGTATATTGATCAATGGCACCCCATACTTCACAATCAGCATAACCACTTTTAGCTGAATCAATTACAATGGTACGATCGGTAAGATTATGAATTCTTAATTCTTCAGGTACTTGCCAGATTGCATTTAGAAGCATTTAGTTTCTCCAAATTCTTAGGGTCATGTTCCTTAAGACTGATAGGTCTAAGAAATTGAAAGTCGTCAAAGTTGAAAATTGCTTGTTCAACTGATTTATTCTGATACTTTGCAAAAGAACCAAAGGTCATCGAAACTTTTGGTTTTCTCAAAGTCATCAGATACTTTTCTTTATCAGTCTCATCAGTAAAGAAAAGATCCAATAAAGGTTCTTTATCAAACTGACCGTAACTAATTTCAAGGTTAGCTTCGCGTGTAAAAACACAAGACTGGCGAATCAGATGACGTCGGATTAAACTACGGTCATTAACAAATAAATCTTTATCTTGATAGCTTTCAGGTGAGTGATAACTACCGCGATTTAGAAGTACAGGTATTACCGAGTAAACAAACACTTGAAGTTTATACGGTTTTACTTTTTTTATTGTTTGCATTATCTCTTTATGCAAAGCAACAAAAGCTTCAAGTGGACTTTCATAAAGTACGTGACATTTTGTCGGTACAGCTACTTCTGGGAAGTAGGGTTTATTTAAGTAAAAGGTCTGATCTGCAGGCCATTTACCACCATGTCTAAAATCAAGTCGGGCTAGCCAAAGCTTTTTTGGCGGCTTCTCTTTCATTATACTCTGCCTTAGCTTTATGTTGTAGGAACTGTTTTAAGTGTTCTCGATCGTAACCATAAATGTGGATCGAGTATTGTAATCCAGTAGCCTCATCTACATGACGAGTCGATTCGCTGCAATAGACGGGTGGACGTTCTGTTAGAAAGTCTGGATAGAAAGTATCACAATTCTCAGCTTTGGCATGAATACGTGTAAGGACAATAACGGAAACATCTTTTAATGTTTCTTTATAAACCTCTCCGCCCCCAATAATGAAAACTGGTTTATGAACGTTGTTAGTAGAACCTTTTAAGTATCCTTTAACGTTACTGATGACAGCAGAAACTTTATCATTCTGCACAGTATGGTTTTGTGGGTTACGTGTTAGTTGTACTAGAGTACGACCTTTTAGAACTGGTAGTGTTTTTACAGTTTTGGTACCTGCAATTACAGTACAGCCCATGGTTAACTTTCTAAAGTTTTTAAGGTCGTTCTTGATCGGAAATAGTAAGTTGTCCTTAAAACCGATGCCGTTATTTTCATCCACAGCTACTATGTGGACTAAAAATTCTTTTGTCATTTTGTATTTACCTCAATTGTCATATATAGTGTCTATGTGTTAGTTTAAACAGACTCATTCAAATTAATAATGTATACCTAAAAAATTTTAAGGTATCATATAGTCAAAGACTAGAAGCTTATCAAAGGGTTAAAGTATGAGTGATTTTAACAGCATTAAAGCCATCTTTGAAGCGCATGGTGCACATCTCACCTTCGACCAAAGATTAGCAGAAAAGATTAATGTTTATTGTAAATCTTTTATTAACAAGAACGATGATCATATTCAGTTCTTCGGTTCCAATCTAACGGGCGTTTATCCAGTACGCATGACATCAGCCGATGAAATGGAATGGGTAATCGATATCTTAGGTTTGGATAATATCGAAATAAAACAACAGGTGAAAGCTTTACCACATATCAATGAAAATTGGATTCGTGGTACGGATGTATTTACTCTATCTGGTTTCTGGGTAGTCTATCGTCTTTTATCTTCCAACCTACCAATCAAAGTAAAAGAGAAAGCTATTCATTCAGCTATCTTAAATGTACATTTCAAATACATTTCATCTATCATGGCTTGGTATTTCAAATTTGAAGTTGATAAAGCTGTGGCACAGGCGGTGTATGATAGACTATCACTTAAGTTTCGTTTAAAGACTGAAGGTTCATGGTTAGGGTTGTTAGATTATCGCGCCAGAGATTTGATTGGGGAGCGTTCAATTCATTACCCTACACTAACCAATTATAGTCCCGATGATGCAATCCAATATCTAATTACAGATACACAAGGTCGTATGCGTGATGTGGTTAAGAATCTTTGGGCGGTGTTGGCTGAAGTGCGTGCTGAAGAAAAGCGTGGTGTGAATAAATCCATGATTGATCTGGATGGCGATTTAGCGGTTCGTGATGTTGTATCACAGCTAACTCAGTATAAAGATTATCTAATGACTATTTCAAAAGAACCTAACGCGTTCTTAAAACCACGAGCTGTGGAAGTTGTTTGTGATGTTATGCCGACTATGCCAGCTGATGACTTTAGAACTGCCTTACAGGTTGTAACCGTACTTCGTCAGAAAAACAACAAAAAGGTTGAGGATTTACTTGAACTTACAATGACTCATATCTTTGATCAATTTGCCAAGGATCGTACCTTACAGAAGAACATCAAGGATCTTCCAGTTTTAGTTGCACATATGCGTGGTCTGTATACAGCTCCGCGTTCAAAGGGTGACATCTTAAAATTACGTGAAGGTTTTGAAGAAATCATTCGACGTTATATTAAACCGAAAAACCCAGCTGCAGTATCTGCAATTCGTACAGGTATTCTACTGTACATTGTGATACGTACTTTTAGTAAGGATTACTTTGCTAATAATAGCTAGGTCATAAATGAGGGAGCCTAGGCTCCCTCACATTATGCCGCTTCCATTGATTTAGAGGTTTCCAAGTTTGCTTTATCCAATGCAGCCAAAGCTATAATGGCATGTGGTAACTTCGTTCTCTTGAAGAATCCTCTAACTGGTTCGGGAAAGAAGTATTTACGATCACCGATTTTATTCTTCCCCAGTAAAACATCTACATGGGCAACGTAGTAATTGGTGCGCGTACTAAACATACTCACTCTTGCACAACTACACATAGTCCATTGCTCTACAGTAATTTCAAAATTTACGTCACCCTTACAAATCAAAGTCCTGTACACACGGTTACGTGGATAGTCTTTGAATTCAATAGGGATCATTAACTTAAGGACGTTCGATGCTAAGATGCTTATTAAATAAACAACAGAAGCTTTCAGCATTTCCATTTTAAGCAGCCTCTCTGTGTCGCGTGCGAGCACGCTTACGACGAGTCTCCTTAGCTTCAATGATAAGATCGTTAATAGAAACGACACCTTTGTCTTCTTCACTAAAGCGGCTATCTAACAAACGCAAGCGCGCTTCGTATTGCGACATGACAAATTCATCTTTACAATCACGAAGTTTATCAAGTAGTTCATCAATTTCACGTTTGATTCTGGCATTCTTAGCTTGTTCAAACTCAAGATTGACCCCACCTTGATCTTCACGTGCTTTACTCGCATAATAATCAATAGCGCCACTTAAAGCATCTTTAATGCCATAACGATGCAAGTTCTTGGTGTGGATTAAGAACCAGTTAGTTAATAACCAAGCGATTACTCGGTCATCGTGTTTACCAGCACCATGGTCGATACGGTCGTTCTTAGTTACAAGGGCAGTGATCTCATCAACAGTACCTTGGTCCTGCATAGAGTTTGCACAGAAGCTTGCAGCTAACTGTAATGTGTCATCGTACAAGGCTCCACGACTATGTGCAGATGAAGAAGCACCAGTAGCAAAACCAAAATAGGTTTTAATCTTAGGTGGTACCGAATCAGGTCTGCGTACGATGTCAAAGATGTATTCACGTAAGTTACGATCTTCTTCATCCATATTTTCGGAAACTACACGGTTGTAAATCCGATAGAAAGGATTGATACCTACAGCTGGGAGATCCAGTAATAAACTGTCAACTAAAGTATCACCAGAAGATTTGCGCTCAGGAATAAGGATGATGTTTTCATAAGTCACCATTAGATCCACAACCCACTTACACATTTTGAGAAGGTTAATCTCCGAAATTGCAGCAGTAGCGATTGTTTCTAATGTACGGGAATCGGTAATAAAGATCGTGGTGTTATCTCGACCTACACCTGAAGATGTATCCATACCCATGACGTATTTACCGTTAGCCATACGACTAGCGATTTTGTCTTTATCAATGTACCAGTTTAGTGTAAAGTTATTTTTGAATAACTGTACATAGCGCGGCGAACGTACAGAGTTACGTAACGCACCATTTAGTTCTGTTGATAAAGGTGATGTAGCTGTACCAGTAGTCCATTTATTCAAGAAGTCACGAGAGATCGAATCAGGAGTACCACGAGTGTTCGCGGCTACTTTACGGAACCAATCATCATCATAACCTAATTGACGATAAGAGAATGTCGCATTGATCATACACTGGTTATTGTGGCAGTTATTCTCAACTACCTGACGTAGATGTTGTTGGTTGTTGCAGTCAAATAAAGACTCAGACCAGAACATAGAGTCAGTCAACATATCCCAGAACAATTTACCAGAAGGTTCATCACGTTTACCAGCTGTTGTAGTAAAGATGTTACCATAAGGTGTTCCACAACGAATAGCTTCTTCACGAGCCGCTGTACCAGCAGCAAGCATAGCTGCTAACGCTACACCTAGGTGTGGAATGAAGGGTCCTTCATCCGTATGTGAGATTGGGAATGTATGTCCACGACCAATAGAGTTGGCGGCTGTTTCTTGGTTTCGACCAATAGCTGTCGCATAATGGTTGGCGTATTGACCACATTTGATTTCAATCTGGTTGTCTGGATCGGATTTAAGATGTGGATTCAGGTATGCAGGTAAATATTGACGAATGTCTTTAATACGCTGAATGTTATCCCCACGTAACTTACTATCCTTAGTTAAAAGGAAGATCTGCGTGTTTCGGAGTTTCTGGTAAAGTAACCAGCACATTAATTCATCCGTATTTAACGACTTACCAGTTTGTCGTGGTTGAATGAGGGCAATATCAATGTGGTTTAAGAAACACCACCATAAAGCAATGTTACTACGGTTAGCTCGAATAGGTACTGGTTTAAAACCTGATTGTGGTGGTACACGAGCAATCTCTCGCCAGTAATACCATGGGTTAATTGAACACTCCAACTTAATATCCATTTTGGTCTGGAATGGTAAGTCAGGGGCAAAAGGGTCAATGTCCGCAAGATGTTGCTGCACTAACGCTAAAGGGAAGTAACAGTTCTTAACTCCCATCTGCTGATACAGGTCAACGATCTCGATGAATGATTCATTTGTTGTGTTATAATGAATGTCCGATGTTGGATAAAGACCCCAATCTTCACGAAATAAAATTGGATCAGCCATGTCAACTCCAAAGAAGGGACTACCTAAGTAGCCCCATCAAAGTGTTTATGAGTTTTGGTAAATATTCAATACCATTGAACCCGTAGATAGTTGAAGTAAGTCTGTAGCCGTACGTGCACCGAATTCAAAGATAATTGTATCACCTTGTTTGAATGCAAAGTTAACATCCATAATCGGTTCTAAAACATCTTCAATTTCTATAACACGACGCCATGTATTCGCAGCATTACGAATAACAAACTCAGTTGGATTTGGTGGTAAGTCCTCTGCGGAGGTAAGGAACAATGGTTCAGTTGGGTAGTAAATCTTATTCAACCATTCATCAACAGAAACACAACCGTTAGCAATGTTTAAGTTGAAGTTATTCAAAGCAGTAGTACTTACAGTTGCATCTACGCGAAGATTAGCACCATAGGTGTATTCATCATCATAAGCAATGCGGTAGTAGGTTGGCTGAGAAGGTGATGTGGCTGGATTAACTAAAGTAATGTCCAAGTTCTGAACATGGCGATAGTTAACAAAGAAGTCATCGACATCAGCCATATTCACAGCAACACGCAGGCTTTGTTTTGTGGCGTATAACTTACCGTTGAAACTAAACCCTGGAGTTATCTGTACGTTGGCGGTTACATCATAGACGTATTTACGTTCCATGTTGTAGAGGTACCATTTGAGTACATACTGCGCAGCAACACTATCCCAATGAGGTACAACAAATAACTTGGCGGTGTAGTTGCCATCTGGATTAATTGCACGAACTTTGTATTCTTCAGTTTTCATACGGTTATCCGTATTACCTAAAGAATCCCAAGCAACTTCATCACTTGATAACTGATAAGTTAAACCTAAGTCGTACATCGCACCTGTTGTTGTCGAAACAAATTTAGAGAAACCATGTAAAGAGAATTTCTCGCCATTGATCGGTAGACGCTTAATTGTACCATCATTATAAGTTACTACACCCATGATAACTGATGAGTCAATTAACATGTTGACAGGTAAATCGATAATGTGATTATCATCGGCATTAAGGAAAGGCGTCTCCAATGAAATCTTAACAATAACACGTTTAGCTAAATCCAAAGGCGCCATGTTATCGGTGTAACAAACCACAGCTGGACGATAATCCAATTGCAAACCATCTGCTCGGTAAGCAACTACCGTAACCATTTCTTGGTTAGCAAGTATTTCAAGTAAATGACCACCTTTGGCAACCGAGACTAGATCGTTACTGCTATTCGCTCCAGTGATTTTTTCTAGAGTTAAGTTAGCTGATGTCGGGTTACCATTACCGTCAACAGCAGTCGATACTACCTGACCATTAACGGTAATGTCAGAACCTTTAAACACCTTATAGTACGCTGGTTCAGAGCCATGGAATTTCATAGCGTCATCGACACGGAAACGCACAGGTGTAGTTGTAGGATCAACCATTAGTCGGAATGGTGATGTGTACTGGTGTACGGCAGGTCCAGTGATGATATTTGTGTACTCGTCACTTTGACCTGGGTAGATACGACCAAGTAAAGAGGTATTGTCATCATATACCGCATTCACAAGGAAGAAACCAGACTCATCAAATACCCACCAACCTACACGTGG
>JACCDV010503233.1_pt1 | contig 19102 bp, 18 predicted proteins | sample 7446131 | NCBI WGS metagenome assembly JACCDV01 (sample SAMN15323448, study PRJNA562643) | freshwater metagenome | isolation source: river surface water | place: USA:Blue River Watershed | collected 2017-08-17 | reverse complement strand
TTAAATCTTGATGCAAATCAATTTCTTCTGCTGTCCAAATACACGCTTCTTGTTTTTTGTACCATTCCCAAATATCTTGGTGTTTGATAGGAAAAATTACAAATCGATCTTTGTTTTCTTGCAAAATTGGTTCGACTATAGACATAGCTATTTGATTTTAAAAATGTTAATGATTGGTTAAATTGACTTATTTGAGGATTACAAAGTTTGTCATTTGAAATGAAAAATGAAAGGCAAACTTATTCACAATTGGAGCAAGTTTTTAACAAAGTTGACAATTGTCAGTAAATTAATATAGGTTTTTAAAATATTGAAAATCAATAAGTTAAAAACAAATAAAACAACTGTTAAAACCTTGTAAGCAACTGAAAAATAAGTAGCTCACGAGTGTTTTTTAAACGATAAAAGCGATATTATTTTTTTAACTCTTTTGCCACTTTGTCTAATTCGTCAAACCATTGTTGCCCGAATTTTCTAACTAATGCTTCTTTCACAAATTGATACACCGGAACTCCTAATTCTTCACCTAAAGCACAAGCATCTGAACAAATATGCCATTTGTGGTAATTTACCGCTGCGAAATCCGAATATTCTTTAATTCGAATCGGATATAAATGACAAGAAACTGGTTTTTTCCAATCTACAATTCCTTGATTGTAGGCTTGCTCGATTCCACAAAGTGCCGTTTTTCCGTCAAAAATTACATAAGCACAGTCTTTTCCATCGATAAGTGGTGTTTCTAATTCACCAAAATCGGAAACTACGTGTGTTCCTTGTTCTTCAATGGCTTTTATTCCTTCTGGACGAAGAAAAGGTTTTACTTTTGGAAAAATTTCAGCTAAAATTTTGGTTTCTTCCTCATCTAAAGGAGCACCCGCATCGCCATCTACACAACAAGCGCCTTGACAAGCTGACAAATTGCAAACGAATTCTTTTTCTAAGATTTCTTCGGAAACGATGGTTTTATTTAACTGAAACATATTGGGTATATTTAGAGTACAAAGATACGATTTTGAATTCAGAATTTAGAAATAAGAATTTAGAAGTTTTGGAACACAGATTTTGGAAAATTGAGAAATGGCTATAATTTTTCACAGAGATTCACGGAGTATCTTTTATTTAGATTGTGTTGAAAAGAGATACACCGAGTCCGAAACTTCGGACATTTTACATTTTATTGCGTCTCAGCGACTTTGCGAGCTACTTTTCATATTGTTACGTTTAATTTAAATTGCACGCAAAGACGCTAAGTCGCAGAGATTTCTTTTATTTCATTTAATCCGTATTGCTTTTTAAACTTTTACTTGATTTTTGACCTTGCAATTGATAATGTATCGTTAAATTAGAAACGTTCTTTATTCAATATCCTTATATTTGCACAAATATTCAGCGTTTTATGGAGTTCGGAATCAATTGGAAAGACATTTTTACCATCAGCATGATTTTATTTGCTGTGATTGATATTGTGGGAAGTATTCCTATTATTGTGGATTTACGCAGTAAAATGGGCCATATTCAATCGGAAAAAGCGACAATTGTAGCAGCGGTGATTATGATTGCCTTTTTATTTGTGGGAGAAGAAATTCTGAAATTGATTGGTATTGATGCCAAATCATTTGCTGTTGCGGGTTCGTTTGTGCTATTTTTCCTGGCTTTAGAAATGGTTTTAGGGATTCGATTATACAAAGAAGACAATCCGAGTACGGCTTCGATTGTTCCGATTGCGTTTCCTCTGATTGCAGGTGCTGGAACGATGACTACGATATTATCACTTCGCGCTGCTTATGACGAAATAAACATTATTATTGCGATTTTGATTAATGTGATTGTAGTTTATGGTGTTTTAAAATCATCTGGGAAAATCGAAAAGCTTCTTGGAAACAATGGTTTGGGCGTAATTCGCAAGATATTTGGCGTGGTTTTATTAGCGATTGCTGTAAAATTATTCGCCGCGAATGTTAAAGGATTATTTATTTAGAGAATATACAAAATGAAAATTTTTACTTATGTGGCGGTTGCCATTGCTTTAGTTTTAATTGTTTTTAATCTTTTTCAAATCGATTATAGCAATCCGTTTGAAGGTAATAGTACAATTGCTATTATTGGTGTAGTTGCTGGAATTTGCGCAATCCTATTATTAGTATTGTTGCGTTTTTCAAAAATGATTGAAGAAAAAACTAGACAATAATGCTTGACGTTTTAATTATTGGCGCTGGAGTTTCAGGCGTTTCGTGTGCTTTGATTTTGGGTTCGGCCCAAAACAAACCGTTTGCAATGGATAAAAAAATTGCAATTGTAGCACACCAAAAAGCGTCTTCACTGCAAAACGCCATTTTTAATAACGCTTATGGAATTCCCGCAGGAAAATTAGGCAGTGAATTGTTGGAAGAAAGTTTGGAACACTTAACCCAGTCTTATCCGCACGTACAACAAATTCATAGCGAAAAAGTACTTTCTATTTCTGGTGAAGCTGGAAATTTCATAGTTACTACCAACAAATCTTCGCTTCAAACCAAAATTGTAGTTATTGCTATTGGTGCTGGAAATCCATTTACAATTGAAGGTTTGGAATCGTTTGTAATGCCACATCAAAAAGCTGCTCCTGAGAAAAACAGAATCCAATTAAAAAACACCGACCATTTGGTTACCGAAGGTATTTATGCCGCTGGAGTTTTAGCTGGACACAGAAGTCAATTAAGTATTGCCGCTGGAAGTGGCGCTTCTGTAGCAACTGATATTTTAACGTTGTGGAATAACGGGAATCCGGTGCAGGTACATGATGCTTTGGTGAAATAACCTTTTATTCTTCCGAATCATCATCCTCATCATCAAAATTCATTCCTTCTAAAAAATCATCCCAGTTAATTGGGTCTTGATATGCATTTGGATCAGGCGGAATAGCTCCTGGTGGATTGAACAATTCCCATTCGTCCCAATAATAATTACTCTTATCAAAGTTAGCTACCCAATTGATAAATAATTCTCTGAATTCATCAATTTCTTTTCTAATTAACGTAACATAATCGGTATCTTTAAAAGAATCGTGAAATCGCAAACTTCCAACTTGCACATACAAATGCATCGCATGGTCTCTGATGATAGCCGCATTTTGCATTCGGATACTATACATATCTCCACCTTCAGCTCCTGCAATTTTAGCGCAAATTATTGCGGCATCATCTCGCATCATATACTTGGTTGCATTCAAATACTCATCTTCTTCACTAATGGTATTTAAAAGACTATTTACCAAATCTAAAATCAATTCGGCTTTTTTATAAATTGGCAAATCAAATAATTTATCTCTTTTACTCATTTTAAAGACATTTTACTTACTTAACACCTTATTCACCATATTGTCTTTCTTTAAAATCAATTGGTAATACGCGTTTTCGTTAAATAGTTGACGTACAAATTCAGCTTGAAGATAGAACAATACTTTATCTTTCTGGGTATCCAAATTGAAAAGTAAACCGCCTTTTGCCATATAAATCTTGAAATCATTGAAATAATTTCCAGAACGTAATTCTCTTTCTAACGCTTCCATTGCCATTTTATCAAACTTTTTGCGGTTTTGATCCAATTGCTCAAACACAAAATAATTCACTAATCCCGATTGCATTAACATGGTTAAACCTTCTGCTCCGTGCGAATCTTCTAATGGAACAAAAATATCGGGCATGATTCCGCCGCCGCCATATACGATGCGCCCTTTTTTAGTTTTAAATTTTAGACTATCGGCAATTTTAGCTTTATCTTTTTCATACAATTCGCCACTTTCAAAGCGTTTGTCGAATTCGTTAAAGTAATTTTCGCCCTTATCTTCATACGGTTTTTGAATGGAACGTCCTGATGGTGTGTAATATCTGGCAATGGTTAATCGTACTGCCGAACCATCTCCTAATGGCATTTCGCGTTGTACTAATCCTTTTCCGAAAGAACGTCTTCCGTAGACCAAACCTCTGTCGTTATCTTGAATCGCTCCTGCTAAAATTTCACTAGCCGAAGCACTATTTTCATTGATTAAAACACTGACTTTCCCCGTTTCAAAAATGCCTTTTTCGGTTGCTAGTGTACTTTCGATTTTATCTTTTTTGTTTTTCGTTTTAACGATTAATTCTTTGTTTTTCAGAAATTCATCAGCAATTTTTACAGCAGCATCCAAATAACCTCCGCCGTTATCTCGTAAATCAATAATAATGTGTTTAGCACCTTCTTTTTTTAATTGGGTTAAACCCGATAAAAATTCATCATATGTTTTTTCGGCAAAGCGATTGATTTTGATATATCCTGTAGTTTTATCGACCATTTGCCAAACATCTACACTCTTAATTGGAATAAAATCGCGAGTTACATTGACAGCAAATTTTCTCTTTTCAGATTTACGATAAACCGTCAATTTAAGATTAGAACCTTGTTCGCCTTTTAAGATGGAAAACAAGGAATCGGTTTGCATTTTCTTATTGTAGAGTTGTAATTTGTCTGCAAAAAGAATTCGGTCGCCCGATTTTAAACCTGCTTTTTCAGAAGGTCCGTTCGGAATAGGTTTTATAACAGCTAAAGAATCGTTATACATGTAGAAATTGATTCCAATACCTACAAAATCGCCTCGCATTTCTTGTTCGACTGCTTCTAATTGACTTTTAGGAATATAAACCGAGTGTGGATCGAGTTTTTCGAGAATTCCGTTTACGGTTAAATCGACTATAGAATCGGTATTTAAACTATCGACGTATTCTTTTTCGATGAAATCGATAAGTTTGTTGAGCTTATTTTTATTGGCATTCCGGTTTAAGAAAGCCGTTTCTGTAGAAGGATTGAGTTTACTTCCCAATAACAAACCCACCGCAACAGCTACTGCGATTACTATTGGAAAATATACTTTGTTTATTCTCATTTTAGCTCAAATCTTGAATTAATTCCACTTCAACACCCGCTTTTCTTAGAAAATCAACACCCGAAGTATCTTTATATTCTTGATGATACACCACTCTTTTGATTCCAGATTGGTGAATTAATTTACTACAATCTTTACAAGGCGAAAGTGTGATATATAAAGTTGCATCTTCGCACGATTGTGTGGAACGCGCGACTTTTAAAATTGCATTCGCTTCGGCGTGAAGTACGTACCATTTGGTTACATTATCTTCATCTTCACAACAATTTTCAAAACCTGATGGTGTACCGTTGTACCCATCGGAAATAATCATTTTATCTTTTACGATAATTGCGCCTACTTTTTTACGTTGGCAATAAGACAAATTACCCCATTCTTTTGCAATTCTCAAATACGCTTTATCGTATTTTTCTCTTTTTTCTTTCTTCATTATCTATTCCAAATTTCGCTTTCAATAATCATTGGCAAAACTACACCAATTATAAATGCCGACATAACTAAAGCCCAATCTCTTTTTGAAAAACGGAAAAAAGTTTGCACGATATAGGAAATAATCAAAAACACAACCACTACAATTATTTGTGCTGCTTCGATTCCTAATGCAAATTCTAAAAGTGGCAATAATTTATCCGAAGCGGTTCCTGGCAAAATGGTTTTAAAGTAATTTGAAAAACCTAATCCGTGAATAATCCCAAAAAACAAAGTAATAATTGCTACGAAAGTAATACTTTCATTTTTAGAAGATTTTCCAGCCGTAAAAAGATGGAAAACAGCCGTTATTAAGATGGTTATTGGAATTAAAAATTCGACTAAACTCGCTTGAATATTAACAACTCCGTAAACAGACAATAGCAAAGCTAACGTATGACCGATAGTAAAAAGTGACACCAAAACAAAGATATTTTTCCAATCTTTAAAGGCATACGGAATAACCAAAGCCATTAAAAACAAAACATGATCATAAGCATTAATATCTAAAACATGCTTAAGACCAATATTAAAATACATCCAAAATTCAGACATAATAAGTATTTTTTTTGATAGCATTCAAACTTACGATTAATTTTTAAATGTATCTAAAATACAATTCACAAAAGCGCGTGAAATTGTTGTTAAAAAATGGATTTTTTGTGTAATTTTGCTTTAATATAAAAAACAAACAACATGTCAATTTCAGATTTATTCGATAGCGGTTTTAGAAATAGAAACAAAGGTCATTTTTCGGCAATTGTAAGAGTAGCTTTGTCTGACGGTAATATTGGGCCAGAAGAAAAACAATTCTTAGACAAATTAGCTATCAAATTAGAAATTTCTCAAACAGAATACGAAGAAATTTTAGAAAACCCATTAAAATTTCCTGTAAATCCACCGTTATTACACACGCATCGTTTAGAGCGTTTATATGATTTATCAAGAATGGTCTATGCAGACGAACACGTTTTAGGTAAAAAAGAACATGAATTACTTAAAAAATTCGCTTTAGCTTTAGGTTTTACAGCAGGAAACGTAGGTTATATTGTAGATAAAGCATTAAAATTAGTAGATATGAACGTAGATTTGGATACGTTTACTTACGAAATGCAACATATGAACAGATAATTAAAAAACTGTTTTAAAATACAAAAGCACAAATTCTAACGAGTTTGTGCTTTTATTGTTTTTAAGATTTCTCAGGTTTACTTCGCTTTCGCCATAAACTCTTCCGCTTTTTCTACCATATTTTTACTTCCGCAGAAAAACGGAACGCGTTGGTGTAATTCTGTGGGTTGAATTTCCATGATTCTTTTGTAACCGTCAGACGCTTTTCCGCCTGCTTGTTCAGCTATGAATGCCATTGGATTACATTCGTAAAGTAAACGTAATTTTCCGTTAGGCGCTTTTGAACTGGTTGGATATAAATAAATTCCGCCTTTAATCATGTTTCTATGGAAATCAGAAACCAAACTTCCAATATATCTAGAAGTATAAGGTCTATCCCCTTCTTCTAACTGACAATATTTGATGTAATCTTTCACTCCTTGAGGAAAATGAACATAATTTCCTTCGTTAATTGAATAAATTTTTCCATCTTCCGAATATTTCATATCGGGATGCGACAAATAAAACGTACCGATAGCTGGGTTTAATGTAAATCCGTTAACACCATGACCTGTTGTATATACTAACATTGTTGACGTTCCATAAATCACATAACCTGCCGCTACTTGATTCACACCTGGCTGCAAGAAATCTTCAATAGTAACCGGAGTTCCAACGGGTGTAATTCTTCTAAAAACCGAGAAAATCGTTCCAACCGAAACATTTACATCAATATTTGAAGAACCGTCCAAAGGATCCATCAATACTACATATTTGTTATTGTGTGAGTTATCTGACCCTGCAACAGTAATAAAATCGTCATTCTCTTCCGAAGCAATTCCACAAACAATTTCACGATTGATTAAAGTTTGAATAAAAACTTCATTCGCATAAACGTCTAATTTTTGTTGGTCCTCGCCTTGAACGTTTTGTTCTCCGGCTGCTCCTACGATATCGACTAATCCTGCTTTGTTAACCTTGTAATTAACTACTTTAGCAGCTAATCGAATTGAATTAATAATACGAGATAATTCTCCAGTTGAGTACTGAAACGAATTTTGGTGCTCAATAATAAATTCGCCTAATGTTCTATTTCTTTCTTCCATTACGAAAACGTTGTAGTTGTGTTTGTGGCACAAATATCGTGATTTTTGTTAAAAGAATATATTAATTTGAAAAGATGTTTAAGTTAATTTTACTTTTGTAAAAAAATTGAGAAAATGAAAATCCGAAAAGCCATTGAAAAGGATATGACTTCGGTCTTAGAACTAATTAAAGAATTAGCTATTTTTGAAAAAGAACCCGATGCGGTTGTAGTTACTGTTGACGATTTGGTTCGCGATGGTTTTTCAGAAAATCCGCTTTTTCAATGTTTTGTTGCCGAAGTTGATGGCGAGATTATCGGAATGGCTTTGTACTATTATCGTTACTCAACTTGGAAAGGTAAAACCATCCATTTAGAAGATTTAATTGTAAAAGAAAGCAAACGCGGAACCGGTGTCGGATTTGCCCTTTACAAAGAAATCATCAAACAAGGAAAAGCCGAAAATGTCCGTAGAATCGAATGGAATGTTCTAGATTGGAACACACCAGCCATCGATTTCTATGAAAAATCGGGTGCTAAAGTTTTAAGCGATTGGCGCGTGGTGCATATGGATGAAGCAGGAATAAACCGATTTTTGTTTGAAGATTAACGATTTAAGATATTAAAGTAAATACTAATTGACACATTGGCTAATAGCCATATTGACTTATTGAACTCATGAAAATATTCAAATTTGGAGGTGCATCGGTTAAAGATGCCGAAGGCGTAAAAAACGTATTACATGTTTTAAACACAGTAGGACACGAAGATGTTTTATTGGTAATTTCTGCAATGGGAAAAACCACTAATGCTTTAGAAGTGGTAATCAAAAACTACTTTGATAAATCGAAGGAATTACACGCCTCGTTACAAGAGGTTCGCAAGTACCACAACCAAATTTTATTAGACTTATTTGAAGACGAAGAGCACGATGTTTTTTTTGATGTAAACGCTCATTTTGATGATTTAGAATATTTTATTCGTAGCAACAAGTCACCAAATTATAGTTTTGTTTACGACCAAGTGGTGAGTATTGGAGAATTAGTTTCTACTACCATTGTAAGTCATTATTTTAATTATAGTGGCTTAAAAAACAATTGGATTGATGTTCGCCCATTAATTAAAACCGACAACAATTACCGTGATGGACAAGTAGATTGGGAAACTACCCAAAAACTAATTTCAAAAGGCGTTAAAAAGAAAACTTTAAATATTACACAAGGATTTTTAGGATCGGATGAGAATAATTTTACCACTACTTTAGGTCGCGAAGGTTCTGATTATACGGCTGCTATTTTTGCGTATTGCTTAGGTGCGGAAAGCGTTACCATTTGGAAAGACGTTCCTGGAGTTTTAAATGCCGATCCAAGATATTTTGAAAATGCAGTTTTGTTGAACCAAATTTCATACAGAGAAGCAATCGAATTAGCATTTTACGGAGCTTCGGTTATTCACCCAAAAACGTTACAACCTTTACAGAAAAAGGAAATTCCGTTATATGTAAAATCGTTTATTAACCCAACATTAGCTGGAACACGAATTTCTAGAGGTTTAGATTTGGAACCAAAAACGTCTTGTTTCATCGTAAAGAAAAACCAATTGTTATTATCGTTATCGTCTATTGATTTCGATTTTATAATGGAAAATCACATTAGCGAGATATTTGCTTTGTTTTCGAAATACAAAATCAAAGTGAATTTAATTCAAAATACGGCAATTAGTTTCTCAGTTTGTATTGAAGACAAATACAACAACTTTGAAGAATTGCGAAAAGTTTTGGCTAAAAAATTCAAAGTTTCATATAACGAAAATGTATCATTGTACACCATCAGACATTTTGATGAAAACGCTGCTAAAGTAGTTGAAACGAACAAAACGGTATTGTTACGTCAGATTTCGAGAGAGACGATGCAGGTGATTACGAAGGAGTAGTTTTTACCACAGATTCGCAGATTAACATTTTAAAAAATCTGCGAATCTGCGGTTCAAACAAAATCATTCCTTTTTTCCAACAATAAATACTACTTTTGAAGATTCGGAGTTATAGTATTTATGCAAAAAATTGTTTTTTTAGCGGGATTTTTGTTGTGTTTTTTGAGTGGTTTGGCTCAGGAAACGTTACAATCGTATCCATCTAAAAAAATTGCGTTTTCAAAAGATACCATTTCGATAGAAAAATTTAGTTTAAACAATTCCTTTTTTGAAATCAAAGACAAAAATGGAAAAGTCATTGACACGAGTTTTTACAAAGTAAATTTTCAAAAAGGAACTATAGTTTTTACTAAAGAAATCAACACTTCTGACTCTCTAATTGTTCGCTATTCGAAATTTCCAGACTTTTTGACTAAAACGTATTCTATTTACGATAACGACAAAGTGGTTTCGAACGAAGCGGGAAAATTAGTCGTTTTCAAAAAAGACAAAAACACCAAATTCAAACCTTTCGATGGATTGAATACCTCGGGAAGTATTACACGTGGCGTTACGATTGGAAACAATCAAAACACGGTAGTAAATTCGAATTTAGATTTGCAAATCACAGGAAAAATTTCGGATAAAGTAAGTTTGCGTGCTTCGATTCAAGATAGTAATATTCCGTTGCAAGAAGGTGGATATTCGCAAAAATTAGATGAATTTGACCAAATTTTCATTGAATTATTTTCAGATAAATGGAACATTCGAGCGGGAGATTTATTTCTAGAAAATAGAAAATCAGCTTTTCTGAATTTTAACAAAAAAGTACAAGGTTTAGCCACTCGCTTCACTTTTGGAACACCTGATAAAAAAACCGAAGTCATTGCTTCTGGTGCTTTGGTTCGTGGACAATATGCTAGAAGTTCGTTCGTTGGACAAGAAGGAAATCAAGGTCCGTATAAATTGCGAGGGAATAATAACGAATTATACGTTTTAGTAATTTCGGGTTCGGAACGCGTATATGTTAATGGAATTTTGAAAACCCGTGGCGAAAACAACGATTACATAATCGATTACAACGCTGGAGAAATCATTTTTACTTCGTTATTTCCGATTACTTCTGAAATGCGAATCAATGTTGAATACCAATACACCGATAGAAATTTTACTCGATTTATAACTTATGGCGGAATTTCGCATGAGCGATAAAATTCGCAAATTGGCGGATATGTCTCTTCGGAAAGTGATGTGAAAAATAAGCCTTTACAACAAAATTTATCATTTGAGCAAATTGCTATTTTGCAAAATGCTGGCGATGATATTTCGCAAATGAATGGACCTTCTGCTTATTTAGATACGTATTCCGAAAATAAAATTTTGTACAAAAAAGTGATTATAGGCGGAGTTGAAGTGTTTGAATATTCGAATAATCCAACAGACGAATTGTACAATGTGCGTTTTTCTTTAGTGGGAAATAATCAAGGAAATTACATTTTAGCAAACAACCAAGCGGTTGGTAAAATTTATGAATATGTCGCACCAATTGCCGGAATTCCGCAAGGAAATTATGAACCGATTGTAAGATTGATTGCTCCGACCAAAATTCAAATGGCTACGGTTATAGGAAAATACAATCCGAGTGAGAAAACACTTTTAGATTTTGAAGTAGCATTAAGTAACAGCGACCAAAATTTATATTCGAACTTAGACGACACCAACAACAGAGGTTTTGCTGGAAAATTCAATGGAAAACAACGTGTTTTTGATGGAAAAACCAAAATTGATGCCTTTGCGAATTATCAGTTAGTGCAAGAAAATTTCAAACCTATTGAACGTTTTTTTAACATCGAATTTAATAGAGATTGGAACATCACTTCCACTTTATTGGGTAATCAAAGCTTTTTGACTTCAGGATTGGATTTTAATTTCAATAACATAGGAAAAGCGATGTATCAGTTTGAAAATTTAGCTTTTGGTGATGCTTTTTCGGGAAATAAAAACACTTTATCCGGAAGATATGCTACCAAAAATTGGATGATTTGGAGTAATTCGAGCTTAATGAAAAGCGATTCTGAACTTTCGAATTCGTCTTTTGCTCGAAGTCAAAATCGTTCGTCATATAAATTGGGTAAAAATTGGGTTGGTGCTATGGTGAATTTGGAAGATAATTCTGAAAAACTGAAAATAACAAATGCGTTTTCGGCCTTGAGCCAACGTTTTTTAGAATATGGTGCTTTTGTTGGAAGAGGTGATTCGACTAAAGTTTTTGTGGAATTAGGGTTTTTACAACGCCAGAATGATAGTTTGCAAAACAACCGAATTGAGCGCGTAAATCATTCTAATTCGTATTACTTGAAATCGCAATTGATTAAAACCGAAAAAAGTAATTTGAGTGTGTTTTTGAATTATCGCACCTTGAAATATGAAGATACAAACAAAGAAAATGAACCATCGTTGAATTCGCGAATTTTATATTCGGACAGGTATTTTGGGCAATTAATTCAGACTACAACTGCTTATGAAACCAGTTCGGGAACGATTGCCCAACAAGAGTTTACCTATTTGCAAGTAGAACCTGGACAAGGCGTTTACATGTGGAACGATTACAATGGCAACGGAATTCAGGAATTGCAAGAGTTTGAAATTGCACCATTTCCTGATTTAGCGATTTACGTTCGGGTATTTTTACCAAATCAAGTTTTTGTACGAACCCATCAAAACCGATTTTCGCAGGCTTTGAATTTGAACTTTAATCAATGGCAAAATGAAAAAGGTTTTAAGAAATTTGCATCGCATTTTTACAATCAAACTTCGTTTTTAATAGAGCGAAAAATTAGAAGAGATGGTTCTAACTTTGACTTGAATCCGTTTTCAAAAAATGATAATGAATTGATTGGTTTGAACACGAATTTTAGAAATAGTTTGTTTTTTAATCGAGGGAAACAGTATCATTCCACTACTTATTCCTACTTGGTAAACGAAAGTCAAAATTTACTTTCTGTGGGAAGTATTGCAGCTAAAAATAAATCGCATCAATTGCAATATCAGCATTTGGTAAAGAAAAGTTGGTTGTTTAATTTTTCGGGAAGCAAAACTTTATCACAATCAACTTCTGAAAATTATCCAAATAGAAATTTTGAAATTGAAAGTTATCAAGTAGAGCCAAAAATCGGGTATTTGTTTTCTAAAAATGCGAGTTGGGATGTTTTTTACGAATTTCAACAAAAGGAAAATCAAATTGGTGCTTTTGAAACCTTAAAACAAACCCGATTAGGAACCTCATTCACCTTCAACAGCGAAAAAGGATTTAGTTTGAATGGCGAATTTTCAATGTACAATAATAGTTTTGATGGAAATGCATTATCAGCGGTAGGTTTTCAAATGTTAGAAGGCTTACAACCGGGTAAAAATCAAACTTGGAGATTGCTTTTACAGAAAAATTTGACGCAGTATTTGGATATCAATATTAATTATCAAGGCAGAAATAGCGAAACGAGTAAGACAATTCACACTGGAAACGTACAACTAAGAGCGTTTTTTTAGTTAATATTTAGATTAATTCTTCATTTCTGTTTAATTTTACGGACTATCTAAAAATCACATGTTAAAAAAAATCACATATCTGTTATTTATTATTTCTAATTTTTGTTTTTCACAATTAAGTAATAAACATTGGATTCCGCCTTTGCATTGTAGAGATGCGGCATCTGTTGCCGATCATTATTTATATGTTTCAACTCAGGAGATTACTCCTTTTCAAATTAATATAACTGATGGGGCTGGAAATCCCATAGGAAATAATCCCTATACTATTTCGGCTTCAGCACCTTTGATTGTAGATCTAGGATTTGGACAAAACACTAAAATGTTTGTTGGGCAAGAGAATGTAAATATAATACTAACTGATAAAGGTGTAATACTAGAAGGAACAGAAGATTTTTATGTTAGTTTTAGGGTTAGATCTCAAAACCATGCTGAAATGTTAGTTTCTAAAGGAAAACCAGGAATAGGAACAAGTTTTAGATTAGGGCATATAATTAATGAATCATTTGATGATAGAAAATCATTTGTTGCAAGTGTTATGGCAACAGAAAACAACACTAATATTACTTTATCAGATTATGATCCTAGTGTAGTTTTTACAACAAGTACGGGTATTTTAAGCGCTGCTTCTCAAAATTTCACTTTAAATGCTGGTGAAAGCATTATTTTTACTGGATATAGTGATGCTAATGGTAATTTAGATGGTGCTATTGGCGCATTAATTACTTCTGACAAACCAGTTGCAGTAAATAGTGGAAATGCTCTTGGAGGAATTGAATTTGGAAGAGCAGATTTTGCTCTAGATCAAATAGTATCTGCATCACAAATAGGAAACGAATATATTTTTATTGAAGGAAATGGACTTCCTACAATGGAACTACCTTTAATTGTAGCAAATGAAGACAATACCGAAATTTTTGTTAATGGAGCAACTACTCCAAATGCGACAATAAACGCTGGAGATTATTATTTAGTAGATAATTCATTTTATCAAGGCACAACAAATCGAAATATTTATGTAAGAACTTCAAAAAATGTATATGCCTACCAATTAATTGGAGGTGGAAATGACACTGCTACTGCTGGTTTAAATTTTATTCCACCTTTAAGCTGTTTTTTTCAAAATTCAGTTAATATTCCTAGTGTTAATAGAATTGGCGGAACTAATTACACCGCTGATTTGATGGTTTTAACGTATGCTTCTGCAATTCTTACATTGAATGGTACAACAATTCCCACATCAGAATCACAAATAGTATTGGGTAATACGGATTGGGTAACCTATCGAATTCCTAGTGTTAGCAATGATGTCACTATTGAATCTAGTGGACCATTAGCAGTTGGGGTTTTTGGTTTTTTAGGAAGCGCATCAGGTTTTGCAGGGTATTATTCAGGTTTTGGAAGTAATCCAGAAGATACCAATGTTGCTATATGTTCTAACGAAACCATAAACCTATTTGATGCCATAACAGGTAATCCTGGAGAAAATGGAACATGGACGGTTCCTGCAGGTGGAGCGCCTATAAACAATAATGTTTTTGACCCAAATATTAATATTGCTGGCGAATACATTTATGAATTTACAAAAGATTGTAATTCCTCTCCTACTACAATTCCGGTGAAAGTTAATGTCACGATTGAACAAGCTCCTAATGTGGGAACTAGTACAACCTATTCTACTTGTGTAAATGCTAATCCTGTTGATTTATTTACTTTGCTAGGAAACAATATAACACTAGGCGGTACTTGGACTCCAGCTCTTTCGACAGGAACAAGTTGGTTTGACCCTTCGATTGACAATTCAGGAGTTTATACTTATAAAATAGACGCTAATGGAGCCTGTGAATTAGCTTCAGCAAGTATTACAGTAACAAATAATCCTATCCCAATTGCACCTATTATTACTAATTTTAATTTATGTGATAATAGTATGGATGGAGATGATACAAATAGCTTTGTAACTTTTGATTTAACTCAAAAAAATAGTGAAATATCAAACTTAATTCCAGGATATAGCATCACATACCACATCGATATAAATGATGCAATAGCTGGCAGTAATGATATTACTTCTATTTACACTTCAAATAGAACAATTTACGTACGATTAACTAATATTACTTCAGGATGTTATATAACTACATCATTTAATCTAATTGTTAATCCTAAACCTGTAGTAAACGCTTTAGTTTCTTTAAAACAATGTGATATTGATACTGATGCAAGAACTACATTCAATTTAACACAAGCCAACATTTTAATTTCAAACGACATTAGTTTAACATTTACTTATCATAATAGTTTAGCTGGAGCAACAAATAACAACGATTTTGTTTCTGACGCTATTTCATTTAATGCATCTAATGGTGATGAAGTATGGGCAAGAGCAACAAACTCTAATGGTTGTTTTAGAACTTCACAAGTTAATTTAATTGTTTCGGCTACAACAATCAATCAAACGTATCGATATACCATTGACAATGTTTGTGATGATTATATAAACGCAACTGATCCAGATGGAGACGGAATAGGATATTTTAATTTAACTGAAATTGAACCTGTATTAACCAATCAATTTCCTGCTGGACAATCTTATACTTACACCTATTATTTGAATCAAACAGATGCAGAAACGGAGCAAAATGCAATAACAGATATTACCAATTTTAGAAACACAATACCAAACTATCAAAATATTTGGGTAAGGATTGAAAGTAATTTATATGAATGTGCTGGTTTAGGACCTTTTCTTGAGTTAATTGTAAATCCTTTACCTGATACAAATTTAGGAGATGACTTTGTAATTTGTATAGATGCTGTTACAGGAATTGGCTCACAAATTATTGATGCAACGCCTGCAACAACAGGCAGTTATAGTTATTTGTGGACTCCTGCAAACCCTAATGGAAATATAGCAACATATAATATAACTAGTCCAGGAACTTACTCCGTTACTGTTACTAATTTAACTACTTCTTGTAGTTTCACGGATAGTGTTTCTACAACTTTTTCATCAGAACCAGAGAGCGTTAGTGCTTCCTTATTAACACCAGCCTTTTCAGCAGGATTAGCTTCAATTCAGGCAAATACAGTTGGAGGTTTTGGAATTTATGAATATAGTTTAAATGCGTTAGATTGGCAATCAAGTCCAATTTTCACCGATTTACCAAATGGATCTTATACCATATATGTTAGAGATATTCAAGGATGTGGATTATTATTGACTAATACAATTCAAACGATAACCTATCCTAATTATTTTACCCCAAATGATGATGGATATAATGACAGATGGAACATTAATTTACCTTCAGAATATGAAGGTTTAATTACAATTTATGACCGATATGGAAAATTAATTAAACAAATAAGTCCAGATAGTTCAGGTTGGGATGGCACCTATAACGGAGGGATTTTACCTTCAACAGATTATTGGTTTAAAGTTGAATATACAGAAGACAATATTAGAAAAGAATTTAAATCGCATTTTAGTTTAAAAAGATAATAAAAATGGGTAATATTGAAATAATAATAAATGGTAAAATAGCTACTATTGTTTTTTTTCACCCTGCTAGTAACTCATTTCCTAGCAATTTACTAAAACAATTAGCGAAAGAAATAAACAGTTTAAACAATAATGATGCAATATCAATTATTGTTTTAAAAAGTATGGGCACTGGAGCATTTTGTGCTGGTGCATCATTTGATGAGTTACTTACAGTTACTAACATTGAAGATGGAAATAACTTTTTTTCAGGATTTGCAAATGTTATTAATGCAATGAGAAAATGCAAGAAATTAATCATTGGTAGAATTCATGGAAAGGCAGTAGGCGGAGGTGTTGGTTTAGCAGCTGCTTGTGATTATACTTTTGCAACTTATAAAAGCGATATTAAACTTTCGGAGATTGCCATTGGAATAGGTCCATTTGTGATAGAGCCAGCAGTATCAAGAAAAATTGGAAAAACAGCCATGTCAGAAATGACTTTAAATCCAACTGAATGGAAATCTGGAAAATGGGCTCATGAGAAGGGCTTATTTTCTGAAATATTTGATACAATAGAGGAATTAGATTCTAGATTAGAAAATTATATAAACGAACTTTCTAACTATAATGAAGAAGCTCTAGTTGAAATGAAAAAAGTACTTTGGGAAGACACGATTCATTGGGAAACTTTATTATATGAAAGAGCTGCAATTTCTGGCCGACTAGTTTTATCTGATTTCACAAAAAAAGCATTAGAAAAATTTAAAAAATGAGAAGTTTAATACTATTTCTACAACAAGTAAATATTGAGCAAAAAATTAAAAATGCACCTAATAGCGAATATCAAATTGGTGTGCTAATTGGTTCATTTGTACCTTTTATTGTGTTAGCCATAATTGCATATTTACTATATTACAGAGCAAAAAAGAAGGAGCAAAATTTAAAAAATTAGTCATGTCAAATATTAGAATTACAAAACAGTTTAACTTTGAAACCGGTCATGCTTTATATGGCTATGATGGTAAATGTAAAAATGTTCATGGTCATAGTTATAAACTATCAGTAACAGTGATTGGAAAACCAATTACTGATGTATCTAATGTTAAATATGGCATGGTGATAGATTTTGGCGACTTGAAAAAAATAGTTAAAGAACAAATTGTAGATGTGTTTGATCATGCTACAGTTTTCAACAAAAACACACCACATATTGAATTAGCAAATGAATTAAAATTAAGAGGACATGATGTGATTTTAGTTGATTACCAACCCACAAGTGAAAATATGGTAATTGATTTTTCAAATAAAATAAAAAACCTTTTACCTGAAAATATTAAATTACATTCACTTAGATTACAAGAAACAGAAACTTCTTTTGCAGAATGGTATGCTTCTGACAATCTAGATTAAATGAGTTGTCCTAAAAAAGGTTGACTCTTTAATAATTCAAATATAGTTAAATCGTAACAGAATTAATTCTGTTACGATTTAATTTTTTCCATTGTTTTAATTTTATTGTTTTTTGTTGATGTGCTTGGTTTGGAGTTATCATATTAATTGACATATGTATTCTAAAATTGTTATATAAAGTTATGGCCTGTGTAACTTGCTTGTTCAAATTTTGATAGTTTTCAAAGATTTCATGTAAACCAAATTCTTCCTTTAAAATTCCGTTTACCCTTTCAGCTATTGCATTTTCATATGGTCGTACTCTTGCGTCATACTAATTAAAATGTTGTTTTTCTTTAGCAAATCAGTATACTCTTTACTACAATATTGTAAACCTCTGTCAGAATGGTGAATGAGTTTATTTTGTGTTTTTCTGTCAATTAAAGCCATTTCTAAAGCTTTTAATGTTGTTGAACTCATTAAGTTATCTGATAGTTGATAACCTACAATTTTCTTTGAACAAGCATCAGTGATTAAATGCAAATAATATGTTTTCTCTTTTATTCGTAAATAAGTTATATCAGCAACCCAAACTTGCTCAGGTCTATTAAGAGTTAAATTGCTTATTAAATTCGGATAGCGTTTCATCCAATGTCTTGAGTTTGTTGTTTTATAATACCTACGAGCTTTAGGAACTTGTAAATATTCGGCTTTTAAAAAATCTAAGAAATTATCTCGACCAATTGATATGTGATGGTTAACAAATTCATTTTGTAACATTAAATAAAGTTTCTTGCCCCCTGTTCGTGGTAATTGTTTACGAATATTTACAATTAAACTTCGTAATAATTCAGAGTTATATTTAGGAACTTTAATCTTTGACTTTCGTTTATAAAATGCTTGTTTTGTATATCCAAACAGTTCGCATAACTCATAAGTAGTCAACAAACTACTTGCATTTATTTCTTCGACTGCTTGGAACCAGACTTTTTTACAATATCAATTTTAAGTTCACGTTCAGCTATTTCTATAAATCGTTTGAATACTTTTAATTCTTCTTCTTTTTTTGCCAATTGAGCTTCAAGCTCTTTTATACGCTGTTGTTGAAGATCTTTCATAGGACGACCAATAGTTATTTTATCTTCATAGGTAAATTTACCATATTTTTTTAACCATCTTGGTATACAACTACTACCTAAAATATTGTAGC
>JACCDV010302772.1_pt1 | contig 19123 bp, 16 predicted proteins | sample 7446131 | NCBI WGS metagenome assembly JACCDV01 (sample SAMN15323448, study PRJNA562643) | freshwater metagenome | isolation source: river surface water | place: USA:Blue River Watershed | collected 2017-08-17 | reverse complement strand
CTGGTGCTCGGCCATCAGCCCGGCGGGGTATTGCACCGGCATGCTGTAGCCGGCAAAGGGCACCATTCGAGCGCCCAGCGCCAGATGCAGGGCGTTGAGTGGGGTGGTCAGCAAAGAAGCGGAATCGGACATGGCGGGCCAGGGGTTGGGGCAGTGTTTCAAACAACATGCACCTGAGCAACAGGTGTCATGCACTGCCCGCCTGTCCGCTTTACCTGAGAGATTCACGCCGGCGATGCGGCGTTTGCTCCTTCGGTGGGCCTGCTCGGGGCGGGCCTCTCTCCAGGGGGTGACGATGGGCCGCATACATGCCAAACCCGACGTTTGCCAGTCCTTTTGCCTGAGCGTTCAGGGTGCGATTGCAGGGCAAATGCACCTCCTGCGCCTTCGGCGGCTCCGCTGGTGGGCAGCGAGCTCTCTCCTGGCTAGCGCGTATTCTAGCTTGCCCGGGGTCTCGCGTATCATGCGTTGCACGCTGCCAGGGCGGTGGCGTGGAGACATGATGACGGTTCAACTCGAAACGCTCGATCCCGAACTGGCGCAGCAGGCCGCGCGCTGGCTGATGGCCGCTGCTGGGCCGGACACGTTGAGCCAGGCGAATGCGATGCAAGTGGTGGCCTACATGCATTTGCATTGGGTGCCTGCGGGCGCGCACATCGTCCGCGAGGGGCAAACCGACGGGCTGGATCAGCTGTGGCTGGTGCTCGATGGGGAATTGTCGGTTGAGAACAACGCCCTGCAAGAAGGCGAGTCGGAGATGGTGGTGCGCGTGATGGGCGCTGGCAGCCTGATTGGCGAACTCAGCTTGCTGGACGGTGGACCGCGCTCGGCCAATTGCGTTGCCACCACCGACATATTGGCGGCGACTTTGTCGCGGTCCGATTTTCAGCGTTTGTTGGCGGAGCAGCCCCACGTGGGCGTGAGTCTGTTGCTTGCCATCTCGCGGCGCATGGCCAACCATGTGCGCGATTTGACGCGCAAGCTGCAACTGTTTGCCCAGATGAATCGTACCCTGGGGCAGGAATTGGACGCCGCACCGGCGGCTCAGGACGTGGACTGGCCGGCGATTGAGGATCCCGACTGACGGCGTCCGGTGGGGGACGCCGTCAATGAGCGTCACATACCCGCGTAATTGGGCCCGCCGCTGCCCTCGGGCGTGACCCACACGATGTTCTGCGTCGGGTCCTTGATGTCGCAGGTTTTGCAGTGCACGCAGTTCTGGGCGTTGATCACCAGCTCGTCCGCCCCATCCTTGTTCACGAACTCGTAGACACCGGCTGGGCAGTAGCGACTCTCCGGGCCCGCATACTTCGCCAAGTTCACCTTCACCGGCACGCCGGCGTCCTTCAAGGTCAGGTGCGCCGGCTGGTTCTCTTCGTGGTTGGTGTTGCTGATGAACACGCTGGACAGGCGGTCAAACGTGAGCTTGCCATCGGGCTTGGGGTAGCTGATCTGCGCACATTCCGCCGCCGGGCGCAGGAAGGTGTGATCGGCCTGGGTGCGTCGCAGCGTCCACGGTGGGCGCTTCATGCCCAGCCTGGGCAGCAGCCAGTGCTCGATACCGGTCATCAGCGCGCCGACGGTGTTACCCTTTTTGAACCAGCTCTTGAAGTTGCGCGAAGCGTCCAGCTCCTCGTGCAGCCAGCTTTGCTCGAACGCTTGCGGGTAGGCGCTGAGTTCGTCGCTGGCGCGGCCGGCCTGCAAGGCGTCGAACGCGGCTTCGGCGCACAGCATGCCGCTCTTGATGGCGGCGTGGCTGCCCTTGATGCGCGCGGCGTTGAGGTAGCCCGCATCACACCCCACCAGAGCACCGCCCGGGAACACGGTCTTGGGCAGGCTCATCAGGCCACCCGCGGCAATCGCACGCGCACCGTAGCCGATGCGCTTGCCGCCTTCGATATGGGCCTTGATGCTGGGGTGGGTCTTCCAGCGCTGCATCTCTTCGAACGGGCTGAGCCAAGGATTGCTGTAGTCCAGCCCGACCACGAAGCCCAGCGTGACCTTGTTGCCTTCGAGGTGGTACAGGAAGCCACCACCGTAGGTGTTGCCGTCCAGCGGCCAGCCGGCGGTGTGCACCACCAGGCCGGGTTTCGCCTTGTCGGCCGGGATTTCCCACAGTTCCTTGATGCCGATGCCGTAGGTCTGCGGGTCTTTCCCTGCGTCAAGTTTGAACCTGGCGATCAGTTCTTTGCCCAGGTGGCCCCGTGCACCTTCCGCGAACACGGTGTACTTGGCGTGCAGCTCCATGCCGATCTGGAAGCCGTCGGTCGGCTCACCGTCCTTGCCCAGGCCCAGGTGACCGGTCGCCACGCCCTTGACCGAACCGTCGTCGTGGTACAGCACCTCGGCGGCGGTGAAGCCAGGGAAGATTTCCACGCCCAGTGCTTCGGCTTGTTCGCCCAGCCACTTGGTCACGGCGCCCAGGCTGATCACATAGCAGCCATCGTTGTGAAAGTTGTTGGGGATGAGCCAGTCGGGGGTGCGGGTGGCGCCGCTCTCTTTCAGGAACAGCACGTCATCGCCGGACACTGGCTGGTTCAGTGGTGCGCCGAGTTCTTTCCAGTTGGGGAACAGCTCGGTGATGGCACGCGGGTCCATCACGGCGCCTGAGAGGATGTGCGCACCGGGCTCTGAGCCTTTCTCCAGCACGCAGACGTTGCACTCGCTGCCCTTCTCGGCGGCAAGTTGCTTCAAGCGAATCGCGGTGGATAGACCGGCCGGGCCGCCGCCAACGACGACCACGTCGTACTCCATGGCCTCGCGCGGGCCGTGCTGTTCCAAGAGAGAGGATGGGGTTTTCATGCGGTGTTCTCTGGCAATGGGGCACGATCAGCGGACACATGCCCAGCTGTCGGCGACGCAGTGATTTTAGGCGGCGGGTCAGCCTGGGTTTGTCGGTCGACCGACAAGTCTTTCAAACCAAGGGTAAACCCGGGTAGGTGTGAGTGGTTGTCATCACGCTCAAGCGGACGCTTTCGGCAGTCGGCCCAGGAGATAGAACTCCGGATTTGGCACCATGCCACTGAAAGATGCCAGGCGGTTGCTCATGCCAAAAAAGGCCGTGATGGCCGCAATGTCCCAGGCGTCTTCGTCGGTGAAGCCGTGCGCGTGCAGAGCGGTAAAGTCGCTGTCGTCCACTTCGTGAGAAGCCAGACAGACCTTCATCGCGAAGTCCAGCATCGCGCGTTGGCGCGGTGAAATGTCTGCCTTGCGGTGGTTGATCGCCACCTGGTCGGCCACGAGTGGCTTCTTCTCGTAGATGCGCAGTAGCGCGCCGTGCGCCACCACGCAATACAGGCATTGGTTTGCGGCGCTGGTGGCGGTGACGATCATCTCGCGGTCGCCCTTGCTGAGCTGGCTGTTCCGGCCCACGGTTTCGGGCATCATCAACGCGTCGTGGTAGGCAAAGAATGCGCGCCATTCGGCGGGCCGGCGCGCCAGTGCCAGGAACACGTTCGGGATAAAGCCCGCTTTTTGTTGCACTTCCAGGATTTTGCTGCGCAGGTCTTCGGGCAGCGCGTTCAAATCGGGGAAGGGGTAGCGGCTGGGGCGTGGGGTGGTCATCGGGTCTCCTGAGGGGGGTGGTGGGGCCTGCGAATTGCGCTTCAATCGTCCAGCGATGCGCTCCAGCGGTCGTTCCACTCGGCTGCCGGGCGGGCTTCGTGGGTTCGCCAGTCCTGCAACTGCCGCCGATCGCGTTTGGTGGGGCGGCCTTGTTCGATGGCGTGGGCCGGTTCGGGGGCGAAACGGCGCTGTTCGGCGGCTTGTGCCCGAGCCAGCATGGAGGCAGCGGTTTCTTCGTACAGCAAGGCTGCTTGCGGTGCTGGCCCGCGGGCCGCGCTCAGTGCCTTGACCACCACGGTGCGGCTGCTGTAACCCGCTTTGAATTCGATTTCGTCGCCCACTCGCGGCTCGCGCGAGGCTTTGGCCGGCTGGCCGTTCACCTTCACCCGCCCTTTGTCGATTTCATCGGCCGCCAGACTGCGGGTTTTGAAGAAGCGAGCCGCCCAGAGCCATTTGTCCAGGCGTACCTTGTCAGGGTGTTCGTTGACCGACGGTTTCATGGCCAAAACCTTAGCACGACCTCTGCCAATGCGAGCGTTGAAAGCACAAAAAAGCCTCCCCGAGGGGAGGCTGTGAGGCACCTTTCAGCGAGGAGCTGGAACGATTATTTGGGGATGACCACGGTGTCAATCACGTGGATCACGCCATTGCTGGCCACCACGTCGGTTTTCACGACGTTGGCGTTGTCCACTTTCACGCCGCCTGTGGTGGACACGGTCAGCTCGGCGCCTTGCACGGTCTTGACCTTGCCGGCCGCGACGTTGGCGGCCATCACTTTGCCGGGCACCACGTGGTAAGTCAGCACCTTGGTCAGTGCGGCTTTATCTTTCAGCAGCGCGTCCAGCTGTGCTTTCGGCACTTTGGCGAAGGCTTCGTCGGTGGGTGCGAACACGGTGAACGGACCCGGCCCTTTCAGCGTCTCTACCAGGCCAGCGGCTTGCACAGCGGCGACCAGGGTTTTGAACGAGCCTGCGGCCACGGCTGTGTCCACGATGTCGGCGGCTTTGGCGGTCAGGGCGCCCAGGCCCATCAAGGAAGCGATCAGCAGTTTCTTCATTTCGAACTCCGAGCACTAGAGAGGGTTGAGGGATTGAACAACGCCGTTTGCAACTGGCGTGGATGAATATTAACCATTTCGTAGAAAAAGAGACTAATCAGTTTAATATTTGATCTGTTAGTATGGTTTTTGAGCTGGGTCATCCAGCACACTGATCGACAATCCTCATATGAACGCTCGAACGCCCCCGCTGGATACTCCCGTGATGCCGAAGAAAAGTTTTCGCGCCCAGATGCAAGAAGCGCGGGAAGAAGCAATCGTGGCTGCGGTGCACCGGCTGTTGGCCGACAAGGGTTTCGACGCCATGACCGTGGACGAGGTGGCCGCAGAAGCGGGCATGGCCAAGGCCAGCCTGTACCGGCATTTCTCCAGCAAAGAGGAGCTGGCCGGGGCCGCGATGGTGCTTGTGATGTCCCGAGCACACGAATTTCTGTCGACGGTGTCGCCGGCCTTGACGGCTTGGCAGCGCTTGCAGGCGGTGGTGGAATGGTTGCTGCGCGCGCAACTGGCTGGGCAGATGCCCTCGTTGCCGAGCGAGAACTCCAGCCTGCGTTCGGCGTTGATGGTGAATCCCACCTACATGGGGCTGCTGGTCGAAATCAGCGAGCGCCTGGGTTCTTGGATTGAAGAGGCGCAGGCTGCAGGCGACCTCCATCCAGATGTGCCACCGATCGCGGTGCTTTACACCGTGTACGCGCGGGCCTGCGACCCGGTGGTGGGTTTTTTGCGCAGCACAGGCCAGTTCGCCGATGACGAGATCGTACGTCTGGTGATGCTGACCTGCTTTGACGGCCTGGGCGCGCGCCGCGCTTAACCCTGGGCGCGGCCCAGTTGAAGGTCCAGCTGACGTTGGATTTCCGCCTCAATGCGGCTTTGGTAAGCGCTGAGCAGAAACCCCATTTGTAACTGCAGTTCGAACCGGTCTGGCCAGACCAGGAGTTCCCCCTGCACGCCTGCGCCGCGAAACGTGATGCACTCGTGGTCACGCTTCGGGATCGTCTCGCACGCCAGGCGCCAGCGGTCCTCCGACTCCGCGACCCAGGTGTGGGCCAACTCCCGTGCACCGTCCCCCCCCAGGTTGTGCGGCCGTTTTATGTGAAGCTGCCCCATGGGTGGCGCGTCAGTGCGCGGCGCCGAGTGCCTTCGCCCGGGCGTGCGTTTGCTGGGCGAGCTGGGCATCATGCGCCACTTGGGTGGGCCAGCCAGCCAGGTGTTGTTCGCACACGCTCGCCAGCGCTCGCATGCCCGGGGCGCTGTCGTTCAGGCAGGGGATGTAATGGAAGCTCTCACCGCCCGCATGCAAGAACGCCTCGCGCGCCTCCTGGTCGATTTCTTCCAGGGTTTCAATGCAATCGACCGCGAACCCGGGGCAGATCACGTCCGCGCGCTTGACGCCTGCCTTGGCCAAGGCAATCAGCGTTGGCTCGGTGTAGGGCTCCAGCCACTTGGCCTTTCCAAAGCGCGACTGGAAAGTGACGACGTATTCCTCTTTCTTCAGGCCCAGCGCTTCGGCCAGCAGGCGACCGGTTTTGTGGCACTCGCAGTGGTACGGGTCGCCGAGGTGCAGCGTGCGGTCCGGCATCCCATGGAAGCTCATGACCAGTTTGTCGGGGCGCCCGTTCGCCATCCAGTGCTGCTGGACGGAGGTTTTCAGGGCGTCGATGTAAAGCGCATCGTCATGGTAGTGGTTGATAAACCGGAATTCCGGCAGCTGCCGCACCTTTTGCCCCCAGCCAAACACCATGTCAAACACGCTGGCTGTGGTGGCAGCGCAGTATTGCGGGTAAGCGGGCAACACCAGAATGCGGGTGCAGCCGTTGGCCTTCATCGCATCAAGCTGATTTTCGATCGAGGGTTGACCATAGCGCATGGCCCAGCGGACATCGACCCGGTGACCACGTTCGCCCAGGTACCCGCCCAGCAGCGTGGCCTGCTTTTCGGTCCAGGCTTTCAGGGGGGAGCCTTCGGGCGTCCAGATGGTGGCGTACTTGGCGGCCGATTTGGCGGGCCGCACGCGCAGGATGATGCCGTGCAGGATCAGCCACCAGATGGGTTTGGGGATTTCCACCACCCTGGGATCGGCCAGGAACTGACCCAGGTAGCGGCGCAAGGCTGGTGCAGTGGGCGCTTCAGGGGTGCCGAGATTGCACAACAGAATGCCAATGCGCGCAGCTTGGCCATGGGTGTACTGGGGTTCTTTGTGAAAAGCCATGCGGTATTCTCACTCACCTATGCTCGACCTTTCACGCATACGGGCCATCACCCTGGATCTGGACGACACCTTGTGGCCCGTCTGGCCCACCATCCGCCAGGCAGAACAGACCTTGCAGTCGTGGCTCGCGCAGCACGCACCAGCAACCGCCCGCTACCTGGCCGACCCCCAGGTGCGGCAGGATGTCCGCGCCCGGGTCAGCCTTGACAGTCCCCACATGGCCCATGACCTTAGCTGGCAACGCCACGAAGCCATCCGTCGTGCCTTGACGCACGCGGGGGACGATCCTGCGCTCGCTGGCCCGGCGTTTGAGGTCTTTTTCGAACAGCGCCATCGTGTGTCCCTGTACGAAGATGCCTTACCCGCCTTGCAAGCGCTGGCCAGAAAGTTTCCAGTGGTGGCGGTGTCCAACGGCAATGCCGACGTGCACAGAGTGGGCATTGGTGCGCACTTTCATGGTTCGGTGAGTGCCCGCGACGTGGGCGTGGGCAAGCCACACTCCCGTATTTTTGAAGTGGCCGCAGCGTGCGCCGGCGTCGCGATGCACGAGGTGTTGCACATCGGTGATGACGCTGCGCTGGACGTGCTGGGCGCCTGCGCGGTGGGCATGCAAACCGTGTGGGTGAACCGCGAAGGCCACGCCTGGACCGACCCACAACGCCAACCCCACCTGAGCGTGACCGACCTGCTGGCCTTGTGCCGGCATTTACAGCTTGATTGCATTGGAGATCCCCCATGACATTGACGATCCATGGCATCGTGGCCTCACGCGCAGTCCGCCCCTTGTGGGTGGCGCGCGAGTTGGGCCTGGACTTTCGCCACGTGCCCACGCCGTACCTGGGCGGTGCAACCCGGACGCCCGAGTTTCTTCAACTCAACCCCAACGGACACATCCCGGTGTTGCTTGATGCACGGCCCGAAGGCGATGTGGTGGTGTGGGAGTCGATGGCGTGCGCGCTGTACCTGGCGCGCCACCACGGGCGCGGCGATGGCTCCGACCTGTCACCCGCCACCGCGCGGGAAGATGCCGAGGCTTTGCGCTGGGCCTTCTGGACCGTGACCGAGGTGGAAAAAGACGCGCTGACGGTGTTGATGCACCGCATGTCTATGCCGCCCGATCAGCGCAAGCCCGAACTGGCCGAGCAGGCGGAACAGCGCTTGAAAGTGCCCTTCAAGGTGCTGGAGCAACACTTGCATGACCAGCAAGCCCGTGGGCAGGCCTACATGGCGGCCGCGCGTTTCACCGTGGCCGATGTTTGTGTGGCGAGTGTGGTCAACTGGGCCCGCCCAGCCCGTGATTTGATGGAACAGTTTCCCCTGACCCTGGATTGGGTGGTGCGTTGCGTACAGCGGGACGCGCACCTGGCTTTGAAGGAGGCTGCGCGCAGCCTTTGAGCGGCTGGGCCATCAGTGCCCGGATCGCATCCTGCCCGCTGCGTACTGCGCCTTCTAGCGTGGCGGGGTAGGGGCCATCGATCGCATCGCCGGCCGCCCACAGTCGGGGTACCGGGTTCATGCCGGGACGGCGCAGACCGGGCGTGCAGGCGAAAGTGGCTTGTTTTTCCACCACGGTGCCCACGATGTTCAGATCGGTCAGGCCCAACTGTTGTTGCGCCTGCTGTCGCACCTCCCTTTCCAGGTCTTGCACCGTGCCATGCCAGGCGCTGGCCACAAAGGCGAGCAGCCCGCTGGGGCCGCCCAGCTGCCCACGGTCAAACACAAATTGAGCCGGCCCGTTGCGCAGGGCCAGCATGGGGTGCGGCTGGGACCAGCTTGCACCAGCTGTCAGGGCGTAAACGGTGCCGATCGCCTGGTATTCAAAGGCCTGGGCTTGGTCGCACCAGGCCTGTAAGGCTTCGGTCCACGCCGGGGTGTGCCGCAGCGTCCCCAACGCCGAGGCGGCTGCGCGAGGAGGGCATGTCAGCACCACATCGTCAAACCTCTCTTCGAGAGCCGTGTCTGCCATGGCAGGTGGGGGCGTACAGCGTATGGTCCAGCCCTCACTGGCCGGTTCCAACCCCGCGACCCGGGTTCCCAAATGCATGTGGGCGCCGCGTTCGGTCAGCCACTTCACAGCGGGGTCGGGCAGCAATCGGCCCAGATCGTGCCGCGGCAGCAGAAGATCTGCGCTGCGCCAATCGCCATGACCCGCGCCCAGCAGCGCATCGCGCAACACGCGCAAAAATACCTCTGCACTGGCTTGGTGGGTGGGTGTGTTCAGGGCGGCAACGCACAACGGGTCGATCAGGTCGTCCATGACCCGTCTCGGCAGGTGGGCACACAAGGCTTCCACGGTCAGGCTTGGGCTGCATTGAAAATGCTGGATGCGCCAGCGCACAGCAGCCTTTAAAAATGCCCAGCGGTCGGCCCAAGTCCAGCCTCTCGCTTTGGCGATGGTGGCCAAGGTGTCCAGCGGTGCTGGCCAGCGCCGCGCCCAGGTGGGGCAGGTCAGGCCCGATCCGTCGGGAAATGGCAAGCCCAGTGGGGTGGCGTGCAGTACCTCACCCAGCTTGACCCCCACCCGGGCCATCAATTGCAGTGTGGCGGTGTACGCGCCGATCAGAATGTGCTGCCCGTTGTCCACCGTGATGCGAGAACCTCGCTGGTCACCCAGGGGGTCATCAGCAACGTGTTCGGTCTTGCCGATGGGTAGCTCCAGGCGGCGCGCGCGCCCTCCCCAGTGCCGGGATGCCTCGAAAACGGTGACATCGCAACCCTGCGCCACAGCCTCCACAGCCGCTGCCAGCCCGGCCCAGCCTCCACCCACCACCGCCACGCGGCGCACATGCCGCGCCTTCACAGCCGACCCAGCGCCTGCACCTTCCAGGCCAGCCAGAATTTGCGCAGTGGTGTCAGGCTGACGCGGCGTGTCAGCACCAATTGCGGATCGGTGGCGATTTCGCGCAGCAGGGTGCGGTAGATGCTGGCCATCATCAGACCTGGTTTTTGCGCATGGCGGTCGGCGGCGGGCAGCAGATTCAGGGCTTGCTCGTAGGTCTTGAGCGCCCGGTCGATCTGAAATCGCATCAGTGCCTCGAACCGCTGCGGGAAGGTGTGGTCGCTCTGGGTGCCGCGTTTGAGAAGTTCGTGTGCCTTCACATCGAATTGCTGCAGTTCGTTGATCGGCAGGTAGATGCGCCCGCGCACCGCGTCTTCGCCCACATCGCGCACGATGTTGGTGAGCTGGAAAGCCAGCCCGAGCTGGTGCGCGTAGGCCGTGGTTGCGTCATCCGTCTGCCCAAAAATGCGCGCCGCGACTTCGCCCACCACGCCGGCCACCAAGTGGCAGTAGCGTTGCAGCTGCACGAAGTCCAGGTAACGGGACTGTTCCAGGTCCATCTGGCAACCGTCGATCACCTGCAGCAGGTGCCTGGCCTCGATACCGTAGGTGGCTGTGTGCGGCTGCAGCGCCAGCAGTGCCGGATGTTCGGCGGGTGCGCCTTGCCCGAACGACCGGGCGACCTGGGCGCGCCACCAGTCCAGCTTGGCCTGGGCCACGCCGGGGTCGCGAATTTCGTCCACCACGTCATCGATCTCGCGGCAAAACGCGTAGAAAGCGGTGATGGCAGCGCGCCGAGGCGGCGGCAAAAACAGGAAAGCGTAGTAGAAACTGCTGCCCGAGGCGGCGGCTTTCTGCTGGGCATACTCTTGCGGTGTCATGCGGTGCGAGTGTAGGCGTTGGCCCGGCGTTGCATCAGGCCGCGGTACAGCAGCGGCACCATGAACAGGGTGAGCACGGTGGAAAATACCAGTCCCCACACGATGCTGGCCGCCACAGGCCCCCACAGCAGGCTTTGCCCGCCCAAACCGAAAGCCAGCGAGGCCAGCCCGCCAATGGTGGTGGTGGTGGTGATGATGATCGGCACCACCCGACGCCGAGCCGCATACAGGGTGGCGTGCATCACGCTCATGCCGATGGCCAGCCGTTCGTTGGCAGCGTCGATCAGCACGATCGCCGAGTTGACCGCGATGCCCGTCAGTGCGATCACGCCATACAAGGTGTACAGCGACAGGGGTTGGCCCGACACCGCCAGGCCGAAGGCGACGCCGGTGAAAGCCAGCGGCACCGACACCAAAATCATCACCGGTTGCAGGTAGCTGCGGAACTGCGCCGCCAGGATCAGGTAGATCAACCCCAGCCCCAGCAAAAACAGCTTCTGCATTGCAGCCAGGCTTTCTTCGATGTCCTCCAGTTCGCCGGAGAAATCCAGATCAATCCCGGGATGCTGGGTCCGCAGGCTGGCCCAAGCGGCTTTGATGCGGTCGTTGGCGTCCTTGGTATCGGTCACTTCCTTGTCCAGGTTGGCCTCCACCGTGATGGTGCGGCGCAGGTTGTAGTGACGGATGAAGCCGCGCCCTGGTTGCACTTCCACGTGCACCAATTGCCCCAGCCGGGTGATCTGCCCATTGGGCAACGCCACGGGTTCATTGAGCAGCGCTTCGGTATCGGCCCGCACGTCCAGCGCGGACGCGTTGCGAACCCGCAATTCGATCTTGTCGCCCTGCTCACGGGTGAAGGCCACGGTTTCGCCGTCTACGGCGAGCCGCACCAGCCGGGTCGCCTGGGTGGCATTCAACCCCATGTCGCGCAGCGCTTCGCGGTTCAGGGTCAGCTGCAACTGGGGCCGGCCGGGCTGGTTGTCGTCTTGCACGTCCTGGGTGCCGGGAATCTCACGGACCACGGCCTTGAGCGCATCGGCTGCTCGCTGGATGGCATCGAAATCGTCGCCCCGCACCTTGACACTGATGGCTTTGCCGGCTGGCGGGCCGCCCGACAGAACGGTGAAGCTCTTTCGGCCGTTCCCTGGCAACGATTCAATCTCGGCGCGCATGGCTTCCACTATCGTTTGCACGTCGCGACCGTCGTCTCCCCGGGGGTTGAGTGACACGAACACCTGGCCGTACTGGTCTCCATAGACCGGTTCGGTGTCCGTGAATTTGAGCCCGGCGGTGGAGGTGACGGCGCGTGCCTCATGCCCGTCGGCGGCGTCCCCCACGCCGAGCAGCCGTTGGCGCACCGCTTGTTCCACTGTTTCGGTCGCGGCCAAAGTATCTTCCAGCGTTGCGTTGGCGGGCATGTCCACGTTGACGTAGAAGGCCCGTATCGGGTCGAACGCAAAAAACTGCACCCGAACAACGCCGGCTACGACCAGTACCACCGCCATGCCCATGGTGACCACGCCCACCAGGGCAAAACGCTTGGGCCTGCGCAGCACATACGCCAGGGCTTGTCCATAGCGCAGCCGAATGCTTCTGTTCAAGTGGTTGCGCCACACCTGGATTTTCGAAGGTTGGTCAAACCTCAGACCTGCCACGCCCATGTGAACGGGCATCATCCAGAACGCCTCGATCAGCGAAATCGCCAGTGCAAGCGTCACCACAAACGGGATGACGAACATGAACTTGCCCACGATGCCGGGCAGCAGCATCAGCGGCAAAAACGCCGCCAGTGTGGTGGCCACCGAAGACACCACGGGTTTCCAGACTTCCGCTATCCCCTCCAGACTGGCTTGCAGCACCTGCTGGCCGCGCTCCATGCGGTAGTAAATGGCTTCGACCACCACCACCGCGTCATCCACCAGCATGCCCAAGGCGATCACCACGCCCAGCAACACCGACACGTTGATCGTGTAACCCAGCGGCGCCAGCACCGCAAATGTACCCATCAGCGAAAACGGGATGCCCAGCGCCACCAGCACGCCGATGCGCCAGCCCAGGAACACCCAGCACACGCCCAGTACCAGCAAAACGCCGTAGAAGGCGTTGGTCTCCATCACCTCGATGGCCTCGCGCGTGGGCACGGTCTGGTCGTCGGTCAGTGCCAACTGCAGCCCGCTGGCGGCCAGTACGGTGTTCTGCGTGTCGATGTACGCGCGAATGCGGTCGATCAATTCCAGGGTGTTGGTGCCCGATTTCTTGGTCACTGCCATCGAGATGGCGGGCTGTCCGTTGCTGCTGGCGTATTGCGAGGCGGGTGCTCGAGCACGTTCGATGCGCGCCACATCGCCCAGTCTTGCACTCACGCCCGGGCGGCTGACCGAGGTCACGGGCAGGGTCAGCAGCTGGGACGGATCCGTCACCACCCCTTTGAGACTGACCGCCCACGCGCCGTCCACGGTTTTGAGCGTGCCGCCCGATGTGTCGCGCCACCAGGCGCGCAGGGTGTCGGCCACGTCTGTGGCGGTCAATCCGCGTGCGGCCAGTGCGGCGGCGTCAGGGCTGACCAGCACCTCCGGGTCGCGCAGGCCAGAGGCAAACACCTGATCCACCCCACCCAGGCGCTCCAGGTCGGTCTTGATGCGCCGCGCGTTGATCCGCAGCGTTTCGTCGTTCGCCTGGCCCGTCAGGCGCACTGCCGCCGTCGGAAAGCCGTTGGAGGTGGTGATTTCGAGGATGCGTGGGTCATTGGCCTCGCTGGGCAACTCGCTGGCGGCTTTGTTCTGGATTTCGCGCCGCAGGTCGTTCATCCGCTTGTCAAAAGTGCGCTCGTTGATTTCCCTGAATCGCACCAGCATGCTGGAGACGTTTTCGCGCGAGTTGGAGATGACCCATCGCACATCGGCCACACCTTTGATGGCGTCTTCCAGCGGGTTGGTGATCAGCCGCTCCACATCTTCGGCGCTGGCGCCGGGCAGCGTGGTGGTGATGTTCACCCAGTTGAAGTTGATTTCCGGGTCCTGCTCCCGAGGCATCTGCTGGTAGCTGATGAATCCGAGCAACAGCACCACCACAAACGCGATGTTCGCGAGTGGGTGGTTGGTGATGAGCGCGCGCATGAACCCCATGGTGTTCCTCCGGCGGTCAGTTCAGCGCCTGGCCGTCGCGCAGGCTTGCCTGTCCCTGAACCACCACCAGCGTGTCGCCCGGTAACGCCACGGGTGTGGCGCGCCCCTCTTGGGCCGCTGGCAGTGGGACAAATCGGGCGCGTTCGGCTTCTTTCACGAAAATGCCCAGCGCATTGCCGCGCTTGACGATCAGCCCCACCGGCAGATGAGGTGTGGGGTCGTTCCAGCGCAGAACGCCACTGCTGCCTGGGGCCGCAGCTGGCGTTGCCGCAAATCCAAGACGCACGGTCTGGGTGCGGCTGGTGCCTTGCAGCGTGGGTGTGGCGCGCAGCAAGCGCACGGTCACGGCGGCTGTGCCATCGTCGGGTTCAAATTTCACGGTGCTGGCAGAGCGCAGCCCGGTCAGTTCGCTGGGCGTCAACTGTGCGCTGACCTCAGACTGCCCGGTTTGTGCCAGCACAAACAGCACGCTGCCCGGCGCGACCATTTCGCCGGTTTGGGCCAGCCGCTGTACCACGGCGCCGGCAAAAGGTGCCCGCACGGTGGCTTTGTCACGCTGTCGGCGGGCGGTCTGCCACTGCGCTTGCATGCTGTCACGTTCTGCCAGCAGCAGGGCCACCTCGGTTTCTCGCTGAGCCAGCGCTTCTTGCGAAATAAAGCCTTGCGCCACCAATCCCTTGGCGCGTTCCAGCTGCGCCTGGGCCAGCGCCAACCGGGCCTGTGCCGCATCCCGCGCGGCTTGTGCCCTTTGCAGCGCCAAATCCAGATCGGTCGCATCAATCTGGGCCAACACCTGGCCGGCTTTGACGGTGGCGCCCACGTCTGCCGTCCATTGCAGCAGCGGGCCACTCACTTCCGCCGCCAGCCGCGATTCATTGCGTGCCACCACCTGTGCGGGCGCGGTGCGCACCGGCATCACCCACACTTTGTCGAGACGGCTGGTCTGCACCGCTGCGGCGGTTGCGGTGCCGCCCTGAGGCGTGGTTTCCTGTGCATGGCCGATGGGCGCTATAAAACTCCAGCCGACCAGTGTGATCGCAAGGACCCGCCATGGCGATAGGCCAGAGCGACTGGCATCGGGCGTTGCTGTCGGTTGGGCGTATATGTTGTGCGCAGCAGTCATGGTCTTGACGGAGAAATGATGGGGCAATCGCAGGCCCGGCTTCATGGGGTCTGACTGAAGTGTGGCCGCAAGGCTGCTGGCATGCGCCAGGCGCGCCACAGCAGCCGCGGCGCATCAGCCACGCCGACGGTGGGACGCCTTTGCCAGCTCTGGTGATGGTCTTGTGCCAGTTTGTCCAATATGCGCAGCCCCCCCTGCACCACAAGCCGCAGCTCCCAACCTATGCGCCCGGGCAATCTCAGGGCGAGTGGCGCACCGCAAAGCATCAGGTTGCGGGCGTCGTGGCACAGATTTTCAAGCATGGTTTGTGCTGCGGCCGATGGTTGGCCTGGTGCCAAGGCGTCCAGATCGACCTGGTATTCCCGCAGCAAATCGCTCGGCACGTAGTGGCGCTTGCGTGGGAGGTCCACGCTCAGGTCCTGCCAGAAATTGATCAGTTGCAAGGCGGTGCAAATGGCATCGCTTTGTCGCAACGCAGCGGCGTCGTCTACCCCGTAAAGGTGCAGCAGCAAGCGGCCGATCGGGTTGGCTGACCGGCGGCAGTAGTCCAGCAGTTCGGCCATGTTGGCGTAACGCTGGCCGGCAGCGGTGTAGCGCACATCCTGTTCAAACGCGTCCAACAGGTCGCTGAAAGGCTGCCGGGGCAAGTCGCGTTGCTCAGCTTGCTGGGCCAGAGGCACAAACACCTGGGGCCATCGGGACCGGGCTGCGGCGGCCGGTTGGCACCATGTGCTCAGCAGCAGAGACCTGAATTCGGCCAGCTCGTTCAGGCGTTCGCTGGCACCAGCGTCGCCTTCATCGGCCAGGTCGTCGGCAGTGCGGGCAAAGTGGTAGATGGCCGCGATGGGTGCGCGCAAGGCCGGGGGGCACCACCAGGACGCCACCGGAAAGTTTTCGTAATGATCAACACCTTGCATGCAGTGGGATGTTGCCACACTGTGATTGTGCTGGAAGTGATTGGGGTATCATGCCGAATTAATAACCCATTGGTCATTAATTCGGGGGATACCCATGGTGCGCGTTCTAGGTGGTTCTGCTGGTCTGGTGGCTTTGGCTTTGGTGGCGGGTTGCTCGCGCCCAGCGCCACCCGAGGAGCCCGTGCGATCGGTCAAGCTGGCCGTGGTGCAGCCGGTGGCCGAGGCTTCGACCCAGATTTATGCCGCCGATATTCGTGCTCGGGTCGAATCCCGTTTGGGTTTTCGGGTGGGTGGCAAGCTGTTGCAGCGCCCTGCCGAGGTGGGGCAAACCGTTCGCGCGGGTCAGTTGCTGGCGGTGGTGGATCCGCAGGATTACCAATCGGCCGCCAAGGCCGCCGAGGCCCAAGTTGCGGCGGCCCGCACCCAGCGGGACCTGGCCGCGGCCGACCTTCAGCGCTTCGAGGGTTTGCGGGCACAGGGTTTTGTCAGCAGTGCCGAAATTCAGCGCCGACAGACCACGCTGACGGCCGCTCAGGCCGCGCTCGATCAGGCTCAGGCCCAAGCCCAGGTGCAGGGCAATCAGGCCAGCTACACCCGGCTGCTGGCCGATGCCGATGGTGTGGTGGTGGCTGTCGAGGCTGAGCCTGGTCAGGTCGTCTCTGCCGGTGCCACCATCGTGCGCCTTGCCCGCTTGGGACCGCGCGATGCAGTGCTGGCTGTGCCTGAAGATCGGGTGACGGGTGTGAAACTGGGGCAATCGGCCCAGGTGGCCTTGTGGGCCGACAGTGCGCATCTGCTGGCCGGTACCGTGCGCGAGGTGGCTGCCAGCGCCGATCCGCTGACGCGGACATTCGCTGTCAAGGTCGCGTTACCGGCCGACGCGACCGCTCCTTTGGGCGCGACGGCCACGGTGCGCCTGGGTGCCAATGCCAGTGCACGCACCCAGCCAGCCCCGAGTGCCGCATTCCGGGTGCCAGCCACCGCGTTGTGGCAGCACGGCAGTTCCAGCGCTGTCTGGGTGTTCGACGCCTCCGCGAGTGTGGTGCGTGCCCGCAACGTCAGCGTGGCCAGCGTCGATGGCGCCGATGCAGTGGTCACCCAGGGACTCCAGGCCGGCGACGAGGTGGTGACCGCAGGCACCCATGTGTTGTCCGACGGCCAGCCAGTGGTGCGCTACGCCAGCCCCGCCGCCCAGTAACCGCTGACGCGTGACCGCCGTACAGAACTGCCTGGAGATGCCCGCATGAGCACCCCGCCCACCCGCGCCCGTTTCAACCTGTCCGAATGGGCGCTGAATCACCAGCCGCTCACCCGCTACCTGATGGTGGTGCTGCTGGTGCTGGGTTTTTCTGCCTACTTCCAGCTGGGGCAGGACGAAGACCCCCCCTTCAACTTCCGCGCCATGGTGGTGCGTGCCTACTGGCCTGGCGCTACGGCACAGCAAATGGCCGAGCAGGTGGCCGACAAGCTGGAAAAAACCCTGCAGGAGGTGCCTTACGCCGACATCATCCGCAGCTATTCCAAGCCAGGCGAGACGCTGATCATCTTCCAGGTGGCCGAGTCCTCACCTTCCAAGGAACTGCAGCAAATCTGGTACACCGTGCGCAAAAAAATCGGCGACACCCGCGCCAGTTTGCCGCAAGGGGTGCAGGGTCCGTTTTTCAATGACGAGTTCGGCGATGTATACGGCGTGCTTTACGCCTTGCAGGGCGAGGGTTACAGCCCTGCCGACCTGAAGCACGAGGCCGACCGCCTGCGCCAGGTCCTGCTCAACGTGCCTCATGTGGCCAAGGTCGAGCTGTTCGGTGTGCAGGACGAAAAAATCTACATCGAAATTTCGCGCCGGCGCCTGGCCACGCTGGGTTTGGACATGGGGCAGGTGCTCGATCAGTTGGGGCAACAGAACGCCGTCGCACCGGCGGGCGTGGTGCAGACCCCGGGCGACGCGGTGGCGGTGCGGGTGGACGGTGCGTTCGGCTCGGTCGAGGCCTTGCGTGCCATGCCCGTGCGCGCCGCCAATGGCACCCAGTTGCGCCTGGGCGATGTGGCGGACATCCGCCGAGATTACATCGATCCACCCCAGGTCAAAGTGCGCCATAACGGCCAGGAGGGTGTGGTATTGGGCGTTTCCATGGCCAAGGGTGGCGACATCATCGCCCTGGGCAAAGCGCTCAATGCCCAGCGGCCCATGCTCGAAAGCAGCCTGCCCGCTGGCATGACCCTGTCGCAGGTGCAGGACCAGCCCACCACGGTCTCACGTTCCGTCAATGAGTTCGTGATGGTGCTGATCGAAGCGGTGGTGGTGGTGCTGCTGGTCAGCTTTGTCAGCCTGGGTTTGCACCGGCGGCCCGACGGCCAAGGCTGGCGGCGTTACACACTGGACATGCGCCCCGGGCTGGTGGTGTTCATCACCATTCCGCTGGTGCTGGCCATGACATTTCTGGTCATGTACTACGCGGGCATTGGCCTGCACAAAATATCGCTGGGTTCGCTCATCATCGCGCTGGGCTTGCTGGTTGACGACGCCATCATCGCGGTCGAAATGATGGTGCGCAAGCTGGAGGAGGGGCACTCCATGATGCGTGCCGCCACCTACACCTGGGATGTGACGGCCATGCCCATGCTGACTGGCACCCTCATCACCGCAGCCGGCTTTTTGCCGATTGGATTTGCCAAATCCACCGTGGGCGAGTACACGTTTGCGATTTTTGCGGTCACGGCCACAGCGTTGGTGCTGTCTTGGGTGGTGGCGGTGTATTTCGTGCCTTACCTGGGCGTGAAGTTGCTCAAGATCAAACCCCACACGGGGCCGGCAGCCGAGGTGTTTGATGGCCCCTTCTACCAGCGCTTTCGGGCCTTGGTGAACTGGTGTGTGCAGCATCGCTGGCTCACCATCGGTGCCACGGTGCTCACCTTTGCACTGGGTGTGGTGGGCATGCAAAAGGTGCAGCAGCAGTTCTTCCCCGACTCCAACCGCCCCGAGATACTGCTTGATGTCTGGTTGCCAGAAGGCAGCGCCTTTGCCGCCAGCGAAGCCGTCACCAGCCGCATCGAAACCCGCCTGCAGGCGCTGGACGGGGTCAGCCATGTGACCAGCTGGGTGGGCTCGGGCCTGCCCCGCTTCTACCTGCCGCTGGACCAGATTTTCCCGCAGAGCAACGTGTCTCAGCTGCTGATCATGAGCGACGATTTGCCCGCTCGCGACCGCCTGATGGCTCAACTGCCTGGCCTGCTGGCCACGGAGTTCCCCGAGGCGCGGGCGCGGGTCAAACTGCTGGCCAACGGTCCGCCGGTTGCTTACCCCGTGCAGTTCCGCGTTTTCGGGCCTGACCCCGACGTGCTGCGCACCAAAGCCGATCAGGTCAAGCAGGTGATGCGCGACAGCCCGAACACCCGCGGTGTCAACGACAACTGGAACGAGTCCGTCAAAGTGGTCAGGCTGGAGGTGGATCAGCTCAAGGCCCG
>JACCDV010696867.1_pt1 | contig 19130 bp, 18 predicted proteins | sample 7446131 | NCBI WGS metagenome assembly JACCDV01 (sample SAMN15323448, study PRJNA562643) | freshwater metagenome | isolation source: river surface water | place: USA:Blue River Watershed | collected 2017-08-17 | reverse complement strand
TCATCCTGTCCTCCTATGAAAGCCATCATAGGACATTGTTGAAGAAATTGCTTGTGAAAAGATGAGAACTGAATGAATCAATGGTCGGGGCGAGAGGATTTGAACCTCCGACCACTTGCACCCCATTAAGGTATATGACTATATCATAGAGTCTCACCTAATTTCATAGATAGATAACATGTGTATGATTTAATTATATTTTAATACTTGAATTATCTTAATTAACATCATAAAATGTCATCTGATCTCAATAAAAAGTGTCACCAAAAGTGTCACCAACTATGGTTAAGAATGCTTATTGAAGCTAACTGACAGAACTATAAGGGCTGCGAAAACCGAGCAAAAAGACCTGTTCCTTTCAGATGGGTTGGGCTTATATTTGCGCGTTCGCTCATCAGGCAACAAGTCCTGGCTATATAGATACAAAGCGGAACAGACCACTAGATGGCATGAACTAGGTATATACCCAGATATGTCACTTTCAGAGGCTCGATTGGCAGCTCATCATGCTAAAGCCATCAGAAAATCTGGGGATGACCCGGTCGAGAAGAAAGCTAACTTAAAAAAAGAAAAAGAAAGTGCTCGAAAAAGGGCTGAAGCAAGACTCACCGTTAATGAACTATTCCAAAAATGGCTTCAAACTGACCTAAAACACAGAAAAGACAAAGGGGCTGAAATAGTTCGTCTATTTAATAAGGATGTCCTACCCCATCTTGGAGAAATCAAAGCGGATGAACTAACCAAGAGTCAAGTGATGCAAGTAGTTGATAAACTTCTAGAGCGCAATGTTGATAGAATCGCCAAACTCACCTTCTCATTACTAAGACAAATGCTAAGGTTTGCTTTGGAAAGAGGAATCATCAGCTCAGAACCAACTACAGGAATTAGAAAATCAAAAATAGGCAAACCTGAAACACCAAGAGATAGAGTACTGAGTGAAGCGGAAATTCAAGAACTTGTGAAAGCCATCCCATCTGCAAATTTAAGTAAGACAACTGAAATCGCAATTTGGTTAACTCTTGCTACTGGGTGCCGAATTGGCGAGCTTCTTAAAGCGCAATGGATTCATATTGATTTTGAAAATGGCATATGGCTCATCCCCGAATCAAATAGTAAGAACGGTGAAGCACACAAAATTTATCTATCCACCTTCGCACTCAATTATTTTAAAGACCTTAAAAAGATAAGTAGCTCCAAAAATTGGTGCTTTCCTAATCGCTATTCTGATAATCACGTTTGTCTTAAAACAATTACCAAACAAGTCTCTGATAGACAGCTATCAGGTGATACGGAGCCAATGTCTAATAGAACAAAACAATCAAAAACACTACTACTTTCCAATGGAAAATGGACTCCTCACGATCTAAGGAGGACGGCTGCCACTCTTATGACAGCACTGGGCATTCTTCCAGATATCGCTGATAAATGCCTGAATCACAAAGAGCCCAACAGAATGCGCAGAACTTACTTACTCCACAGCTACGATAAAGAAAAACAGATTGCCTGGGAAACCCTGGGGGAACGCCTGGAGTTATTAAGCAGAAAAAAAATGGGGAATGTACTTATTAAAAACTTTGAGCAAGCAGCATGAAAAAGTACCATAGATATATCAACAAAGACACCCCGCTTGACAATGAAATCATTCGATCAGCAGTACGTTTTGCTTTAGCAATTGAAGACAACAAAACACCTAATTTAGAAGATCAAAAAATAATTGCCGAAGCATTCTTTGAAATTTTTGGAGGCAAAAAAGAGGTAGAGTTATTTGGTAAAAATACACACCTTAGAACTCAAAAAACTGGTCGGCCTCATGCACATGGATATACGATTGACGAGGTAATTAGTAGCCATATTGAGATAATGCAAAGAGTATTAACAAGACTTAAATGTAGCAGCCCACTAGTTACAGCAAAAAAAATTACCGCTTCTGCATTCGACTTCACTGGAGATAGCGTCAATATAGATCGAGTGATAAATAGGCACTGGGCAACTGGTAAAGAATTTGTCTCGAATTTAGACCTACGAACACTTAGATCAATAATCAATCCTTACCGCAAGGACAAAAAGTAAGACACTTTTTGTCTTATTCAAATCATAAGATAAATGGCACCATGAGGCATCTTTAAATAAAAAGGTGTCTAAATGAACATAAACTCACAGCTGCAAATATTAAGACTCAAACAAGTTTGCGCAGTCACAAATCTATCTGCAGCCACCATATGGCGAAAACTCAAAACTGATCCCAGCTTCCCTAAACCATTCAAAATAGGAAAAAATTCAACGGCTTGGGATTTACGTGAAATTCATGAGTGGATTAACTCATGCAAAATGACTAGAGGTATTTAGGATGCCTACTAGCCATAACCAATCTAAGAAGTCAAAAATTTATATCGCTGGCAAGATTTCTAGGGATAACTTTCGGGAATCAATTGTGCCAGGCCTTTGCCACCATCAATGGGGCAACCCCAATATCAAAACAGCTTCATACGAATATCTTGGTCCATATACCGTTAACTGTAAGCATGGGTTTTTTTCTGGTGATGGCTCACATCAGAGCGTGGGAAGTGATGGCGCTATAGAACTTGGTAAAGAAGATGTAATTTCTAAAAACATGGGTGCTTTGGCAAATGCTGATTTGGTGGTGGCTTATATAAGTACGACAGACTGTTTTGGCACCCTGATGGAAATTGGTTGGGCGATTGCAAAAGGGAAAAAAGTTTTGCTTCTTTTATCACCTGATATTCCTACACACGAATTTTGGTTCATAGCTGGTCAGGTAACTGCGGTACATCAAAACGTAAGGACTTGTTGTCTAAAAGAAATTGTTGATCAAGAGATAAAAAAATTATGTCAGTAATTAAATACTCCCGCGGCGCTAATAAATACGACAACAGCCCTACTCAAATGTCGTCAGCTTCTTTCGAAGAATTTCAGGAAGCGGTTCTAAGTGACAGGTCTAGCGAGAAAGGCAAGACATATATCTGCTCCACATTCGTATCAGGGCCACACATAAATGATCCAATCAAATATCCAGGCGATAAGACTTGGCGTTTGAGTTGCTACGTGCAACCCAGAAATTTCTTAGCTTTTGACTTTGATGGGTTTGAATCTGCCGAGACATTTAGTCAAGTCATGAGCTATTTAGATAAATTAAAAGGCTTTGGATATACAACTGCGAGTCATACCCAAGAATTCCCAAGAGCCAGAGCCATCATTGCCCTTAATAGATATGTATCCAGAGATGAAGGCATCAAACTTGGTGAACAGCTTCAGCGAGAATTGCTTGAAAGGTTTGGAGTAGGTTCAATTAAATTTGATGACAGTGTTTATCGTGGCGAACAACCAATCTATACACCTGTAACAACATCAATAGAGTTCAGGTTTACAGGTGAAATTGTGAATGTTGATTCCATCTTGGCAAAAGTATCTTTCACCACCAATGACTTAGAACCATTCGCACACCCACAAAGCTCATTTTCAATACCAAGCTCAATCAAGGATGGGGAAGGTCGAGAAAATTTTATTCTCAAATATGCAGCTCATTTAAGAAACAAAGGCATATCCCAAACCGAGATAGAAACTTTAGCTCTTGCGTACAGCAAAAACAACATGCAGCCCCCACTTGAGGAGTCAGTCGTTCTAGACAGGGCCAGGCGTTATCAACATAACCAACCCACTGAACCAAGCCCAATCCCGCCTATTGAGATTTACGAGAATGAACCATTCAGTCCCGACGAAGATTTGGTAGCTAATGACCCACTTTGGCCGGAGCCCAAAGACATAAAAAATAATCTACCAGAAGTACCAGCATTTGATACGAGGTTTTTTCCAACAAAACTATCAGAGTATGTAACGGATATTGCCGAAAGAATGTGCTGCCCTCCTGACTTTCCCGGTATTGGGATGATGGTAGCAATGCAGGCTGCCCTGGGCTCAAGAATTAACTGCAAACCTTACGATAAAAATCCATGGTCAGTACCTGGCGGAGCCTGGGGTATGGTTATTGCACCACCAAGTCAAATGAAATCAGCCCCACTAGCGGAAGCTATTGCCCCATTAAAAAAACTCGATAAAGCTGCTGCTGACGACTTTAAAAAAATCTTTACTCAATACGAAATTGAAAAAGGAATTTTTGACAATGAAGTTAAAGATGCTATTAAGAAAAAGGTTTCAGCCACACATTTAGTGCAACCCGAAGAACCAGGTATGACTAGATATCTTATTAATGATGCCACTTACGAAAAGTTAATCCAAATTGCCTCACACAACCCGAATGGCGTTTTAATGTTCCGTGATGAATTGATATCCTGGGTCTACTCCCTGAGCAAAGATTCACAAAAAGAGGCACGTGGACTCTTCTTAACAGCATGGAGTGGTAATGAATCATACGCCACAGACCGCATTGGGCGGGGGCATGTACGGGCTAACAACGTCAATATTAGTGTCCTGGGCACAACCCAACCAAATGTTATTAAAAGCATCATTAGTAATGCCGTTCACGGGGGGATGGAGGATGATGGATTAATTGCTAGATTTCAGTTTGTTTCCTATCCAGACCCTGTTACTAAATATACCAAGATTGACAGATACCCTAATCTTTCGGCTGCAAGTCATTATGAAGAAATAATTGAGTCGTTTGCAAAACTAGACCCACATCAAATTGAAGCGCACATGGCACCCAGTGGTGAGTATTACCTGACATTTGATGAAGAAGCACAAAAAATATTTGAGACATGGAGACAGAGTTTAGAAAATCGCTTACGTGACCCAAACTCGGAAGAACACCCTGTCATACTTTCTCACTTGGGCAAATACAGGTCTTTGTTTCCTAAAATTGCACTAGTTCTTCATCTTGCAGCTGGGCAAAAGGGTCCAATAACCAAATCAGCAACCCAAAGAACTTTACTGTGGATAAATTATCTTGAAGCGCATGCCAGACGGATGTATCACACTGCAACCAATCGAGTGCTCCAAAATGCCTTAGCTCTATCTAAAAAAATCAGTGCAGGCAAACTAATTAGCGGTTTCACAAAATCGGACATCCTGATTAAAGAATGGGCTGACTTAAAAACAGCCGAGGAGGTTGCTAATGCTCTGAGCATTTTGATTGATATGGGGTGGATTCGAGGGGTTGAAACCAAATCAACTGGGGGCAGGCCGCGTGTGAACTACTACATTAACCCACGCTTAAAGCAGGTAGCATGATCTCTACCCTGATACAAATAACAACTGCATTATTCCCTTATTTAGGGGGTGGGTTAGGCTCATTTTTAATAAAACAGTGTGTTTTTCTACTCAATACGTACATCCGCCCCACCCTAATTAAGGGTATTAAGTTTTTATCTATGGAAGGCCACCAGTGAGATGAGCGCCCATTTAAAAAATTACATAGATAACTTACGCCAAGAAGCAACCTTAAAAAATGAAATCTCAAGCGCACGACTGTTGCAAGACAATTCTGAGTCATATATACCATTGAAAGATCAAATAACAGATCTCATGAACTCTCTTCCACACGCACTTCAGAACAAGCCATGGTCAATGCAAGAACTGACTCAAAGACTTAAGGGCAAGTACAGAGACCGACCACACGCTCAAATGGTAGGAATTGCCCTTAGACAGCTAGGCTGGACCAGAAAAAGGCTTTGGAGCAGTAATTACCAAGGGGTGCGACTATGGATTCCACCGAAACAATGATAACTTAACGAAAGGGAAAATTATGAATCAAGATATGAAAGATGAAATCAAAGTAGCAATTGTCAGCACCACCTTAAATCAAGGCTCTGAAATACTCAAACGAATAAAAGAACTGCCAGCTTACTTTGGAAGTCATGCGGCTGAACTAGATGATGACAATTTAATAGAGGCATTTGACAATAATTTGAATGCCTTTTACTTCTATATAACAGACACAATTCCAGAGAATATTGGTTATGAGCTACTCAAATTAGAGCCAATTTGGAAAGGAACTACTGCAGGAATCTATCTTGAGCAAAAAAAACTTCAGATTGATGAGGAGTACTCAGAAGAAATTTCCGATTTAAGTGATGATTACCCAGAAGGCCAAGCTAATGAAGAACAAATTTCTGCAGCAAAACCCCATGTTGCAAAATTCATATACGCCTATAAGCACTTAGCATGGCAAATTAATGAAGCCATTAAATAATCAAAATAAAACTTGAAATCCAGAAATCATCAACTATAAATAAGGCTCCCCCACCCCAAGGAGCCTGTTTGACAAATCAAAGCCGTGAATTGTTTTTTTATAAAGGTATGCGCCTTCAGAGTTATGACCAACCACTAAACTCACACCCCAGATTAACTGAAATACTAATGGAAACTCCAGCTTGTATTGGTGGATATGAGCGTACATGGGGTATTGAAAATAATAACCTATACCTGGTGGACCTAAAAATTCACTCTGAAAACTTATTTTCAGATGTTAGCGAATATGGTCTATTTGCTGACTGGTTTACAGGCAACATTAATTTTGGACAAGGTGACATCAAGCTTAGAGGCATGCATAACAGATATGAAAAATACCTATCACTGCGTTTCGAGAAGGGTGTTTTAGCAGAAAAAAAGGTTTTGACATACAACGAAGCCTACCCACCCGAACCCGAGGACTGCTGATGGATATTCAACTAATAATTGGTGACATTACTGAACAACCTGATTGCGAGGCCATTGTTAATGCTGCAAATCCTATGCTAATGAGAGGTGCTGGTATTGCAGGTGCAATTCATAAAAAAGCAGGCATCGCTCTTGAAGAGTTTTGCGAACCCTATGCACCAATCAAAACCAGTGAAGTATTTATTTCACCAGCATTCAAATTGCCAAATAAATACGTACTTCATGCCTTAGGACCGAAATATCACCATGACTCAAAACCTGAAGAATCCCTCAAACAGACATATACCAATATTTTGAACACCTGCACGACTAATAAAATCAGAACGATTGCCATACCAGCAATTTCAACGGGTTCATACGGTTTTCCATTAGAGCAAGCTACTTTAATTGCTGTAGAAACTTTACTTAATTGGAATGCCCCATATCCAGAAATAGTTAGGCTTGTAGGTTTTGATATACAGGCTTATCAAGTTGCTTTAGATATATTGAAATATAAAACAGCGGAATCACAATGACACAACAATTTCTTAACTGCCCCATGTCATATGAATGCCCAAAAGACTGGTTTGAACTAACCCCAACAAACAAAGCTGAGGTCAAACACTGTGACACATGCAATCAAGAGGTGTATTTATGCCTCGAACAGGAAGAACTCAATGAGCGAATTGCTGGCAGTGTATGCGTAGCCTACTTTATTGAACCTAACCGTCAAAATCGATTTAAATTAGCGAGAGAAAAAGCTGAAGCAAATATGCGAGACGCTAACTTTAAACCTAAAATAATGATGGGTTTGCCATCAGGGTACGCTCCCAAGTTAGGCAAAGTTGACAATTAAATCTAGTCAGTAATTTAATTATCAAAATTGAAAGAAGTCAATGGATAAAACACCCAAAACAGCAGAAGAAAGAAAAGAAGTTACAAAGCAATTGATTAATTTTGCCAAAATTGCAATACACACCAAACAAACAAAAGGGATTTTTAACTATATAAAAGGTTTCAATAATTCACACATTGAAGCCCAGATTATTCAATGGTTTAGTTTGTACACCCCCATCAGACTTTTCAGAAATAAGATGGGGGATGAATTTTTTAGAGTATTAGATACAGTGCAATCAGATTATGATTTGGGTCCTGCACACTTAAACCCATACTACTCGATTGAAGTAAAAGTTAAACCAATAATTTATCCTGCACCAAAGGTAGCTGCGCCACGTAAATATGGACTTTCCGATAGGGAATTTAATAAAAAAATAATTCAATCTGCTTTATCAAAGTTCTTAAGTGATCCAAGCAATAAAAATAAAAATTCTTTGATTGAGAAAATTCATCAATTTTCAAATGAATCGTCACAAAAGAAAGGAAATCCAACTGTAAGTGGTGGCTTACCCAGCCTAGGTAAAAATAGATAAATTAAATTACTAAGTCCATGAGCTTGCCATAACTATCAACCACGTCATAGCGTACTTTATCTACATCTATGCGTTTATTAATCTCATCAAAGAATTTTCTAGCGCACTTGATCTTGGTCTTTTCAATTTCACTTAGTTGCATTGAAGACATAGAGCCTTTTGTCTCAGCAACAAAGTAAACGTGCTTCACATCGCCATGTTTGAAAGAAATCGCCCAGTCAGGGTTATAGGAGCCAACAGGCGTAGGTATTTGGAAACCACGCGGAAGCTTGGCGTAGACAACCACCTCTTGGCTGGCATCAAGCTCTTTGACAAAGTTACGCTCAACGTTGGAATCAGTAACAACGTAGTCGTAGATATGGCGCCTTAGCTTATCCCCAGATTTGGAAAAGTCTTGCTTTGACTGAGTGCTTGTGAAAATGTCAATGTCATGCGTCTCAGCAATTGGGTCGTACGCTAAGTGCTCAATGATGCAGGTAGCTTTTTGCTCATTAATTAGGCGGCTACTTTCAGCAATAAAGCTCTCTGGGTTAGTTCTAAATTGAGCAAATACAGGCTTTGTAACACCGCCAAGAATTGCTACGATAGTCGCACGTGTTAGCTGTGTTGCCTCTGCAATCTTGCCTATTAGATCGTACTTAACTGATGAATTTGCGGATATAAGTTCACTAGCAGTTTCAGTCTCCACCAACTTAAATGCATCGCCACTCTTAACGTCATCGTACGTTGCAGTATCAGCCTGCTCACCACGATGAACTGTGTATTGCAAAGGCGTAACACGCATTTCAGCATCTAAAGTTGCAACGCACTTAGCAATCAGCTCCCTGCTATCAAAATGTACGCTGTACGCAGCTTTACGATTAATACGACTCCAAAGCTCCTTGAACTCTTTCTTTTCAAAGTTTGAGTTCAGTGGATTAACCTTTGCACCACGATCATTCTCTGGCATAGGTAGTTGTGCATCATTGAACACCGTATCAATAAGTGCAAAAACTTGCTCAGCATATAGCTTTAAGTCATCAGGAAGCTCTGCGATAGTTCCCGCACGTTTGTCTTCATGGTACTTATCAGCAACTCTATCCAAGTCATCTGTATAGTCGTTCTTGACTAGGTATTTGTAAATTTGTTTGGCGATCTGAGGTGTAACTGTTACATCGCCAGCTTCCGTCTTGAGAATCTTGCCTGAAAAGTAAGACTCTGTAGCGACCCTAGGACGCTCTGAAAGTGACTCGCTAATGTCACGCTGCAAGGCAGTAACAAAGTCTTTGTAGCTTTCGCTAGCTACAACTGTAAGCACGTTTACCTGATGAACAGTTGCAGGATTGTCCATACGATCACCAAGCTGATTCACTGAAAGGCGCAAACCACGTCCAACTTCTTGTCTACGCGAAATAGTGTTGTCACTGTGCTTGAGTGTGCATATTACGAACACGTTAGGATTGTCCCAACCTTCACGTAATGCTGAATGTGAAAAAATGAAACGTACAGGCTCAGTAAACGATAGCAAACGCTCTTTATCTTTCAAGATCAAGTCATAAGCATCCACGTCATCAGTTTCAGTGGATTTCTTACCAGTCTCAGGATCAACTAACCGCTTAGTTTTCTTGTCAATTGAAAAGTAGCCATTGTGGGTTTGCTTTGTTTGAATTCCACGCAGATACTTGTTGTAGGCTGTATCTTCTAGCGTTAGAATTTCGTTTAGCGCGTTGTCGTACTCTTCCTCAAAAATACGAGCGTACTCACCTTGCTCATCATCTTGACTATAGTCACGATACTTAACAACCTCGTCAATAAAGAACAAGCTCAGAACTTTGATACCTTGATTGAACAAAACATGTTCTTTTTCAAAGTGCGCCCTAATAGCTTCGCGAATCTGAATACGGCGCAATGACAACTCATTGACATCGCCAACTGCCTCTCCAGCAAAAAGCTCAACACCGTTTGTAAAGCTAACTGTGTCAGTATTTGCATTGATATCAGCGATTACATAACCATCACGGTACTGCTCCATGCCGTTTGATTCGTCGTAAAGGTTCTGCCCTTTTGATAGCTTGCGAACTACACGCTTATTACCGTTATTCTGCTTGATTTCAAACTCAATGCGAGCTTCAGGAGGCTTGTTTGCACTAACCTGAATTCCTTCCAAATACAAATAACTATTAGTGCCTGACAAGCCTTTGACAGAAATACCGCGCACAGCAATCTTCTTAACCAGCTTCTGGTTGTATGCATCCAGCGCATCTAGGCGGTAAACCTTGTTATAGGTTGTCTTGTGCGTTGCTGAGTAGCGCAACATAAAAAGCGGATTGAATTCCTTGAGAGAATCAAGTGTCTTTGCACCTTCCATCTTCTGCGGCTCATCCAAAATCATGATGGGCTTATTGCCTTTTATCACATCAATGGGTCTGCGCGATTGGAAGTCATCAAGCTCTTCATAAATCCTACGTGCATCCTTGCCAGTTGCATTAAATGCCTGGACATTAATGACCATAATATTGATCCCAGCGTCGGAGGAATAACTTTCAATATTATGCAGCTGCTTTGAGTTGTAGATGAAAAAGCGAGCTTTCTTTCCGTAACTCTCAAGGAAATGATCAGCAGTGATTTGAAGAGACTTGTAAACACCTTCACGAATCGCAATGCTTGGAACCACGATGATGAATTTACTCCAGCCGTATAGTTTGTTAAGCTCAAAAATAGTCTTGATGTAACAATACGTCTTGCCAGTACCCGTCTCCATCTCAACATCAAGGTTTACTTGACACACCTTAGTGCTAACCAAGTTTGCAGACACTGGTAAGTTCTGATTGCGCTGAACTTGAGCAACGTTTTCAAAAATCTTGCTATTGCTAATCGTGAAATCTGAATTTTTAAATCCTGCATCAAACATAGCTTCAGTTGCATTACTAACCTTGCCAGGGTCAACACGATATTGAACAGCACTTGTTGCAGATTGCCCCGCAAAGCAATCTGTAACAGCCTTTACTGCTTGCGATTGGTACTGCTGAACTTTGAACTTGAGTTTCATTGCTAAACCCTAGATGCACTTAACTTCAGTGCTTGGCGATACCAATTTGAAAATTTGTTCCACATTGATTTTCACGCTATCAGACCTAAAGCCTGCATCACGGAACACAACACGCAATGGTTGTTTTTTAGCAAGCTCTTTAACAAAGTCTTCATCAATGCCTCCGTTGCTATCAAAGCAGGCTGCTAATGCATTTTTATCTGCAAAATAAACTGTTTTTCCATCTAACACTTCTTTCGAAATTGTTAGTGATAGCTCAACACCCCAATCCAATAAAATTTGAAACAATAGATCTTCTGGCGTTCTATCAACTTTTATATTACTAACTTGAGAGCTCAACAGATCTTGCGACATTGAATCTGGGTTGTAATAAACCTCAGACATGTTTGTTGAGTCAATAGAAAAATATCTAAAACCCAAATCTATCTCGCCACTATTTAGAATTCCATTATTTCTTAGCTTTTCAGCTGCTAACCTGACGCGCGCAATACTGAGTTCAGCTAAGTTAGAGTATCCCAACTTAACTAAGTCATCCCTTCCATTTATAGACTCAGGGATTTGTACTAAAATAAATTTTCTTGAGCCGCCATCTTCAGCATTTAACTCCATAACAGCTTGAGCTGTTGTACCTGATCCTGCAAAAAAATCCATGACTAGGACAGAGTCATCGTTGACTGATTGGATGAGTTTTTTTATCGTATAGACAGGCTTAGGATAATCAAAAGTTTTTGATTTAAATAGCTCCTTTAGCTCTTCAGTGGCGTTTTCATTATTAACTTCTTTTTCGTAAAAAATAGACTTAATTTTTGATAACTTATCTTCAGAAAAATAATCTTTTTCAAAAATATCGTATTCAATTGAGCCATTTCTCTTTACGGTTCGTGCAAGAAGCTTATGTTTGTTCTCCTCTACAGTAGACTTCGCCCACCTCCAACGACCATCTGCCCCATCAGATAATCTAGGTAATATTTCAACGCCACCCAAAGATTGATCTGTCGTAATTAAACCCTGATCTTCAATATAATATATTGGGTAATATTGATTTGGAGCATCTTCACGACGAGATCCAGCACCACGCTTTCTTAAACCAATCTCCCTATATATTCCACCATCGTCTTCTTTATTAAATTCCCCTTCCTCCTTAGAAAAACCCAACAAAGACATCTTTGCTACATCCCTACAGTAGCAAAGAATATATTCATGCTCTGATGCAACAAACTTTTTTGCCTGATTGCCACGAGGGTTTGATCTAACCGTAAATTGCTCAATAAAACAGTCTTCGCCAAAAATCTCGTCACATATTTTTCTGAGATTTTGCACTTCATTGTCATCAATGCTGATAAAGATAACGCCATCATTTGACATTAGATTTTTTGCAAGTCTTAATCTTGCATAAATCATTGATAGCCAGTCTGAATGAAATCTGCCATTGGATTCAGTATTAGCAACTAATTTTTCACCATCCTGGTTTTTTTGGTCAGTTCGTTGCATAAAAGTCTCAGCTGACTCTTTAAATGAATCCTTATAAATAAAATCCTTACCAGTGTTATAAGGCGGATCAATATATATAACCTTAACTTTTCCTAGATAAGCCTCCTGGAGCAACTTCAAGGCCTCTAAATTATCCCCTTCAACAAAAATATTTTTTGTACTTTCAAAATTTAAACTTTTTTGTTGAATTGGACGCAAAGTTTTATTAATTGGTAAATTTGCACTTAGCAACGCAGCTCTTTTACCAGGCCAATTGATTTGATATCTTTCTTTTTGGCCTTCAACCAAAATATGTGACAACTCTTGTTTTAATAAATCAAAATCAATAGCTTGACTTGAAATTCCATTGGCATCCTTTACTTCCGTAACCAAACTTGGAAATAAAGATTTAAATTTTTCAATATTTGACTCTACAATATTAGCGGAATGCATTTTCATTTTTTCCATAAACATCACCTTTAATCAAGCAATCTTGCTAACTTTTCACTAGTCGCTTGTAATTTAGAATTTAAATCCACTTTCTTGTTAAATTGATTTTCTGATGCAATTTTTCTTTGCATAGCAGAAATCTCTAGCCTGATTCCTTTAACCATTTCACCGCGCAAAATAAATTCATCCAAGCTTTCATCTTTGCGCAGCTTAATCTCTGATAGCTCAACTAATATTTGTTTATAGACTGCATTTAAATTTAACCCAAAATTTAATGGAGTTCTATCCTCAAGATTGTTGCAAACTGCACTTCTCAAATATCGGCTTATCTTCCACGAATCTGAGCTCATCAAACGAGCTTTTGATTTATGTGCCGCTACAGTTTTAACCCCTAAAGCAGATCTAACTTCAAAAATAATTGGATACTGAACTGCTTTATCAATACAAAGCAAAATGTCTTCACTCAAATCCTCACCCTTCAATTCAATTTCAAACACTTGGATCTCAGGCACATCCTTTGTAGCTTGAACGTTGATAGTTTCAGGAGCTAGCTTGTATAGCCATGTAATCTGCTCAACTTGTTTAACAAACAAGTCTTTTAGCTTGTTTGAGATGTTCCCATGCTCATAAAACTTAGACTTTGGAATCGTCTTTCCAAAAAATGCTTTCTTAGGGTAATCAAACAACACTGCATTCATGGTTAACCTTGCACCACAATAAACGCAACCAATTCAAACTCATCAAGACCTGCAATAGCATTAACCAAAGCGGTAGTTTTCCCTGACGTAAAGAGACTGTCTAAATCCTTTTCTTCCTTTACGTGAATCATGCTTTTGATGGCTGAACTTAACAGCTCAGAGTAGAGGCTCATCCTTCTACCATCAGCTGTATCTTTGTTAAATTGCTTACACATATCAAGCAAAGGCTCAGCTAGCCCTTTACAGTTAGCCCTTACCAAATCAAGCAATGGTTTCACTTCTGTATAGTTTGCAACTACATCGCCATTAACGTCAACATAGACAAGGTAATAGGGATGCAATCTGTTGTGTTGATTCACATTTACGCCGTCATTGCGATTACGTAGCGTGAAGATTGCTCCTGCTGGTAAGCCTTGTTCAGGCTTCGCTGGTATAACGGTATGCATACCGTTTGGCAATGTGCCAAGATCACCATTTGCTTTAACGTAGTTCAGCAAGTCCATTCTGAAATCATTCAACCCTAAGTCTGTAATGGATATACCAGTTTTCAAATCTTCAAGCTCTATCACCTCTTCTTGCAACTTACGCAACTGTTCTTTGCGATAAGCAACATCGTTTGCCTGAGAGCTAAGAACATTGTCATCACCAGTTGCAGTTACGTCTGCAATCATCATGCGGCTCTCTACACGTTCTTTAAGGTTGATATATTCATCCAGGGAAATGTCAGGCCAGTAGTTAACAAGCTGAATGGCTAAATTTTGAGATCCAATACGATCAACACGTCCAAACCGCTGAATGATGCGTACGGGATTCCAGTGAATGTCGTAGTTAACTAAATAATCACAGTCTTGCAGGTTTTGACCTTCTGAAATGCAATCCGTGCCAATCAACACATCAAGTTCAGCAGACTCATTTGGCAAAACAATTGCCTTCTCTTTTGATCGTGGCGAAAAGAGTGTCAGCAATTCTTGGAAATCGTAGCTTTTGCCTATAGTTGATTTGGGCGCATCCTTGCCTGTAACTCTGCCTGAATGCAGCTGGCAATTTTTTAGTAAGTCATCTGCTAAATTTGCATATAAGTAGTTGGCTGTGTCTGCAAATGCTGTAAATATCAAAACCTTCTTGTTGCCAGCATTGATTGGGTTACTAATTTTTTCAGCGATCAACTTTTTCAAATGCTGTAATTTTGCATCTGCATCTGGAGTAATCTTTTGCATAGATCGTAGCAATGCATCAATGATTTCCAAATCAGTACGTAGCTCATGCGACCAAGAAGGTAAGTCCATGTCAGCAAGATTGATCTTTACCTTTCCACCAATTTCATTACCGCTATGCGTTGGCATGTCATCTTCGTCCACCTCAAGCTCTTCAACGTCGTCAGTCCAGTCTGTTACAGATATAGCCTTACCGCTTCTATTGAACTCTTCAATTTTTTCAAGGGTTCGCTTGTGACTGTCACGAAGACCTGACAAAGTTAAGCGAAACGCATCTACAGAACTTTCTAGGCGCTTGAGCAAATTCGTAGTCATCAGGGCTTGCAGACTCTTTTCACGATCAAGCTGCCGCAACTTACCTTTGCCACCCTCAACTTGTGTGTCGTACAAGTCTTCGTACTTCTTTAACCTACTTGGCAAGATGTAACTGATAGGCGCATAAACTGCCAGCTTCAACAGAGAAAGTTGCTCAAATATTTGATTAAAGCCCATCACGTCTTTGCGATCAGTGAGTTGGCAATGAAATGACAAAGGCTTTAGGCGCTCAGGGAACTTGCCAATGTCTTTTGTGTCGTAGAAGGTTTGAATGTGCTTGCGTGATCTTGCAATGGTCACACTATCAAGCAGCTCAAAGAAATCAAATTCCAATGAATCAAGAATTGCACGTGCTGTTCTTTGCTCAGGTGGCAGCTTTGCCCATTTATTAAAGGCAAGCTGAGCATTTCGGAAGATATCTTCTACTGACTTTGTAGTTCGTAATCTCTTGGTCAGACTCTCTGAATCACCTTCGTACGCTAATGCAAGCTGATTACGCAAGTCATTAAAACGATTATTCACGGGTGTTGCTGACAACATTAACACCTTAGTCTTTACGCCTTGGCGTATGACTTGGTTCATTAGCTTTTGATAGCGTGTTTCTTTGCCTTTGTATGCATCATTGTTTCTAAAGTTGTGAGACTCATCAATCACAACAAGGTCATAGTTCCCCCAATTGATACGATTAAGCGGCGTACCAAATGATTCACCAGATATCCTGTTCAAATCCGTGTGTGCAAGTACATCGTAGTTAAAACGATCACTAGCAAAAATGTTTGTCTTGAGATTGCGGTTGTAATTTAACCAGTTGTCAGCTAACTTTTTAGGGCACAAGACGAGAACGGACTTGTTCCGTAGCTCGTAGTACTTCACTACTGCCAACGCAGTAAATGTCTTACCTAAACCAACGCTATCAGCAAGGATGCAACCGTTGTATGTCTCTAGCTTGTTGATGATTCCAGTTGCAGCATCTTTTTGGTAGTTAAAGAGCTTTTTCCAAATCAAGGCTTCCTGATATCCAGTCTTATCGTTAGGAAGCACATCTTCATCTAGCTCTTCTAAAAACTCATTAAAAATGTTGTAGAGCATCAAAAAGTAAATACGCTCTGGAGAGTTTTCTTGATATACGGAGGCAATATGTTCACAGATCTGCTCTGTCACATCAACGACCTTCTCTTGGTCGTTCCAAATTTGCTCAAACAACGTCAGGTACGTATTAGTAAACGCCGCATCATCCATCTTGTTAACAAGATTTGAGACTGCATTTCCTTGCTGGTAGCCTAAATCCACAGCAGTAAACCCATGAAGAGGCATGTATGCCGCATCAGCTTCACTTGCCTGTACGCAAGCAAATTGCTGCATTGGAGCTTTGGACTTATTTGATTTGAATGTAGCCTTACGCCTCAACCAATCAGCGCATTCTTTAGCTATTGCACGTTGGTTCAACTTGTTTCGCAGCTGAATCTCAAACTCTGTGCCATAAAGACTCTTTTCACGATCCAACTTAGGAATGTGAAACTCTCTACGTTCTTTTGTTACCTTATCAGTTACTTCGTCAGGCACAAAAGTTGGCGCAGTAAAAATAAACTGCAAGCTATCAACTTTTTCCAACTCTTGTTTAAGGGCTTCGTAAGCGTAGATAGAAAAACATGAAGCTGCAACCTTCAGTCTTGAAGCTGGCTTAAGTGATTCTTTAAGGTCATCTCCAAGAAGATGATTTATATTATCTAGAAGTTGCATAAAGTTATTTTATTATTTATAAAACATATAGATAAAGTTAATTATCTTAAAAATAGTTTGGAGTTTGGCTTAACTTTTTCTTAGGCATTAAAAAGGTTGAACTTCAACGTACTTCACTCGGCTTTATCCACATCACAACATACACACCTAGGTAAAAATGCTCCGCGCATTACAAGCACTACCTATTGATAGCCCGTACCCCACCCCCCTACTGGTCCATCCCCCAGCCCAGGTAAAAGGTGGGCTTAATTTATAAATTTAAGAAGTGGTGAAAGTGTCACCAAAAGTGTCACCAAAATAAAAATAGCTGCATAATGCAGCTATTTTATGGGCTTTAAACCCTTATAAAACTTGGTCGGGGCGAGAGGATTTGAACCTCCGACCACTTGCACCCCATGCAAGTACGCTACCAGGCTGCGCTACGCCCCGACGAAAAACCAACACTATATCAGCTAGAGAGAACCTTGAGTACCGCTAGAAGCTCACTTCTTAATGAAGTTTGACTTTGATTTTGACTTGTTAACTCTTCTAAACGAATTCTGGCGCCGCTAATGGTGAAACCTTCTTCATACAGTAGCTCCCTGATCTTTCTGATGAGAACTACTTCATGATGTTGATAGTAGCGACGATTACCTCTTCTTTTTTGAGGCTTGAGCTGATTAAATTCTTGTTCCCAATAACGCAGCACATGCGGTTTGACATCACACAACTCCCCTACCTCACCAATAGTGAAGTAGCGCTTCGCTGGAATTGGAGGGAGTGTATCCCCGGCAATTGTGCCGTTCATGCGTTCCATCGCTGTTTAAATTAGACCTTGGGATCGACTTTGTCTTTAAGCTTCTGGCTAGCGTGGAATGTAACGACACGACGCGCAGAAATAGGTACGAGTTCACCCGTCTTAGGGTTACGTCCTGGTCGAGCTGATTTTTCACGGAGGTGGAAGTTACCAAATCCTGAAATCTTGACATCCACGCCTTGCGCTAAAGAAGTACTGATGGTTTCAAAGAAAGCATCAATCAAGTCCTTCGCCTCACGCTTGTTCAAACCCACCTGGTCAAACAAGGCATCTGATAACTCAGCTTTTGTGATTGTTGTTGCATCTGTCATATCAGTCTCTCCGTGCTGTACGCTCGAACTTACGATGATTATCTTATTCTAGCTTGGCATTTTACGCTCATTGCAGATACCAACTCTGAAATCACGGGTTCTACCTGAGCATCTTGTAAAGTGCCAGCTTCATCAGCTAGGGTAATTCTAAAGGCAAGACTCTTCTCATCTTCAGCCATCCCGCCCATACGGCCTGGGCTGGGTTTGAATTGATCAAAAAGTTCAATGGACTGTATCAAAGCTTGTTTGACGGTTTGCATTGCAGCAAGGAGTTCAGCAACCGTAACATGTTGTTTAACCACGACAGCCAAATCACGTTTAACCGCTGGGAACTTACTGATTGGACTGACTTTGGGTAAACCCAAGTCCTGAATGGCCGCCCAATCTATTTCAAAGACAATCGGTGAGCTAGGCAAGTCATAGGCTTGAGACCACTCGGGATGCAACTCACCCAAGACACCCACCAAGATATCTTTACCGCGATACTTAAAACTGATCTGGGCACTACGACCGGGATGTAAAGCAGGATGCTCACATGTTTTAAATTGCAAAGAAAGTGGTGCTAAGAGCGCTTCGATATCACCCTTCACATCATAAAAGTCGACTGCTCGAGTAGCCACACCCCACTGCTCTGGATAAGCTGGACCATACGCTAAGCCTGCAATCTTGATCGGTTGATCGTAGCCTGCAACTGCCAACTCACCAGCTGGGGTGTTGGGATTTCTTTGGAATACACGTCCGACTTCAAACAGGCGAACGCGGCTTGCTTTACGCGCTAAATTTTGTGTGAGGTTTTGTACCAAACCTCCAATGAGGTTGCTACGCATCACCGCCAAATGGCTGGCGATGGGATTAAGAACCTTAATGGGATTTGGATTACCTCCAATGCGCTCTTCACTTTGCTGATCAATAAATCCAAAGTTCAAAGCTTCTTGATAAGCTCTAGCCGCCAATGCATGTCTTAAGCCATGAATACTGCGGCGCGTCTCATGCGTGCCTTGCATACTCTGACTAGCTACTGGTGGATTGGCTGGAATATTCTCAAAACCGTATAAGCGCGCCACCT
>JACCDV010987000.1_pt1 | contig 19147 bp, 14 predicted proteins | sample 7446131 | NCBI WGS metagenome assembly JACCDV01 (sample SAMN15323448, study PRJNA562643) | freshwater metagenome | isolation source: river surface water | place: USA:Blue River Watershed | collected 2017-08-17 | reverse complement strand
TGATAAGCTCGTGATTTAATATCCAAAACTTATAAAATAATAAGTAGTGATTTTTATTCATGAGCGTCAAGGATAAGATCGCCATGTGGAACAATATGGGAAATTCAACCAATACACCTCCACCCAAACTTGTAGCCACTGCCCCCAACCCCAAACCCAAACCTCAGGATTCGGTTTAACCTCCCCTCTCACATTCATCCCATCAGAAAAATTAGCTTATTTAAACTGACTGCGTCTTAAAGCCAAGTGAGCTTAAGAAGAAATCAGCAGCCTAGCTCATTCAGATAATTACCAAAACATCACCTGAGTCTCAGAGTAAGCCAATGGGAAGCTCAATAAAGCCACTATAGGGGTTGAAAAAATAAAATTCCTCGACTGCACCTCAGCCAGTTAATACAGTAAATTTGGAATCCCCAGCAAAAAAATAAGTTTCACAACCAAACGTTGGTAACGTTACTTCAGCCCAATTTGAAATCGAAACAACCATAAGCTCAAAACCAAGTGATATCAAAAAGAAGTTCGAGCAAGGAGGCAATACATTGAACTTCTTCCCCCCTCAGCCATTGAAAAAGGTTTAGTCAGTCACCATCCATTAAAATACCCAACCTAATCCACCTTCTAATCCACAGTATTAAATCGAAAGAGACGTGCCAAGAATTAGTGTAAAAGAAAACGCTTTGAAACTTGCTGAGTTTTATAATAAGAAGAAGGAATAAGAAAGTCAGCCTAAAATATAAGTTCCAAAGGAATAAGTTTTGGCTCAAGAAGAATCAGAACATAAATCTCAATAAACACACTAGACAGTGCCTAATTAGATTGCCACTACGCAAGTCTAAACTCATAAACAACCAATACCCACTCAATAAATCACCACTATTCCAGAAGTAAAGCAACAACCAAATGATCCTCAATAAGCCTAGGCCGGCCAGCTTGATATTGCAGCCCGTTTGAGAGAAAAGAATAAGAGAAGAAAGATGAAATTCGATAGTGATGATGATTGATCCAATAAACACATCTCTTTATTAATTTTAGTGCTTTATATGAATAATTGGTTGATAATAGTTTCCTATGCGAAAATATCTAAAATAAGGACAATATTCTCTTGATGAAAATGATTGTCTGGGCAAAGGCTCATTCGGCAAAGTGTACCGCGCTTACGATCATGTAAACTCAATGTGGGTAGCTCTAAAAGCAATCGACCTAGACTGCCTGTAGAAATATGGCGATGAAATGAAGACAATCATATGTACATAAAATTCGATGTAGGCAACTAGATTACAGTGATGCGTAAGTTTAGTAAGAAGATGATTGAAAAATAGTGTCCTTATCTGGTCAAGCAATATGATTGTTTCAGGACTGATACAAATGTCTATATTGTAATGTAACTATGCCAAAGAGGGACTTTGCTCGAGTATATTCAGGTTAATGAGCTGGACTAAGAAGCAGCCAAGGTCATATTGGGACATCTAATTTCAGCGTTGGAGTATCTTGATGATCTCAATATTTCTCATCGAGACTTGAAACCTGAAAATATATTCATAGCTTAGGCCAATATCAACGGAAATGCTTAGGTTATATTTAAAATTGGGGATTTCGGGTTCGCTGCTCAAAAACAAACTTTTAATTAAGTCCTTGGAACTTATCCTTTTATGGCTCCTTAAATCTTCAATCGAGAAACCTATACATCGAAAGTGGATGTTTGGTCCGTTGGGGTGATTGCCTATCAATTGCTGTTCAAATAGTTATATTTTATGGGTAAGAATAAATGGTAGATATAAAAGAAAGTAAAATAAACGCCTTTTCAACTGACAGAAAAACAGGCTGCCAAGATTTCAAAGCAGATGCAAGATTTCATATCACTGTGCTTAACTAAGGATAAGAATCTCCGACCAAAAGCATCGGATTTACTAAAGCATCCTGTATTCGTTGGAGAAAAGAAGCAATTTGATGATAGTCTCTTTGAGGCTATTCAATGCGAACTTGATTATTGCTAATTCCTAAGATCAATGGCCGAAGAAATCTGTGAGTTTGGACTAAAGTTGAACCGCAAAACTGAGTTTATGCAAATGTATTTTTTGAAAAAATCTTTCTCCATTGTGAATATACTTACATACTCGATAATGAACAAGCAAAATTATTTGAACCTCGATCAAGAAGCCTTTGATTGGATCATCACTTAGTAAAACAAAGCCAAATATGAAGACTTGAACGGTAAGATACAGAAATAATATATTTTGGTTTCCAACATATATACATCCAAGTACGAATAGTTTTTGAACTATATTAGCAAATTTAACTAAACTCAGATCAATAAAATCAAAAGTATCGTTGGGCATGATCAAATTTATCAAGACGTTAATGAGGGAGTCTATAAGTAAGAACTTAAAAAATGGATAAGGGTGCTCAGGTAAACTAACTATAGTGATTAGCTCAGATAAAAATGTGAAAAATTGTATGAAATATGATCATATGCTTTCGTTATTATTTCAGAATGTTCGATGCCTTGCAGAGATTCATCAAATATCACTTTCATTATTTAAAATAGCTATATTTATTACTCATTTATAAGAGCCACCATGTCAACGTCAGTACGTATCTATTGATTCAGCTTCAAATGGAAAATCCATAACCCTTTTTGCATGATCTGCATGGCAAGGTTATCAGCGTTATGTTGAAGTGGGGATGGGAGCTGAGAGGCATCCTTCAGTCAAAAGATTAATACATGAATCTTTTAGTATGTTTCTTTTTATTTAGCTGACCAACGCTGAGGAAGTAGTGAATGGAGAGAGCCGAGGAGAGCTTGGATAGATTCTTATTCGATGCAACAATATCCTGTATATTCGTGAAAGCAATTGATAAATCTGTCATCCTGTTATAATATTTACACAATATGGAAAAAAATATTGATCGAGATATCACTTAAATAGAGAGTCGCTCCCTGCGCTAACAGAACAGTTCCCTTAAAAAACAAAATTAGCTGCTTAAGGTTGAATTACAGCAGCTCAAATCGATGCAAGCCAACATGCAAAAGGAACTTTCTGTCTACAAAAAGATGCTTTTGTAAAATAATAACCCCGGAGACACACAGAATGAAGTTCTAGAGATGCAGCACCAAAGAATATTTGATTTAGAGACTCAGCTGGAGATTATACAGTGCAAGTACAACAAAATAATCAAGAGTAATGGATCCAACTAACAGATAGATTATGCTCTAAAATGTAAATAATACGAACGAAGACTCAAAGAAAGCGAAGTCGAATACCAGAGGCAAATAAACTCATTAAAAGAAAAATTAATGAGACAAAATGCAGTGGAGTTCGCCGAGAGCAAAAGGGTAATAACTTCGCCAGTCCAATAAATAAAGAAGTCAAGTTTGGCGGTAAGGAAATTTGTATGAATAGAATTATTTTTTGATATTGAATTATTTATTATTATTATTTTTACCACATCTTAAGATGGTGCAGAGAGTTACCTACAGGCGAAGACTTAGTTACAACACTCAATCTAACAAAGTAAGAAAAGTTAGAACACCTGGTAAATTATAACTTAGTCGTAGGCTCAAGAGTTGTTGTCCAGTATGTCCAAAAGAGAGGACATGGACCTCGTGCTCCTCATGACAGCTGTGACTGCGGAAAGAGAATTAATGGTATTGCCCAGCTCAGGCCTTATCATTATAAGAGACTTGCAAAGAAAGATAAAACTGTCTCCAGACCCTATGGTGGAGTCCTTTGTGGAGGATGCGTTAAATCCAGAATCATTCGTGCTTTCTTGCTTGAGGAAATTAAAACTATCAAAAGAGCTAAGCAAGCTTCCAAAAAATGATTTCGCCCTTATTTAAACCCATCATCAAACTACCAATATTGAATGAGTAGTAATAATTATAAATCATGATGAATCACTGAGAAACATGCTCGTATTCCAATCATTCTTTATAGCTTTATTAATAAAGTATAGCTGAGCTCTGATAATAATAACAATTATTTGAATCAATCTTTTCTCCTCAAAAATAGAACGTATGAGTCACTGCTGACAATATCGTTTCTACTTATCTCTGAGACCCGACTGTCATTAAATTCATACCATTTCTTATTCAAAAAGTTTTGGCAATAAGCTGTATAGTGCCCTCCTCCCATACTACCATAATGATTAACCACACCATAAAGGTCATAAAGTATTGGAGTCTTTGATTTATTTGCTAAATTAATAGAAAAATACAGAGGAGGTAAGGTCCCATATTAAAATTTTCGATGGGGAATTTGACAGGGGTTCTAATTTTTCTGAGGCGATTGAATCTTTTAAAAGCAATGACAAGTATCTTATTACTCTTGTAGATTTATAGGTTTCTGGTTGCTTACTTATGCTATTTACACTTGTTGCAGTACCACAGATTATCTCCAACTAAATTTTCTTCTTGGGAGAAGTTATTAAGGCAATCATCGAGGGTGAGAAGAACTTATTCGTTTGATTCCATGAATTTATTAATGCCTTCCTTGCTAGAGTCAACATAGGTAAGAAGTTTAAACTTCTTGCGGCAGGTGATCTAAATTATTCTAAAAGGCTTCTTATCAACTATTTTCTCTCCTAATACTGCTTCCAAGTAGTTTAGTGCACTTCTATCAGCATTTGCTCTTTACAGGGCTTCACAAATAGCTCTCTACTTGATCTGAGAATTGGAGTTTTTGCTAAACTTCAAGAACCTTGGAAAACTAATTCTTTCATCTTTAAATATAAATTACGCAATATAGAGCTATTAGTCTTTAGCATTCGACGGAATCTGTAAGACAAATAAAAGGTATTTTCCTCTAATACTTGCGATTTTTTAGTTACCGTTGAACATCTTTAAAACTTAAAACTTATCCCCATCCAAACTTAAATATAATAATCTATCGGGAGACAAACGTTATCGCTTTTATCTATCTAAATCCCATCTTTTATTTAAACGTGTCACAAGTTAGTTTGTCACCTTTTCAAGTGTTACTGACCTATTATACTCAAAGGAAAACTTAATAGCCCCTTTTGAGAGTTATGAGGGCACAAAGTAAATGTCCCACTCTTCATTGGAGGGAATGGGCAATGAGATTAAGAGATATGGGTCAAAGCAAACTGATATCTTCTTACAAGTCTGGCATTTGACTGTTGATTTAAATTGCCCTACCATTAAATTCCTGACATAGCTTTGAATTCTTTTTGCGTAATTCATTTAACTTTACCGGCTCATTTCTTCGTCAGGCTTGATTTAATCTCCTGTCTCGAATGATTCTTTCTTTTTCACAAGGTTAAGGTCTTATGAAAGCCCATCAATCAAGTAACTAATAAATTACTGAGAATCTTGCTGGCCAAACCCTGAAAACTGAGTTGCGAAATTGCCGATTATCTTCTTGAGTTTGAATGGTGAGACAGCTTAGCTTGATCCCGTCCACATTTACCGAATAAGTTCAGCATAAGTGCATGCAAGGTTTCCTTTGGTTCCTAAGGGATTAGAGTTATTGATGTGATTTTTAAACTAATCCTTCATGAAATACTAAGTCATTTCTTTCGTGTTACTAAGACACTGGAGCCCACTATTCATATAGCAAGTGTTTCCCAAGTTCTTCAAGCCAACCCGCCCTTTCATTCCCCCGTAGTCCTTCTCCTACAGGTTGAAATTTTTAAATATTGCTGATTGCTGTTTTTGGTGGTTCTATTCCAATTCGCATTTCTTCTTGTGGTTATTGTAATTTGCTTTTAGGCACTCCATGTTGCAATACTTAATAGTTTTACACTTGCAAAAAATGAGCTTCTAAGTCTTTTGGCATTACTTGTTGCCACATTTTTAGATTTTGCTTCCATTCTTTTCTTTTTTGCCCTCAACTGGAGTGTAGATATACCTCTTTCCAATTGAATCAACTTCCTCAAGAATTTATCCTTAGGGGACGGGAGACGAGCTGCTCTTTTTATCGTTATATTAAAAGATTTATCCTTGCCCCCAAACCTGTGCAAGTTTATTCTTTAATCCTCCCCACGTTTCCTTCTTTGTGATTTGCACCTGGATAAAGGGAGATGTCTTCCCTTTTTACTATCGAGCTATCTATATCTTCTTAAGGTAGACTTAAGTCATAATTTAGTATGGTTTATCGATAAAGGAGATATTGAATCGTTTTATTTAAATCCCTCCATAATTATTCTTAAGAAGATGCCAACATTTTTTGGGAAGAATTTCGTAATTACTTCCATTAAAAAGGTACTTGTTCGTATAGTCTTTACTTGGAGCAGGATCACAAAACACTCTAAAAGGATGGTCGAGAATTTCGAACTGAGTTATTGGACCAGGATGCCTTTTTTATCTTTGTATCTTCTCAGTAGAAGTATATTGTTTCCATGCCTAAAGCCATCTGGTCGAAACTAGGAACTTAGGCATTCCCTCCATTATAAAGGAGTTATCGTCTTACTCCCTCATATATTTCTAAAACTATCGCTTCTAGTCTTAGTAATTAGTCTTTTGGCTTTGCCTGCTTAAACCCTTCATTACATCAGCCATCTATTTTATGGCATTGCTGTAATATTTGCAAAGATTATCATCGTTGATCTGATTACTTAAGAACCTTCTCAATTCCTCGATCCATTTACTGATTGAATCTAATTGATTTGAACCTGATAAGTAAGACGCTTTTACTAACAACATTCTAGATTCATAGAAGATTTAAAGATATTTTGAGTCTTTAATCTTTTGCAGGATTTAAATGACCATGGGATAATCGTTGGCTAACAAAAAATATGCTTTAGCCAATTTCAAAAGTGAGGCTTCATCTAGTTGACTTAAAGACTGGTTGGCGCTTTTGTGAAGTTGAATGGCAAGGTCGTAATTTTCATTGTTGAGAGACTCGCATAATTTACTTAATCGATCAGCCATAATGATAATATTATAAATGAACTCTTTTCTTAATCTCAAACAAAAAAATCATTTCTTTTTGTCCACTAATTTCTTGTACCAGCTCGGAGGTTATGATGTCGGCTTCAGCTCCTGCCCAGGAGGGTTTATGTAAAGGGGTCCTGTCTTTTTGAATGAAGTGCTCCCCAAAATGTCCTTGATCTATTGAACTGCTGAGTTAATTTGGGTGACTGTAGTTGGTCCTCTTGTCAACTCAATAAGGATGTTCTGGATGTTTTGAATGCTCTATCGTTTCACTAATAGCCTTTCGACATCTTTTTATGCTTCTTATAGTTGTCGCTTTAGCTACCTGTACTATTCCTTGATGTTTTAATAGTTTTGATCAAGCTTTTTATTCTCGTTTCTCAGCATCAGCAGCTCTTTCTCTTTGTCCTCAATATTGCTCACTAGATAACTATAAGGCTGGTTTGTCTTTTATAATAAGGATCGCGCTATCTTTAATTCATTTGTTGCTTTTTATAGCTAATCTTACCTTCTTCTCAACAGCTACAATGTCTATTAATGTTATCTTTGTTTAGCCTGCAGTCTTTGGGCTAGTCCTAAAGCTTGCTGAATGCGGCGTTTGTTCGAAGTGGGGATGGAGTTGAGTGTATGAGTGTAGATAGAGTTGTCATTGGGATTGATTTTGGCTAGGGATACAACAGCTTCGTCAATTTCCTTTTAAATGATCTAATAGTTGGCTAATTGTTCTCGTAATACTGCCACTTGGGCCTTTAAGGAACTCATCTCTTCCTTAGCATTAGCTTAGGATTTGTAGTACTCTCCTTTAACAACATTCAGTTTTTATCTTAGCATTTCATTCTCAAGCTTGTGGGCATTTAAATTCCCTAGAGTCTAGTGATATATATTATTAACTCTTTCAAGCTCCTCAGTCCTTATCTTGAGTTGAATTCTTGTTTATGATAAATCTCCATCAAACTTTCTCTGGAAGTCACGAGTATCGATCATTAATTGCTAATGTTCCTTATTCTTCTCTCTTAAATTTCGTTAGAGGATATCATTTCTGAGTTACTTCTCTTCTATGGCTTCTTTGAGGAATCTCAGTTGTTTCTCATAGATGTCAACAAGGTTATTCTTTGACATTTAAAGCTAGTGATGATGCTTTTCTTTGAGCTAGGATATTTATCGATATATCTTTTGCTCATAGGTTGAAACTGAGTCTGTTTTAAGATTTAAGAGTTGCTGCAAATATTATTGTGAACGATTTTTTTAGCTGAGCAGTTAGGCTTATAATCGATCAAGTCTATCTTCAAGCCTTCGATTCTTTTCAATAAGCTGGATATTCTACTTGGTTAGATATTACTTATCCTGAGTAAGGAGCTATAGCTTCCTCCTTTGGGCTTCCTCTTGGCTGAGTTTGGGTCCGCCAGGAACATTTTGAGAAGCTTGCTTATCATAAAATCCCATTTTTTCTTCTAAAAGTTCTTTCTATTGTTTGGTAAATTGATAGTCTCTGAGTAGCTAATCATACCTTGCTCCTTTTTCTCTAATAAGCTCAACCTATTCTCTTAGCTTATCAATTTCCAGCTCCATGCTCTTTCGGTTATTATCATAGTTGAGCGCATGTCTTTTCTAGTCGTCATCTTTACTTGACAGTAGTCTTGAATAATGCTCAAGCTCGTTGAGAAGAGTGTGCTGCTTGTCATTCAATATCTTTATCTCCTATCTTAATTTACCAACCTCTCTTTTGTGGTATTCTAGATCCTTTTTGTAGGGGAATATCATTTACCAAACCTGAACCATAATCCACTCACTTGGAGGAAGCTATTTCTCAGGTAAATCCTTCAAGCGCAAGTACACAGATTAAGAGACCATTCCAGTACTCATCTACTTAACTCTATAAATCGCCTCCTTTATTAGAGGAATTTGACCTTAGGTCTTTACCACCTGAGCTCTAGCATTCCTTAACTCCGATAACAGCTTTTCCATCTCCAATTGATGCTCCGACTCGAGACGATGGCGCTCAGCATCCATAAGTTTATCCCGATGGTTTAACTCATTCTGGAGATAGGCCAGTTGCTTCTATTTCATCGAAAGCTGCTCCTAGTAAATTTGGCGAAGAGACTAGTTTTAAAAGCCAGGATTTATTCTGGGAAGGCGAGGCTGAGTTGGGCGATCATTGGGGGGATAGTAATCTTCTTCTCCATCACTATCATCTAATCTGATTCCTCCTTGCTGGAGCATTCTAATTTCCTCTGGAGAGAGTACGCCAGGTGGAACATTATACTCCCTTAGAAGACGTTCATATTCGTTATTCATGTTTGAATATAATTCGATAATATTATTAGGTGACTATAAAAAGCCCAACTTTAAGAGTTTCATATTTGTTTGAGCATGAGCCATCCTGATTATTAATGTTGGAATCATATTTGGATTGAATATTAACTCATAATTTTAATGGCTGAGAACCAACTCAATACTAAGTATTCAAATCTTCTCAAGTACCGTCTCGTCCCCAAATCTCCCAACGCATTCATTTTGGCTTCAGTAGTCTCGGGATTCACATGGTACTTCTTAAACCAGCAAACAAAACATTTCGACAATCATCAACAAGAATTAATCTCTAGAGTTGAGAGAGGAGAGACTGCTGATAACTGTAAATAAAGATTAATGTAGTCAAGGTTTAATTTGATCGTTTCAAAGTCAATGATTGGGACTGCAAGAAAGTTAATGTGGATGGAGTTCTTAAAAAGGGTCGATTCTTCATCAAAAGAAACAGAGGAAAGCAGGAAGGATATCTCGTGTTAGCGCCTTTTGTGGTTTAGACTCAGAACCCTCTAATATATCCCAATGAAAATTACGAGGTCTTCAATCAGAACAGAAAGTTTATCTTAAACTTAGGATGGATCCCCAAAAGTAGAAAGCATCTCGTCTACACAACTGTTCCAGAAAGCGTCATTGGCTAAGAAACATATACTGAACGATAATAAGCACTTGCCAAAGAAAATGCCGATGGATTGATTCGTGATCCCTTGAAACCTAGCATCTCAGTCCCTGTCACTAACGTCACCGCCTATATCCGCAAAGCCGAGCCTGAAGACCAATTGAACGGAAGGACTAACTTCAAGGACAACTTTTTATATAAATGGATCAACCTTCAAGAACTGACCCGAGTTTTCAGGGTTTCTAATGAAGAATAAGGAGAAACCATCTACTTGGAAAAGACTATCAAGACGTAAGCAACAATATATTTAGTGATGATGAGCCCGAAACTATTCCCATAGCTGCAACGAAATAAACAGTCATTACTGATCTGCACACTGAGTCCAAGAACTTTAAGAACAATGCCAATAGATTCTTCTGGATGACCACTGGACTGTCATTCGGAGTAGCCTCTTGGATTACTTTCCTATGATGATACAACCAATTAAATTAATAGAAATTATAAAAGATCAATAAATAAAGCTCATCTCAGAACTATATTGTCACTATTCAAAATGCTATGTACTTTTTTTGAACCATCGTTTCGAGAGGGGAATATATTCCAAAACCTTAGAGTTTAGTCCCCTGCCCCAGTTACAATTGTGCTCCCATCAGGACTCATGGCCAAGTATAGCACTCTGTAGGTATGCCCTGTGAGTGTTGCAGCTTTCTACATAGTGGGGTACTTCCAGATATTGATTTAGTTGTGTGAATACCCATGTGTACTAACAATTTCATTCAATGTCTTACTAAACATTAAATTGCAGACTTGGGAGCCCACATCCATGGTCTTTAATGTAGTTCCTGAAAGAGTATTACGGAATCTTATGGTTCTGTCAGCTGTCCCTCCGCCTGAGACAAGAAGTCCGTGTTGATGAGGAGACCAAGCCATCGCCTTGACTGCAGCCACGTGATCATTAAATTTAATGATTGGCTCAGTTGAATGGCTATTCCATATCAACAGCTTATTGTCATTTCCTCCTGAGCATAATTGTTGTTCATCAAATGACCACTTTAGCCCACATATCTATTGTTTGTGCCCTATTAGCTTACTCACAAAGGCTGTGCTTGCCCTTATATCTCTATGTAATATTGTCTTATCACGTGATCCTGTACTCATTATGTTTGAGTTCCAAGAAATGGCTCCCACCCTATTGGTGTGTCCATGAAGGACTCTTAGCCTCTTCATTTTATTCACATCCCAAATCTGAACCTACCCACTGTTCGTTCCCAAAGAAAACAACGGTCCCTTTGTTGCCCAAGAAACTGAAGTGGCAGAGTCTGATAGACCCAAGTCACACAGTTTTGTAACTTTCGAGTTTGCAGCGTTCCAAAGGTAAACGCTTGAGGCAAGGCCAACAGCAAGAAAATTTTGTGTTGACCAATCTATAAGATTAAGATAATAATCGTCTTGCAATGCTGGAGCATCTAAGACTTTGCATGGTAATTTATTGATTTTTCTTTTCTTGGAGCCTCCACTAGAAATATCCTATGCAAGCTATAAGCTTGAATTTTTGGATAAGTTACTGGTATCATTGGAGCTGGGTATAATTTTCTGGGAATATCTCAAAATATTATTATTTTCGAAGGTCTCAATAAATTTTTACTTTGATTTATTGGTCTACGACATTATAAATCGTCTATAAATATCGGATATCGTAGTGGTTGAGGCTTCTGTTTTATTGTTCTCATTCTGCTGGTTGCCATCTAAATCGTCTTTATAAAACAATGAGTCTTTTTTTAGCAATTTTCTGCTGGGAATGTATCGATCTGTGATGGCCCAGCTCTCTCCTTCTTCGATTTCGGTCAGACTTTTCGTCTATACGAAGGGTCGAAAGGAATATTCGGAGTCTATTTTAGATATATTTTACTTGATAGGCTGCTACTCGAGCAGATAGTATGGGCTGAGTTAATACTATAATGTTTTTAATCAAGGTTCTATGAGGAGTGATCAGCATAAAATTCGAGGGCCTTCCATTTTTCAGGAGTGTGATAGAGGTGGTTCTGTGTTGAGCTCATATGGCAATCTTTTGGCTTTGGAGAAAATAAGTAATAAAATTAAAATAAGTCTTATACTATTTCCAGCATAATAAATTTATTCTCTGCTCGCACAAATGTAATACGCATTGCAAGGATGACTATGAGATATAATTTAACACAGAGATATCATTAATCGAAGGATATCTACTTTTCAATCACCACCTCTTCTTTATCTTAGGCGCAACTATTGCATTTTTGTGGCAGAATCCACCTTAGCATTGAGTATTGATGGGCCTATCTAAAATATTGAAAAGATTATATTTGTATTAGTTTTGAAACAAGTTGCTTCGCTTCATGATGGATTAGCTCTTTGAATTCGATAGGTTTGTACTTGATCTTTTTATACTGGCCTTTTTATTGAATGCATATCTCTTACATTCTTCATAATATTAACCTATCTGCTCACTTTTCTTACTTGCCTTCTCCTTCCCCTACTTCTCCAGGGCAAAATGGATTGAAGTACTGGAGCCTGTTCTTTGAATCTTCGTTCTCATTTATCCCTTTTATACTCTATTTACTAAGCTTTCGGATGATATCCCAACATAAGTTACGCTTCTTGTTCTAGGCATCGTTGTAGGAGTCAAAGTAGCAAACGCAGGCTTTAAGTGTTCCTTGCTCATAGCAGAATTATGAGCAGCGTCATAATCATAAACAATCTCGAATTTTTTGCCTGCATTATTTATTGACTGTTGGAATACTTCGTATGCTATGGGTGATCCTACCCTTTGTTCTACGCTTAGAGTTCTATAGCTGTTCGAACGAGCTTTTTGTTTCTTTTCAGGGTTATTAGTTTGAACGAGTTTTTTATTAATTGGTATGAAAGTTGAATGCATCTAAATAGGCCATTAGTTACAATTAAATCTTTGCTTATATTGGCTCCACTACCTTTTGCTAATGATGTCTGGTGGGCTGTAGAGGATTGAATTGACTATTTGGGTTAGTTTGGAGGAGAAGAAAGGGTTTAAATGGCTGTGCGGAGAGGTTGATAAAGGCGGTCTGATCCTTTGTCAAAGTTATGGCTTAATATTTTACTTAACTTTATTTCTCCTAAAAACATTACGATTGATTGTAATAACAAAATAATTCAGCTTCATATGTTATCCATATAAAGTCAGTGTAAAAAATCAAATCACTTTCGAAGATCAATCGCATGGATTGACAGAGAAAACGATTTGCATCCATCAACTTTTTTGAACTCTCTTGAACCACTATCGAATCGATAGAATTATTGCACCATTTCAGCCGTTATCTCAGAAGGTGATTTTTCTCCATATATTTTTCTTAGGTAAACTTGCGATGAATCGAAGACATAGATTCCCTTGATCATTTTTCTGGAGTACTCTTTGAAAAGAAAAATGAAAAATTAATATTGGCTTGCTTCGATGATATCAATAAGGCGCTACCTCTCTTTTCTATTGAGCTATCCTGGAAAGATGACATGAGTAATCGCATTTATCATTAGTTTTTTATTGGATTGACGGGTAAAGGAATTCTTTCGATCCTTTGGCTCAATTTTAGGCTATACATACTTAGTATTGCTTTTCTATCTTGGCTGCTCACCTTAGGCAGTAAAAATATTAGTATTTTTATTATTGCTTTTACCTCTATTGTTTTAGGACACAATACTTTTGGGTGTTTTAAAAGGGCTTTTTGGCTTAAGTTATTTCTATTCGTAATTGTTGGCATGTATATGTTTATAAGAAGTAGGAGGTTTCGGCTCAGCTTCATTATAATAAGAGTTGCTATTTGATGGAGGCTTTACATTTTTTGGCTTCACATTATACTGAGACTCATGAGATTCTAGAGGAATCAAATTACTACGAATGGCTTATTTTTCTCTCCCATCATTTTTGGGAGCATTTTTTTCATGGTTTTTTCTTTATACTGTTGTACTACGAGGAGGGGGAATATCTGACTATTCAAATTATTATTTTTATGGTCTTTTGGAGTAACTATTCTTACCCTTCGGCATCTATACTTTCTTTTGTGACTAGTTCCTTCGAAATTATTAAATCCTTTATTGTCTCTTTCTTTCAATTTATTTGATCTTCTGCTTTTTTAGCTCCTAGAAATCAGAAGGATTCACTGATTTGTCCATTTTGATTTAAAATGCAATATTTTTAGGCGGCTAATCAGCGACCATTGACTAAGATTCTCCCATCATTGTAAGAAACACTCCCTTCGGCTATTCCTCCTATCTTTTTTATTAGTACTATTCTTCTGATTTTTGACTACGATAATCCTCTTATTCTTTATAACGATCACTGATCTCCGTTTTGGATTTGACATAAGAATTGGATTCTTTGAGTTGAGAATATTTATTAAAATGAGGATATGATCTTTATTCCTTCTAATGAAGCTATACTTTGCTATGTTGGTCCTCTTAATCCTCATTAGACGACCGATAAAGCGACTTATGAATTTAAGGGTGGTTCTATTATTACTCTGCTTATTAGGAATACTTCTTATTGCTTGCTTTCATATTCTTGTACTCCTATTCCTACTATTTTTGCCTTCGTTCTCGAAGCAAATTCAAATACGATTCTTTAAAACTGGGCTCTTATTACAAACTTCGGTTCCTCTTCTTTGCATTGAATGTTATATCTTACAAATGCTCAGGTTTTTTGTTTAGCTGTGACTAATATTTTGTATCGACATTTAACTGTGGCTGATAGATGTTAGACTTCTGCGAAAATTTATTGTCTTGAATATTTAGATCGAGCAAAGCCTACTCAGATAGATTAGTCTTTTCAGTTTTTTCCTGCTTTGATGCTTACGATTTTTATTTAGGGATGGTTTCAATTTCTGATTTTCTCCGGTTGTTGATAATGGAGAGCATGATTTGTTTTTTAATGAGGATCTTCTGCTTTTCTTATTCTTCTTTTTGCTTCTAGTAAGAGCTTATTATATCACTCACTTTGTTTTTATAATACAGCTTTTCTTGCTTGTCCATTCTAATTAGATTTAAATGATACTAAATTAGATTGAATAAATACATATCATAATCTTTGTTAGCTCGACAGCTTTTAAGCTACATGCAATTTAAATAGAAATAAAATACAGAAAGTCAAAATTGTTTATTCTGTCATCTCAAATAAGAGGGCAAAAACAATTAAGCTATGGCTCCAATGTAAGCCCAAGACACCCCTTGCTTTCTGTTTAAAAAATAGGATTATAAAATCTTTTAGGCTTAGAGCTTCAATATTTTTTTGACAAGTCTATTAAAATTTGGGATGCTATTCAAGATATCCTAAATGATTGGGATTGATGTGATGTATGTGACGGATTGATATTATAATAGTAATTAAAATGCTATCACTTCTCAGTAATAAATCCCATTCCAACAACCATACAGGATCTTTACTCAAAGATCTTTAAGAATAGCATGCCAAAAATTAATTGTTCTTCAAGGAAATCGAGAATTGGAGAAACATTGAATTAAATTACATTGCAAAGATTAGTCAAATTGTTAGCAATCTTAGAGACAAAAGTCATAAATCAAATTTCAAAGAAAACTCGAAAGCTAATTAAGATTCATCATCTTTGTAGAGGCATGCCGAAGAGGAACTTTATTTCTGCGCACATACTTAACTTGCCAAAATATTTCAAATAGTTATTGATAATCATAAAAGCTTCCTCTCCAAAATTAACTACGATGTTTTTCTAGTCAACTATGATTCATCGGAAAAACTTTTAACAGAAAGCAAGAAATTATTAGATGAGTAAAAACACCAACAAAAAGACATGCTTTCAAAAAGATAGGCCTTATAAAAGGTTCTGGGCAAGAAATAGAAGCTGAAGAAGCAAAGATAATAAGAGTAAATGCTACAAATCTTCTTGCTTGATTCAGTTGAAACCACGATCGACCAAAAGATACGCAAAAAGAATAAGATAAAAGAAATTGAGAAGGAGTCATAGGAATACTAAGTGAAGGTGAGAGAGATAACTTAATAGTATCTTAAGATAAGTGAGAAGAATAAGGAAAATGTAAGTCGATTAAAGCACAACTATAAGGAGCAGAACAGAGGAAAGGTCTAAACTTTATTGAAAATACAGCTGCATTTGAACACATACTGGAAAAATCTTCTATCTCATATGGAATAATACAATAAGGAAACTCAATATAAAGAATGCTAAAACATCAATACCAATATCTTTACTAAAGTTGAAAAGAGGGAAGCAGAGTTAGCTAAAAAACTAACCACAGGCAAAGTTGGCTTTGTTTAAAACAGCCTCAAACTCATCAACTAAAACATCATCGACTAGCTTCTTGAGTATTCCAAAGACAAGGAAGTAAAGACCAAGATTAAGAGGATGATGGAGACCAATGAGGTGGATCCTGTTTAAACTGATTAAGTAAGCAGACAAGCGAAGCTGATTAAAAAAATGCTGCTTCAGGAGTAAATATAAAAGAAGTGCATTTAAATATTTAGAGGAATCGTGAACAAAAATTCAAAATTAAGAATGAACTTTGTATTTATCCTTCAATTCTTCCGCATCAATAGCCAGTTCGAAATAAGTATCGGGCAGATTAATTCACTACACTACCTTATTTCTTAGTTCCTTGATGCAGTAATTCTTTTCTTACCTAGTGCTATTCCAACAGAGATTCCTTTGTGCTCAAGCAGCTGATGATTTTGCTAATGACTTACTATGTATGCCACAAGAAGGAAAATAACTAAATCTAAAAGATATACATAATTCACTTTTTCAAGAGAAACTAGCTTTGGAAAGATATTTAGTATTGGTAAAGCATCCTCCTTTAATGCATTTACATTTAAAAAAAGAATACCATCAAGATGGTTCTTGTCAACAGCATGTCAGGTATCATCTATCATATGCAGGCAACAATAACAAGAAAAAAGAAGTAAACTAAGCCGAAAGACTGGCTATTCTAAACCAAGTCCTTATGGTTGTTAGAAATATGGTCATTTTTGAGTTCTCAGAGAAGGAGGTGAAGAATTTCGCGCAGAGATTTATCAAATTATTAAAGCAAGATTAGAAATTTCAAAAGGACGTATTTGTATAATGAATTTTAACATAGAATACTATTGAGGATGCAGTGAAGTAAGAAACGAAGCTTTTGTAATAGCAAAGAGAGTCAATTAAATAATACTACGCGACCAACCTTGCTAAAAATACCTCTTAATAGTTCTATATATCTTAGCCTCTTCGCAAAAGCTACACAAGCTGATGTTAGATAAACTAAACTGTATTGATTAAATATAATACTGAGTTATAATTTTGAATGAGTCTTTCCTTTAACTCACAATTAAAATTCGAGGACTTCTTGCGCGGGTATGCAATTGCCATTTTTTCGATCTGGGGCATCGGCATTGATATTCCTAGGCTACTGATTCGATACGGAAAAGCTTATCCTTTAGTAATCAATATTCATTCTATCCTAATGCTCATGCTGGGACTGTTAACGATCATGTATGTTATTGCAGAGATAGCTATGTATCAAATCGAATACGGACCAAATTACTCGGGCCTTTCTGGCATCAATTTGGCACAGTTTGTTATGTCAATCATCCTCTCTTGCCTCATACTCATTCAGTTCATACTTGGATTTCTAGTCAGGGTGGAGATGTTTAAGAATAAGCTGAGTAAGTCACTCTTTAAAATAAAGAAAATTCATAAAATTGGTGGCTATTTGATCACTATCTTTGGTAAAATAGTTGCCACCTTTGTAGTGAGAGCCAACACTGACTAAATCATTTTCAAAGCCTGGCTCTTTTTCTTAGGAGGATTTGCTATTTTATCAATAGTTTTCTAAGTGATTTATCGCTCACAATCCCGATCAATAATTTTGACCAGTTTCTTCAAACATAAGAATAAATTTTCCCGATTTCACAGTGAGATCTATCAAAATTTATTGGATAAAAAGTAAAAGTTCGATAACTTCAAAAGAAAAGGGATTCGTTATGTCATCATAGATAACTGCATGTACTATGTTGATTAAAACTTCATGCACCCAGGAGGATAGCACATCTTTACTCTCCTTAATGGCAAAGAAATCAACTACTATCTGAAAGGAGCCAAAGCAATATCTTCCAAATATCCAAGACACTTACACACCAAGTATGTTACGAAGTATTTGGAAAATAGATTTATTGGAGAACTTTCTGTTGACCCACTATTAATAAACCAAAAATTAGCCAATTAAAATGTGGATTGGAAGATCTTATCAAACCTAAAAACAAACTATTTCGGAACATACGCAATTACATTTGGAAATGAGTCTGGAGTGATGAAGCAGGCTTTGAAAGTATAGAACTTTGGAAAGTACATAATGATGGGATGCTTAACTGAGTAAATCCTGAGCAGGACAGAAAGGCCCTACTATATCATCTTGTCCATTGGAGAGTACCAAAAGTCAATCCTTGCCAAATATAGAAAGTACTATAAATATTACTACTATAATTAGCTTATTGAGTAATAGTAAAATGCCAGTATAGTTGAGGAAGAGGCTAAACAGATTACTTTCTTTGTCAAATAGTTTAAAAGAGGTTTGTTTACTCGCTTTTTGCTCAATGCCCCCAAAGATAGAATATTTAGCATCAATGGGCCATATGGGAAAGGTTTAGGATTGAAGGAGAAATCATCCGGATACTATTTGATAGTTGCTGGTGGAATTGGCATTGTACCTTTTGTGGACTTATTTACATATTTGCTTCAAAAGACACTATACGATCTGATAAAAATAAAAGCAAGCAATCCTTCACTGAGGAAAATTAATTATTAGGGCGTAGACTTTGAAGCTTTGAGCGACATACGAATATTGCTGGTTGGAACATTCACAAATTCTTAGAAATTCTACCTGAGCACCGTAATAAAATAGCTTTACTACCTGAACAAAAAGCACGACTTAAGTAAGTTTATGGCTATATAGAAAATTTTAACATGATATTGCATTACCAAAATGCAGAGATAGAGCATGAAGTAAAGATGATAAAATAAAACTTTAATAAAGATTTCTTCATCAACTTATTCTAAGAAGAACAGCCTGATAAAATTATATACTCAGGGCCCAGCAGCATCGAGCAGACCCTCAGAAGAGTAGAACCTTAATTAAAACTTAAAAACGAAATCCTTTACCTTTGAAACCATTATTGATTTTTTATCTTCAAATTCTTAAAACAACTGCCCCTTCTTTATATGTAATTTCTTGATTTTACTTCTATACATGTTTAAACATATGAATGCAATTATAATTCAAATAAAATTGAGTGGAAATGTAAGCTGACATAAACT
>JACCDV010050191.1_pt1 | contig 19149 bp, 18 predicted proteins | sample 7446131 | NCBI WGS metagenome assembly JACCDV01 (sample SAMN15323448, study PRJNA562643) | freshwater metagenome | isolation source: river surface water | place: USA:Blue River Watershed | collected 2017-08-17 | reverse complement strand
TCAGGGCGTCGGCCTCGGGTTGGCCCAACCGCGCCAACACCTGGCGGGCCGCCGACACGCGGGCGGCTCCTTCAGGGGTATCGGCCCGCAGCGCAGCCAATGGCAAGCGATCACCCGGCTGGAACAGCAACTCCGGGGTCTGCAACGCCTCCAGCGTCCAGGCCACGGCGGCGCGCAACTCCGGCACGCGGATGCGACCATCGCCATCGCTGTCTATGCACTGCAAGGTCCGGGCATCCAGCTCCAGCCCGTGGGTGGGGCAGGCCAACACGGCCCACAGCTTCTGGTCCAGCTCGCCCAAGTGGCGCAAGTCGTCCACCGTGTCGATGCGGACCTGATCGAACCCGCCGGAGCGGAAAAAACGCCAACGGTGCGTGCCGTTCGGTTGACCCATGCTGACCTCCTGCCTTGATGCACTGCATGTTATAGCAGTTCCATCAGCCCGATGACTCAGGCCTGCAGGCGCGAGGTTTTGGGCAGGTGCAGGCGCAAAAACTCCATCTGATCGGCCAGGATGCGCCGGTTGCGCAGGATGAAATCCTCCCACAAACTGGGCACGTAGGGCGTGTAGAGCAGGGGCATGTGCGCCTGCTCGGGCGTGCGGTTGCCCTTGCGGTGGTTGCACGAGCGGCAGGCGGTGACGACGTTCATCCAGTGGTCGCGGCCTTTTTGCGCCAGCGGCACGATGTGCTCGCGCGTCAGGTGGTCTTCGTGGCAGAGGTCGCCGCAGTAGGCGCAGACATTGCGGTCGCGGGCAAACAGCTTGCTGTTGCTCAAGGCCGGGCGGCTGTCGAACGGGTTGATCGCGGGCACGCCCGTGGTGCCGATGATGGAGTTGACCTCGATCACCGATTGACAGCCCGTGACTGCGTTGTGGCCTCCGCGAAACACCGCGACGCGCTGGCCCATTTCCCAGCGCACCTCGTCAGCTGCGTAGTGCAACACCGCCTGTTCCAGGCTGATCCACGACTGCGGCACGCCTTGTGCCGACAATTTCAACACCTTCAAGACCGACCTCCGCGCGTAACGCCTCATTGGGCACCGAACCACAGGAATTCGTCCTGCCCGGTCTGCGCTGTCAGGCTCGCCGGGCGGATGCATCAACTTGTGTCAATATAGCGCGCTTTGGTGACGGTTCTCACACCATGCCGTCACAACCCTTCAGACTGCACATGAAAATCATCCGAGGGCTGAACAACCTGCTGCGCCACGCCCAGGCACAGCGGTTCGGCTGCGCCCTGACCATTGGCAATTTCGACGGGGTACACCGTGGTCATCAGGCCATGTTGGCGCTGTTGAACAACGAAGCCCGCCACCGCGGCGTGCCCAGCTGCGCCCTCACCTTCGAGCCGCACCCGCGCGACTATTTCGCCGCCAAGTTCCACAAACCCGAACTGGCCCCGGCGCGGATTGCCACCTTGCGCGACAAGCTGCACGAATTGCGTGCCTGTGGCGTCGATCAGTGCGTGATCCTGCCGTTTGACGAAGCGCTGGCCAGCCTGCCCGCACAGGGCTTCATCGACGAGGTGCTGGTGCGGGCGCTCGGCGCCAGGTATGTGCTGGTTGGCGACGACTTCCGCTTCGGTGCCCAACGCCAGGGCGACTACGCCATGCTGGACAGCGCGGGGGCGCGCCAGGGCTTCGACGTGGCCCGCATGATGAGCTACGAGGTCCACGGCCTGCGCGTCTCAAGCTCTGCCGTTCGCGATGCGTTGGCCGAAGGCCGCATGGCCGACGTGACAGCGCTGCTGGGGCGACCCTATAGCATCAGCGGGCACGTGGTGCATGGCCGCAAGCTGGGCCGTGAGTTGGGCGCCAGCACCGAGGGCGCGGGCGACGGTTTTCGGACCCTCAACCTGCGCTTCACCCATTGGAAGCCGGCCGCCAGTGGCATTTTTGCGGTGCAGGTGCACGGACTGGACCGGAATCCCGCGGCCGCCCCCTTGCCGGGCGTGGCCAACCTGGGCGTGCGCCCTTCGCTGGACCCGAACGACGTCAACGGTGGGCGGGTGCTGCTCGAAACCCACTGCCTCGACTGGCCTGACCGCGTGTGGCAAGCGTTGGCGCGGGCACCGTCGCCTGGAGAGGCCTACGGTAAAATCATTCGGGTGGAGCTGCTGCACAAACTGCACGACGAGTTGAAGTACGACAGTCTGGACGCCCTGACGCAGGGCATTGCCAAGGACTGCGACGACGCACGTGCCTGGTTCGCGGCCCGCTCGCACACCGCTGCTGGCGCGCAAGACCTGGCAGGCAGCCACGCCGCCATGCGCCGCCAGACCACACGCGACCGAATTTGACGCCCGCTGCGCCCGGCCGCCGGTCGGGCACCTGCTGCACACCCCTGGACAGGCTCGGGGCAAGCGGCCCCGGTTTACTCCCTGCACCTGCGGGTCGAGCCTGTCGAGAATTTCCGCGAACCGAATCCATGTCCGACGCACCAGCCAACGCCTCCTCCACCGGCACCGATTTCAGCAGCACCCTGAACCTGCCCGACACCCCGTTCCCCATGCGCGGCAACCTGCCACAGCGCGAGCCGGGCTGGACCCAGCAGTGGGAAGATCAAGGCATCTACCAGCGGCTGCGCGACGCTCGTGTGGGCGCACCCAAATTCATCCTGCACGACGGCCCACCCTACGCCAACGGCCAGATTCACATCGGCCACGCCGTCAACAAGGTGCTCAAGGACATGATCGTCAAGGCGCGCCAGCTGGCGGGCTTTGACGCGCAGTACATCCCCGGCTGGGACTGCCACGGCCTGCCAATTGAAAACGCGATCGAGAAGCTGCACGGCCGCAACCTGAGTCGCGACCAGATGCAGGCCAAGGCGCGCGCCTTCGCCACCGAGCAGATCGCGCAGCAAATGGCCGACTTCAAGCGCCTGGGCGTGCTCGGCCAGTGGGACAACCCGTACAAAACCATGGACTTCGCGACCGAAGCCAACGAAATCCGCGCCTTCAAGCGGGTGATGGAGCGTGGCTTCGTGTACCGGGGCCTGAAGCCGGTGTACTGGTGCTTTGACTGCGGCTCCTCGCTGGCCGAGTTTGAAATCGAGTACCAGGACAAGAAGAGCCAGACGCTGGACGTGGGCTTTTTGTGCGCCGAGCCCGCCAAGCTGCTGCACGCCTTCTTTGGCCACAGCGGACTGCCGCACGCCGATACCGCCGGACTGGAAAGCCTGCCCATGTTCGCGGTCATCTGGACCACCACCGCCTGGACCATTCCCGCCAACCAGGCCATGAACGCCCACCCTGAGCTGAGCTACGCCCTGGTGCAGACCGAGCGAGGCCTGCTGGTGCTGGCCGAGTCGCTGGTGGACAAGTGCATGGAACGCTATGGCCTGACCGGCAGCGTGCTCGCCACCACCGAAGGCAAGAACCTGGGTGGCCTGACCTTCCGCCACCCACTGGCTCACGTGCACCCCGGTTATGACCGCCTCAGCCCCATTTACCTGGCTGACTACGTCAGCGCCGACGACGGCACCGGCATCGTCCACTCGGCCCCGGCCTACGGCGTGGACGACTTCAACTCCTGCGTCGCGCATGGGCTGAAGTACGACGACATCCTGAACCCGGTACAAGGCAATGGCCAATACGAAGAAGCCCTGCCCTTGTTCGGCGGCCAGAACATCTGGAAGGCGTGCCCGGTCATCATCGACACGCTGAAAGAACACGGGCGCCTGTTCGCCACCGCCACCATCACCCACAGCTACCCGCACTGCTGGCGCCACAAGACACCCGTGATCTACCGCGCCGCCGCGCAATGGTTTGTGCGCATGGATGAGGGCGAAGGCATCTTCACCAAAGACAAGGCCGGCAAGACGCTGCGTCAGCTGGCGCTGGACGCCATCGAGCACACCAGCTTCTACCCCGAAAACGGGCGTGCCCGCCTGCGCGACATGATCGCCAACCGGCCCGACTGGTGCATCAGCCGCCAGCGCAGCTGGGGCGTGCCCCTGCCTTTCCTGCTGCACGTGGACAGCGGCGAGCCGCACCCGCGCACGCCGGAGATCATCGACCTGGCCGCTGAAGTGGTGGAGCAAGGCGGCATCGAAGCCTGGAGCCAGCTCAGCGTGGGTGACATTCTGGCGCGCATCGGCGACTCGGCGAACGCGGCCAGCTACAGCAAGAGCACCGATATTCTGGAGGTCTGGTTCGACTCCGGCACCACCCACACCACCGTGCTCAAGGGCAGCCACGCCGGCAGCGGCCACGACAGCGGCCCCGAGGCCGACCTGTACCTGGAAGGCCACGACCAGCACCGTGGCTGGTTCCACAGCTCGCTGCTCACCGCCTGTGCCATGTACGACCGCGCGCCGTACAAGGGCCTACTGACCCACGGCTTCACCGTGGACGGCCAGGGCCGCAAGATGAGCAAGTCGGTCGGCAACGTGGTGGCGCCACAGACCATCAGCACCAAGATGGGCGCTGAAATCATCCGCCTGTGGGTGGCCGCGACCGACTACTCCGGCGACCTCGGCATTGACGACAAGATCCTGGCCCGCGTGGTGGACGCGTACCGCCGCATCCGCAACACGCTGCGCTTTTTGCTGGCCAACATCAGCGACTTCGACCCGGCCACCGACGCCGTGCCACTGGACCAGTTGCTGGAGGTGGACCGCTACGCCCTGAGCCGCGCGGCGCAACTCCAGGCTGACATCCTGGCCCACTACCACGTGTACGAGTTTCACCCTGTGGTGTCCAAGCTGCAGGTGTATTGCTCGGAAGATCTGGGCGCGTTCTACCTGGACGTGCTGAAAGACCGCCTGTACACCACGGCCCCGAAGTCGCTGGCACGGCGCTCTGCGCAAACCGCGTTGCACCAGATCACCCACGCCATGCTGCGCTGGATGGCGCCATTCCTGAGCTTCACCGCCGAAGAGGCTTGGGCGCTGGTGGGTACGCCGGCCAATGGTTCACCGTCGATCTTCACCGAAACCTACCTGAACCTGGGCACACCCAGCGAAGCCCTGCTGGCCAAGTGGGACCGGGTGCTTGAGATTCGCGCAGCGGTCAACAAGGCGATCGAGGAAGTGCGCACGGCGGGTCAGGTCGGCTCTTCACTGCAAGCCAACGTGACGCTGACCGTGAACGCGGAAGATCTGGTCCTGCTTCACAGCCTGGGCGACGATCTGAAGTTCGTGCTGATCGTGTCGCATGTCAAGCTGCAACAGGGCGCAGTGCTGGCCGTGTCGGTGAGCCCGTCGGGTGCGGCCAAGTGCGGCCGCTGCTGGCACTACCGCGACGACGTGGGCCACGACCCAGCTCACCCAGAACTGTGCGGCCGCTGCACCAGCAACCTGCACGGCTCGGGCGAAACCCGGGCCGTGGCCTGACCACGCTCATCACGAAGCCGCACGCAAACATGGCCAAAGCTTCTTCCAAAGGCATGCTCACCTGGCTGGGCCTGGCGTGCCTGATCCTGCTGGTGGACCAGTTCACCAAGGTGTTGATCCTGAACACCTACCGCCTCGGCGAAGGCACGTACATCACGTCGTTCTTCAACATCGTGCGGGTGCACAACACGGGGGCTGCCTTCTCCTTTCTGGCGAATGCCGGTGGTTGGCAGCGCTGGTTTTTCACCGTGGTGGGGTTGGGGGCAGCCGCGTTCATCTTGTGGATGCTGCGCTCGCACCACGGGCAAAAACTCTTTGCCTTCTCGCTGGCCTGTATCCTGGGCGGCGCCTTGGGCAACGTGATCGACCGGCTGCTGCATGGTTATGTGGTCGACATGCTGGACTTTCACTGGCGCTTCCTCGCGCCGCTGTTCCCGGGCGGGCACTTTCCAGCGTTCAACGTGGCCGATGCCGGCATCACCATAGGTGCCATTGGCCTGATCCTGGACGAAATCCTGCGGGTGCGGCGCTCACGTTAAGATGACCGCCGTGATGCGCACAATGTCCTTGCCACTGTTCTGGGTTGCCCTGCTGAGTCTGGGTACGATCAGCGCACCCGCCCAGAGCCAGACCGTGCTGTGTCACCTCGGCTTTGCCGGAGCGCAACGCACCCTGGTGATTCCACCCACCCCGTTCAGCGACGAAGCCTACCCCCAGGTGGAAGGGGCATCATTTGCGTTCCAGGCCGTCAACCGGCTTCCATCGGAACCGGGCGCGGGCGTGCAGGTGACCACTTACGCCACCGGCCAGGCGACCCCGTTCTTGCTGCACCAGGCCACGTTCAATGCTCAGGGCAACCACGGCGTGCACGGTTTCACCGGCCTGCAAGTGGTGCGTGAACCGGTGCGCGGACACGAAATCGCCTACTGGTGCGAGCGCGCCCCGCGCTGAACGCGCCCGCATCCATCGTCAGGGCAACAGCACCGAGGAGCCGGTGGTCTTACGCGCTTCCAGATCGCGGTGCGCCTGCTGCACTTGCGACAGCGGGTAGCGCTGCTCCACATGGATCTTCACCTGCCCGGCGGTGACAACACCAAACAAATCGTCCGCCATGGCCTGGGTGCGTTCGCGGCTGGTGATGTGAGAAAACAGCGTCTGGCGGGTCACGTAGATCGAGCCCTTGGCTGCCAGGATGGCGGGCGCAAACGGCGGGACCGGCCCGGATGCGTTGCCGAAGGTGACCATTAAGCCAAATGGTGCCAGGCAGTCCAGCGACTTGTCCCAGGTGTCTTTGCCCACCGAGTCGTACACCGCTTTCACGCCGCGTCCGCCCGTGATGTCCTTGACCCGTGCTGCAAAATCTTCGGTGTTGTAGTTGATGGCGTGGGACGCACCATTGGCCAGCGCCAGCGCACATTTGGCGTCGGAGCCTGCGGTACCAATGAGTTGCAAACCCAGCGCCTTGGCCCATTGGCAGGCGATCAACCCAACCCCCCCGGCCGCCGCATGGAACAGGACAAAATCGCCGGGCTCCAGCCCTTCCACCGGCTTGCACTTTTTCAGCAGGTATTGGGCCGTCAAGCCCTTGAGCATCATGGCTGCCCCTTCCTCGAAACCGATTGCGTCGGGCAGACGGCAGACGTTCATGGCGGGCATGACCCGCACGTCGCAATAGCTGCCCGGGGGGTTGGCAGCATAGGCCACACGATCGCCTGTACGGAGGTGGGCCACACCGTCGCCCACGGCCTCCACCACACCCGCGCCTTCCATGCCAAGCTGCAGGGGCATGGGCAGGGTGTACAGCCCGGAGCGCTGGTAAACATCGATGAAGTTGAGGCCAATCGCGTGGTGGCGCACGCGCACCTCACCAGGGCCAGGCTGGCCCACGGTCACCTCGCACAATTGCATCTGTTCGGGGCCGCCCGGTTGTTCAATGCGGACGGCACGGCTGGACTGGGTCATGGGTACTCCTCTGATTGCGGGCAGGTCCAGATCGTGCCACGAATGCCGTGACTTTGCCGGCCACCACCCAGACGCCTTCGGGCAGCAGGTACATTCAGGGCATGGTTATCGCCCACGCCCCCTTGAACCTGCGCACCGCCCTGCTGCTGCTCATCCCGCCGTTGATGTGGGCAGGCAACGCGGTGGTGGGCCGGTGGGCCGCACCATGGATACCGCCCATCACCTTCAACTTTTTGCGCTGGACGCTGGTGCTGCTGATTTTGCTGCCCGTCGCTGGCTGGGTGTTGCGGCGCGGCAGCCCACTGTGGCCGAACTGGCGGCGTTTTGCCCTGCTGGGGCTGCTGGCCGTGTCCAGCTACAACATGTTGCAATACGTCGCGCTGAAAACATCCACCCCGATCAACGTGACGCTGGTGGCTTCCAGCATGCCGGTGTGGATGGTGCTGGTGGGACGGCTGTTTTTTCAGGCACCGGTCACCAAACGTGCGGTGCTGGGTGCCGCGCTCTCGCTCACGGGCGTGCTGGTGGTGCTCACGCAGGGGCAACTGAGCCAACTGCGGCAGCTCCAGTGGGTTCCGGGCGATGCCTGGATGCTGCTGGCAGCGTTCGTCTGGGCTTGCTACAGCTGGCTGCTGACTCGGCGCGATGAACCCCCGGCGATCCGCAACGACTGGGCCGCTTTCTTGCTCGCTCAAACCGTGTTGGGCTTGTGCTGGTCTGGCGCATTGACGGCGGGCGAGTGGGTCTGGTTGAGCACAGCACACCCGGAGGCGGCGACGATCCAGTGGAGCTGGCCGCTGGTGGCGGTGCTGGTGTTCGTCGCCCTGGGGCCGTCGATTGCCGCCTACCGGTTCTGGGGTGAAGGGGTGCAGCGCGCCGGTCCGACGGTGGCGTCGTTCTTCAGCAACCTGACCCCGCTGTTTGCCGCGCTGATGTCGGCGGCGTTTCTGGGCGAACCGCCACGCCTGTTCCATGGCGTCGCATTCGGGTTGATCGTGCTGGGCATCACGGTATCGTCAGCCCGCAAAAGCTGACGGTACCCACAAGCTTTAAAAAGTACCGGGATACAAACCGCCGTCGAGCAGGATGTTCTGCCCGTTCAGGTACCCGGCATGCACACTGCACAGGAATGCGCACACGGCACCAAACTCCTCGGGCGTACCAAAGCGGCGCGCTGGCACCTGCGCGCGCTGTGCGGCCTGCACATCGGCCAGCGCGCGGCCCGATTGCAGGGCGGCTGCCTGATGATTGGTGCGCAAACGGTCGGTATCGAACTTGCCCGGCAGCAGGTTGTTGAGCGTCACGCCCTGTGCCGCCAATCCACTGCGGGCCAACCCGGCGACAAAACCTGTCAAGCCGCTTCGGGCGCCGTTGCTCAGCCCCAAAATGTCGATCGGCGCCTTCACCGCGCTGGACGTGATGTTGATGATGCGGCCAAAACCGCGCTCGGCCATGCCATCCACCGTGGCTTTGATGAGTTCGATCGGCGTGAGCATGTTGGCATCCACCGCCTTGAGCCACTCTTCACGGCCCCACTGACGAAAATCCCCAGGCGGCGGCCCGCCGGCATTCGTCACCACGATGTCGAAAGCACGCGCCGGCCCGCCGTGCACCTGAAACAGCGCCTCGCGCCCGGCTGGCGTGGTCACGTCGGCCGCCACGGCCAGCACTTGCACACCGGTGGCCTCGCGCAACGACTGAGCGGCAGCATGGAGCGCGTCGGCGCCCCTGGCGGCCATCACCACATGCACACCCTCTCGGGCCAGCGCCTGCGCACAGCCCCAGCCCAAACCCTTGCTCGCGCCGCACACCAGCGCCCATTTGCCTTGCAAACCCAGGTCCATCTTTTCACACTCCTTGCACTCTGCTTGTAATGACAGGTCCAGTCAGGCCCGCTGCCGGCTCACCCACAACACGCCGCCCACCACCAACAGGGTCCCTGCCAGCACCCAACCGTTGAACGGCTCACCCAAAATCCACACCCCCAAGAGGATGGTGGACATCGGCCCGATCATGCCAACCTGAGCGGCCAGACCAGACCCTATGCGCTCGATGCCCATCATCACCATCACGACAGGCGCTGCAGTGCAGGCCACCGCATTGATCACCGACAACCAGACAACCTCTGGCGCCACCAACGCCGCCGACCAGGGGCGCAGCACTGCGAACTGCAACAGACACAGCAAGCAGGCCACCGTGGTCGCCCAGCCCACCAGCCGCAACGACCCGAGACGCTTGACCATTTCGCCACTGTAGACGAGGTAGATGGCGTAGCTGATGGCACTGCCGAACACCAGCAGCGCGCCGAGCGCGGTGGACCAGCCGTCAAAACGGACCTCATGCCCAAACACCAGCAGTACGCCAGCGTAACTCAGCGCCATCGCTCCTGCTTGTCGGGCCGAAATGCGCCGGCCGTACAGGAACCAGCCCAGCACCAGCACCAATGTCGGGTTGAGGTAGAGAATCAGTCGCTCCAGACTGGCGCTGATGTACTGCAGCCCCCAGAAATCGAGAAAACTGGCGAGGTAGTAACCACTGAAGCCCAGGCCCAGAATGCCCAGCCAGTCGCGCCGGGTCAACGGCGCTACTGGGGCGCTGGGACGGCAAGTGGCCCACCAGGTCATCGCCAGGAACAACGGCAGCGCGAACAGCATGCGGTACATGATGAGCGTCACCGGATCCACCCCGTACCGGTAGGCCAGCTTGACGATGATGGCTTTGCCGCTGAAGGCAATGGAGCCTGCCACGGCCAGAAGCAGGCCCGTCGTCATTCGGGAGGCGGCGGGCGCGGTCATGCCGCCTTGAACACCCGCAGCCACTTCTTGGCGGGCAGGCCCCAGCGGGTCTGGATGCCTTCGGCGCGGGCCAGCAATTCCAGCCGCTCGGGGTGCTGCGGAGTGCGCAGCGCCAGCACCACGGTGTTGCCTTCGCGCGTGGGCCGAAAAGCCCAGACCGCATCGGTACCGAACGCTTCACGGATTTTGTCCAGCGAACGCTCGTAGCTGGCATCGCGCCCGAACAGGTTCACGGTCATGATGCCTTCGTCCGTCAACAGGCGGCGGCAATCGGCGTAAAACTCAGCACTGTCAAGGACGGGCGCGGCGGCTTCGTGGTCGTACAGGTCGACCTGCAACGCGTCCACCGTGGCGTGAAACGCCCCGTGGGCTGCCACCTCGGCGGCATCGCCGAGGACGACACGCAGGCGCGCGCTGTCAGGCGGCAGCTTGAACCAGGTGCGACAGGCCCACACCACCTGCGGGTTGATCTCGATGGCGGTGGTGTCCATCTTCAGCTTTTTGAAGTGGAACTTGGTCAGCGCAGCTGCGCCCAGCCCAAGTTGCATGGCGCGCCGGCGACCCACCGTGTCCGGGTCGACAAACAGCAGCCAGGCCATCATGCGCTGCACGTACTCCAGCTCAATGTCGAACGGGCTGTCGATCAGCATCGACCCCTGCACCCATTCGGTACCGAGGTGCAGGAAACGGACCTCGCCGTCCTCGGAAATGTTGACCTGCGGCAATGCCGGTGCTTCGTCGCGCGCCATCAGGCCACCGCCTCGCACAGGCCGTGGCGGCCCAGCACGTCGCGCCAGGCGTCGAGCTTGCGCTGGAACGACCAGCTGGCGTTGGCCGGGCTGGTTGAAGGCAGGCGGTACACCGGCAAGCCCAGCCCGCGGGTGTGGCGGGCGTGGCGAAAACTCTCACCCCCATTGTGGGCCACGGCTTGCAGCGCGGGGCAGCGTTGGCGCAGGCTGTGCAGATCGTTCAGTTGGGCGTTGCGGATGGCGCTGTCCAGGCTGCCTTCGCGGTCGCAAGCGGCGTACACATCCCACACCCCTAAGCCACGCGCGAGCGCCACCTGGGTTCGTTGTTCGTAAGGCATGTCAAGCAGGGGCTGGTGCCACAAGGCGCCCAGCAACTTCCAGAATTGGTTTTGAGGATGGGCATAGTACCGCTGCTCGCGCAGCGACGCGACGCCGGGAAAGCTGCCCAGCACGATCAAGCGGGTGTTGGTTGCGCAAAGCGGGGGCAAGCCCTGCAGTCCGGGCAGGCACAGGTCGGCGTTCATGCGGTCCGCTCCAGGGCAGTGCGCAAGCGCGGCAGCACCCGAAGTGCGTTGGCGGTGGTGGCCACAGCCACCTGGTCGAGGCTGAGGTGGCGCAGGTCGGCCAGCACCGCACCCATGCGCGGCAATTCGCTGGGCGCGTTGCGGCCTTGCGGCCTTCCTTGGGCCCGCTCGGCTGCGGTCACGTACAGCCACTGCGGGGGAATGTCGGGCGCGTCGGTCTCCAGCACGAGCGCGTCCAGCGGAAGGTCGGCGGCGAGTCGGCGCAACTGGCGCGCGGTGTCAAAGGTCATCGCGCCACCCACACCCAAAGCAAAGCCGAGTTGCACAAACGCCTGCGCCTGCACCGAGCTGCCATTAAAGGCGTGCGCAATGCCCCCGGCCACAGGGCGCCCCTGGCGTGCCTGGGCCCGCAGACCGCGCAGCAGTTCGTCGGCCGAGCGACGCACATGCAACAGCACCGGCAAACCATGCCTTTGGGCCAGACGCAACTGCGCTTCATAAAAGCGCAGCTGGCGCTCGCGCTGCGCCGGCTCGCACAGGGCCGGCAGAAAAAAATCCAGGCCAATTTCACCCACTGCCACCAGGCGTGGGTCGTCGCGCCAGCGGGTCAGGGCCGCATCAAGGGCGTCCAGATCGGCCTCGGTGGCCTGTGGCACGTACAGCGGGTGGATGCCCAGCGCATACACATCCCCGTGGCGGTGAGCCAGCTCGCGCACGGTGGCCCAGTTGGCGCGCTCTACAGCCGGGAGCACGCAAGCCACCACGCCCAGCCCACGCGCGCGCTCTCGCTCGGCGTCGCGTTCCGGATCGCGCCATTCGGGCGCATCCAGGTGGCAATGGGTGTCGATCCACATGGGCTTCGATTATGGCGGTGCTGCAGGGCAAGGCATGGTGCACAATGACCGCCAGAACACTCACCCACGCAGGTGACAAGGGAAGACAGATTGAACCTGAAATCAAGATTTCTGATCCTGGCGGCCGCGCTGATCGTGCCGGCCACCTGGCTGGCCTGGGGTGTGTTCAACCTGGTGGCCGAAGAAGTGATTGAGCGTTGGGGGCAGCGGGTGGTGGAAATTCAGGTGCGTTACGACAGCGCACGCCTGCTGCAACCGATCGAACGGGAAATCGCGCTGGCGCGCCAGATGGCGCAATCTCAGGTGCTCAAGCAATGGGCCGCCCGGGTGGACGACCCGGAACTGCACCGGCGCGCTCTGGTGGAAATGGAAAACTACCGCCAGAGTTTTCAGGACCGCAGTTACTTTGTCGCATTGCTGGACTCGGGGGCGTACTACCACAACAACGCGACCAACGAATTCGCCGACCAGCCGCTGCGCTACCACCTTCGACGCGACAACCCCGCCGATGCGTGGTTTTACGGACTGATCGACCAGGGTCGCGAATTTCACTTGAACGTCAACCCCGACGAATCCCTGAACGTCACCAAACTGTGGGTGGACGTTCAAATACGCGATGGCGACCGGCCTCTGGGCATTGTCGGCACGGGCATGGCGCTGGACAGCGTGCTCAAGGGGGTGGTGGACATCGGCCAGCCCGGCATCACCAGCCTGTTTGTGGACTCGAACGGAGCGATTCAGCTGTACCGGGACCAGAGCCTGATCGACTTTGCCAGCGTGGTCAAGCCCGAAGGCAAGAAAAGCCTGGTGACGCAGATGCTGGATCTGCCGGCCGATCGGGAGCGGCTGAAAGGGCACTTGGCCACGCTGAGCGAACCTGGGGCCGCGACCGCGCAGGTGGTGAGCGACTTTGTGCAGTTTGAAGGCAGGCGGCACCTGATGGGGGTGGCTTACCTGCCTACGATCGGCTGGTATGAGGTGACCTTCATGGACCTGGACGAGCTGATGCCCGTGAGCCAGTTTGCCCCGGTGGTGGCGGTGTTTGGCGCGACGCTCGTGGCAGCCATGCTGCTGATGCACCTGATGCTGCGGCGCTGGGTGCTCAAGCCGCTGAGCCGCCTGGAGGAGGCCATGGTGCGGGTGCGCGACGGTGATTTGGCGCCGCCCGAGCTGACCGGCGCGGCGGGCGAGATCGGGCGCCTGAACCAGCATTTCACCGCGATGGCCAACGCCATCCGCAACAACACGCGCGATCTGGAAGACAAGGTGAAAGAGCGCACCGAAGCGCTGGACCGGCTGGCCCGGATCGACCCACTGACCCAGCTCGTCAACCGCCGCGGCATGGGCGAACTGCTCGAAGCGGCCGCCCACCGCGCCCAGCGGGAGGGGCACCCCTATGGCGTCATTTACCTGGACGTCGACTGGTTCAAGCAGATCAACGACACGCAGGGGCATGCCGCCGGCGACCAGGCGCTCACCACCGTGGCGGACGTGCTGCGCAGCCAGATCCGGCCTTACGACCACGCTGCACGCTGGGGCGGCGACGAGTTTCTGGTGCTGCTGAGTCCGTGCGACGCCGTCACCCTGCAGACGCTGGGTGAACGGATTCGAGCGACGGTGGAGCAACAAACCCGCGACAGTGGAATGCCCCTGACCTTGAGCCTGGGCGCCTGCCTCAGCGGTGGCCGCAGCGGTACCGCCGAAGTGCTGTACCGCGTGGACGCCGCGCTTTACGCCGCCAAAGACCGGGGCCGCAATTTGCTGGTGACCGGCGAGGAAACACCATGACCCCAGAACGCCACCTCACCATCCTCACCGGTGCCTCGCGCGGCATGGGTTTGGCCATGGCCCGTCAACTGCTGGGCCCGGAACAGTTGCTGCTCTGCATGGCCCGCAGTGCCAACGACGCACTCGCCCACGAAGCCATGGCCGCTGGCTGCCACCTGGAGCAATGGTCGCAGGACCTGGCAGACACCGCTGAAGCCACCGAACGCCTGGCCCGTTGGCTCGACAGTCTGCACCCACCCGAACTGGCGTCGGCCACCTTGATCAACAACGCGGGAATGATCCCCACGATCAGCCCGCTGGGCCACTGCCCGCCGCTTGAATTGAGCCAGGCGTTGCGAGTGGGGCTGGAAGCGCCGATGGCATTGACAGGCACTTTCTTGCGGGCCACCGAACGCTGGGGCCAGCAAGGCTGGCGCGGGCCGCGCAAAGTGTTGAACATTTCGTCCGGCCTGGGGCGGCGCGCCATGGCCAGCCAGGCGCCCTACTGCGCCGCCAAAGCCGGCCTGGACCATTTCAGCCGCTGCGTGGCGTTGGAAGAGGCTGCGCACCCCAACGGCGCGCGTGTCGTGTCGCTGGCGCCCGGGGTGATCGACACCGACATGCAGACCCAATTGCGGGCCGGCGTAGCCAGCGCATTTCCCGATCTCGAGCGCTTTGTGGCACTGAAGACACAAGGTCAACTCGCCACCCCCGAGGCGGCGGCGCGGCAGGTGCTGGCTTACCTAAACCGCCCGGATTTTGGCAGCCAGCCTGTGGCCGACGTGAGGGACTGAACCCATGCAGCGCGCACCCTCCACCGCGACGCGCCGTCAGGTGCTGGTTTGTCTGGCGGGTATAGGCACTGGCGCCGTGTCAACAGCCAGTCCTTCGGGGCAAAGCGACGACCCGTTCTGGCAGACCGCACGCCAGGGTGGCCATGTGCTGGTGATGCGTCATGCCACCACCGTACCGGGCACGGGCGACCCACCCAATTTCCGGCTCGGTGACTGCAGCACCCAGCGCAATCTGAGCGACACCGGCCGGCTGGATGCGCGGCGGCTGGGCGCGCGACTGGTTCGGGAAGGCGTCAAGCTGCACGCGGTGTACAGCAGCGCGTGGTGCCGCTGCGTGGACACCGCCGTGCTGGCCTTCGATGCCCAGGGGTTCAGGCACCAGGTGTGGCCGGCGCTGAATTCGTTTTTCCAGGGGCAAGGTGACGGCGAACGCCAGACGCGGGAGGTGTTGGAGCGTGTGCGCCAGCTGCCGGCTGGCCATACGTGGATGCTCGTCACCCACCAGGTCAACATGACCGCGCTGACCGGCGAGTACCCGGCCATGGGCGAGGTGTTTGCCGTGCGCCCGACGCCGAACGGCCAAGGTCGGTTGCCGGTGGTGGCACGCTGGCGCGGCGGATCGTCCTGACAGGCACAAAGCGATGACGCTGTCAGCGAACTCGAGGTTTTGGGCCGCTAACATGCCATTTCACCCAAACAGAGGAGTTCCCATGAGCAGAGAAGTCGTCGTCGTCAGCGCGGTGCGCACCGCCATTGGCACGTTTGGTGGCAGTCTGAAAGACGTGCCGCCCACCGAACTCGGTGCGTTGGTCGTGCGCGAGTCGCTGGCCCGTGCCCAGACCAGCGGCGCCGATGTCGGCCATGTGGTCTTCGGCCACGTCGTCAACACCGAACCCAAGGACATGTACCTTTCGCGGGTGGCTGCCATGAACGGCGGCTGCGGCGAAACCACCCCGGCCTTCAACGTCAACCGCCTGTGCGGCTCCGGCCTGCAGGCCATCGTCGCGGCTGCGCAGGCCGTGCTGCTGGGCGACTGCGACATCGCCATTGGTGGCGGCGCCGAGAACATGAGCCGCGCGCCCTATGCCAGCCTGACCAGCCGCTTCGGCGCCCGCATGGGCGACACCAAGCTGGTGGACATGATGGTCGGCGCCCTGCACGACCCGTTCCACAACATCCACATGGGCGTGACGGCCGAGAACGTGGCCGCCAAGTACGGCATCACCCGCGAGATGCAGGACGCCCTGGCCGTGGAAAGTCACAACCGCGCGCAAAAGGCCACCGAGTCCGGGTTCTTCAAAGACCAGATCGTGCCAGTGATGCTCAAAAGCAAGAAGGGCGAGGTGGCTTACGCCACCGACGAGCACTTCCGCCCCAACTGCACGCTGGACGACATGGCCAAACTGAAGCCGGTGTTCGTGAAGGAGAACGGCACGGTGACGGCTGGCAACGCCAGCGGCATCAACGACGCAGCGGCTGCCGTGTTGCTGATGGAGGCTGGCGTGGCCAAGGCCCGTGGGCTGGCACCCATGGCGCGCCTGGTGGGCTACGCCCACACCGGGCTGGACCCCAAGATCATGGGCGTGGGCCCGATCTCGGCCACACAAGCTGTGCTCAAGAAAACCGGCCTGACGGTCAATGACCTGGACGTGATCGAAGCCAACGAAGCCTTTGCCGCGCAAGCGTGCGCCGTGACGCGCGAATTGGGCCTGGACCCCGCCAAGGTCAATCCCAACGGCTCGGGCATCTCCTTGGGCCACCCCATCGGTGCCACCGGTGCACTGATCACCGTCAAAGCCATCCACGAGCTGCAACGCGTCAATGGCCGCTACGCCTTGGTGACCATGTGCATCGGCGGTGGGCAAGGCATTGCAGCGATCTTCGAGCGCATGTAATTCGCCACGGTCCTGAGCCATCTGGACCGCCCCCAAAAAAGCCCGGTGAGTGTTCACCGGGCTTTTTGTTTGGGTGCCGCATCAACGACTCACGATTTGTTGTCGCGCGGCTCGTCCAGAAACCCACCTGCGCGCAACGTGATCACCAGCGTATCTCGCCAGCCGCCGGGCTGCTCAGGCTGAATGGGTGTGGTTTCGTGAATCACGCGGGTATCGTCCATCAACAGCAGCGACCAGGGCTCGCTCAAGGTGAACCGCTGACCACGAGGGCTGTCCACGTCGAACACCCGGGTCTCACCGCCTTTGATGCCGTGACGCCCCACCAAAAACACCGCCACCCAATTGACGCCATCACGATGTGCGCCTTCGGGGGTGGGCCTGCCAATGCCATCGGTGGTGTCGATGCGAAACTGGTGTGCTTCGGTGAACCAGGTTTGCTCTCCCTGCGCTGCCGAAGCCACACGAGCCAGCCAGCGCAGCAGTGCAGACCATGCGGCCTGCTGCACCACATTCGCCGACATCGGATCAAACCAGCGCTGCATGCCCCCGTGCAAGGCGTTGTAAGACAAGGGTTGCCAATGGGCACGGTGAGGCACGGCTTGGAGGGTTTGCCCTGTGACTTCAAAACTGGCATGACGCCGACGGCGATAACGCCCCCCGTCCTTCAAGTACTGGTCTGGGGGCAAATCGTGCCAACTGGATTCCAGCGCCCGTAAATCGAACAGGCTGACACCCGCCAACGCTGCCACGCTGGACGCCCCCAGCACCGCAAAGCCCTGCGTTTGCAAGGTGGCATTGAGCTGCTCTGGAGCGGTGAGCGGTGGCGGCAAGGTGTTCTGAGGCATGGCGGGCAAGCAATGAGACAAAGACGGCAAGCATAACGCCCCAGCGAGCCCGCTCTGCGACCGGGGCCACTAGGGCTTGATCTCACGCAAAACTGACGTGGATCAATCCCCGCACACACACCTGCTTTTATGCTGTCTTCAACTTGGCCACCGCAGGCCTCGCAGGAGCACACGATGACCCGATTGCAATGGAGCGATGCCTTGTCACTGGACATGCCGGCCATGGACGAAGGGCATCGGCAATTTGTGGAACTTCTGGACTTGGCACACGAAGCCGCTGAGCCCTCTCTGCTGGATCTCTGGCGCAAGCTGGTCACGCACACAGCCCATGTGTTTGAACGCGAAGACCGATGGATGCACGCCACCCGGTTTTCATCGGCACATGTTCACAGCACACAGCACAAAGTGGTCCTTCAAGTCATGCATGAAGGCCTGGCCGCCGGTGAGTCTGGCGATCTGAGCACGGTCCGCAAAATGGCGGCGGAACTCGGCCAGTGGTTTGCCAACCACTCGCAATCGATGGATGCGGCACTGGCCCTGCACCTGCGCCGAGTCGGCTACGACCCGGCAAGTGGTGTGCTCAGCATGCCCGACAACATCGCCCTTTCGGCTTGAGTGTCTATCGAGCTCAGGCGTAGCGCTGGCTTGCCAGCTTGGCACCTTCAGCCAGCGCCTTGAGCTTGGCCTCGGCCACAGCACGGCTCATGGGGGCAAGCCCGCAGTTGGTGCAGGCGATCAAATGCTGTTTGGGCACAAACTGCAAAGCGCGGCCGATGGTGTCGGCGATTTCCTCAGGCGTTTCGATGGTGGGGTTGGCCACATCGATCACCCCCACCATCACATCCTTGCCCTCCAGCAACTTCATCAGCTCCATCGGCACATGCGAGTGCATGCACTCCAGGCTGACTTGCTGGATGCTGCTCTTGGCCAGCGCCGGAAACACCTTCTCGTACTGACGCCATTCGTGGCCCAGGGTTTCTTTCCATTTGTTGTTGGCTTCGATACCGTAGCCATAGCAAATGTGCACGGCGGTCGTGCAGGTGAGGCCTCGCGCGGCCACCTCCAGCGCCTTCACACCCCAATCAGCGGCTTCATCCATGTAGACATTGAACGCTGGCTCGTCGAACTGGATGATGTCGACACCATCGGCCTGCAACGCCAATGCCTCTTGGTTCAACAACTCGGCAAAAGCCATGGCCATCTTGACCTTGTCACCATAAAAGCGATCGGCCACCGTGTCCACAATGGTCATGGGGCCAGGCAAGGTGAACTTCAGCTTTTTCTTCGTGTGAGCGCGTGCCAGCTGGGCTTCAAAGGCATGCACACGGCCTTTCAGGCGCAGCGGTGCAATCACCTGCGGCACCTGCGCGTCGTAGCGGTTGTTGCGGATGCCCATGGTCACCTTGTTCACAAAGTCGATGCCCTCGACCTGCTCCACAAAACCGTGCACAAAGTTCTGTCGTGCCTGCTCACCATCACCGATCACGTCCAGACCCGCGTCTTCCTGCGCCTTGATCCACAGCAGCGTGGCGTCTGCCTTGGCTTGCTGCAGTTCAGGGCCCTGCATGGTCCACTGGGGCCAGAGTTTTTCGGTTTCGGCCAACCAGGCGGGTTTGGGCAAGCTGCCAG
>JACCDV010873526.1_pt1 | contig 19161 bp, 16 predicted proteins | sample 7446131 | NCBI WGS metagenome assembly JACCDV01 (sample SAMN15323448, study PRJNA562643) | freshwater metagenome | isolation source: river surface water | place: USA:Blue River Watershed | collected 2017-08-17 | reverse complement strand
GTCCAACCGCAGGGTGACATAAAAATTTACAACATGTGGGGAGCCGAACGCGGCACTATTCCGATCAATCACCAAACTGATTTTGGGAACGTGCTGCCAAATAGCATCAGAGAATTTCAGTTTGCCTGGAAAGCTGATGTGTCCCTATATGACATGGGGCGCTACCAAGCGATCGCGACATTGGCGTATGGCGCAGAGGCTAAACAGTTTGTCACTGCTACGTCCTACTTTTGGGTTATTCCGCTCAAGCAACTGGCAATTCTGATCGGCGCCATCGCCTTGTTTGCAGGTATCCTCGTACTGTCGGTTCGTCTGTACGTGCGTAAAATGTTGTCTCTCGCTGGGATCGAACCGACTCCGATCCAGCGCGGGCAAAGACGACCGGACACAACCGTGCGCCGAGCTGAAGTGGCGCCGGTCAAAACGGTGGTCGTGTCACGCTACCAGCAAGCTTTGGCACCGGCTCGCCTGGAACTACGTGAATTCCTGCGTCAATTTACCGCCTGGAATAAACCGCGCGAATTATTGGTGAGACTATGGTTGTACGTAAAGCGTCGAAAATTAGTGGTGGGGTTAATGATGGCGCTGATCCTCATGCTGATACTGGTTGGCTGGTTTGTGAGTATGGTAGGGGAGCGGGCAGTGTCGTATGAAGTAACGATTCATAACACCGACTCAAGCGTGACGTATTCCGCCGAAGACCTGGCTTACAATGACTTGAGAGCAGCAACCCCACGAACGGTTACCGGCACGACCACGCCTATTACGGTGATCAATGCGAGCGGTCAAAGCGCCGCAGCGGCGCGGGTCAAGATCCTCCTTGAAGACCAAGGTCTCACGGTCGGAGCCCTAGCGGCCGATCCGGAACGCGCTGATAACCGCACGGTGATCGTCTTTTCACCAACTGAAGAAGCGTTAGCAAAGCGAGTCAGCGAACTGCTGGGCGGCGCACTTATGTCGTACGGACCGGCTGACGGACCGGCCGGCGTGGTCGTGTACGTGGGTTCCGATGTAGACAACCTTGCTGATCAGTCTCGCTAGGTATCGTACACTGGTCAATATGGTTACCCTGACTCGCTCACAGTTCATCCTTCTCTTGGCGCTTGGGTTCGTACTCTGTGCGGTGGTTATCGGTGCAGCTTGGTGGCTCTGGCAAAATGCGAGTGAATCGCCTGCTGAACAGGCTCTGTTTGGCGATGCGGGAGCGGTATATACGGACCTCTCTGGAGCTCCGGTTGATATTGCGGATTCCCTAGGCGAGATCACGGTGATGACGCTCTGGGCCAGCTGGAGCCCATTAAGCGGTCCCGAATTAGAGATGCAGAATCGGCTGGCCGAAGAATACCGTGATCGCGGCGTGTCCTTCGTGGCGCTCAATCGAAGCGAACCAAAAGACCAGGCCGAACGGTTCTTAGCGACGTTGCCGCCGCTGCCGTATATTACGATCGTCATTGATCAAGCTGACACGTTCTACAAAGGAGTGGGCGGGTACACCATGCCCGAAACTATCGTCTTTGATGACAGGGGCGAAACCATTCTGCACATTCGCGCTGTTTCGACCGAAGCTGAACTCCGAAGTATCCTCGATGCCAACCTCGGGCAGTAGTGCTTGCATGATTTAAATTCAGTGGTATAGTGCAAACAGAACCAGCGCTCATTGGTTCCCGGTGCCCCCACATTTAGTTGGAGCCGCTCTTGTCGAAAGAGCGGGCACAAGCACCACATATCAATGAGAAATGCTATCGGGTTCATCCTTGTCCTTTGGGCATTAAGCAAGTTTTTTTCCGAAGCGTTCCTAGAATTTGACGATGCGGCCGCTGAAACATTCCGCACCGTCGAACTAGCAGCGCAAAATTCGCAAGCGCACCTTCGCGAGAAATAGACAGACAGAGGCTAGCCACGGCTAGCCTTTTGTGTTTTGATAGCAATGACATGCACCGCGAGCGACTCATTGAGTACACCTTTTTTTTCGGAGCGTTAGCTTTAGTAACGTACCTAGCTTGGCAGATATTTGCCCCCTTCATTACCGCGCTCGCGCTGGCGGCTATCATCGTGGTCATTAGCTACCCGCTTAATGATTTTATGGTGCGCCGGGTGGTGCGAAATCGTTCAGTGGCAGCTCTTTTATCTACTATCACCGTATTCTGCATCGTGGTGGTGCCGATCCTGCTCGTTAGTACGCTCCTTGTTAACGAATTCTTTGCTTTTTACCGATCACTTGATACCGCTACACCGCTCACGATTGATTCATCCATTGACCAGCTAGAAAATCGGCTGGAGGTGTACGTGCCAGGTATCGATATCAACGTTTCCGAGCAAATCAAATCTACCGTGAGCTGGTTTACCCTGCATATCGGATCGATCTTTGCGGGGACAGTTTCGTTTTTAGTGACGCTCATGGTGGCGCTGTTTGGTGCGTTTTATTTATTCAAGGACGGGCAACGGTTTGTGGAATGGATCATCAAAGTCAGCCCACTGTCCGATGTCGAGGATCGCGTTATTTTAATGCGGGTTGTTCGGTCGGTTCGTTCGGTGGCAACTGGTACGCTCCTTGTGGCCATCCTCCAAGGTATCAGTGCCGCGGTCGGGTTTAGCCTATTCGGCATTGATCGGGCGATCCTCTGGGGTACCGTCGCTGCAATCGGCGCCGTTTTGCCGGGAATCGGCACCTCGATCATCATGGTCCCGGCGATCGTGTACTTGTTTTACACCGGTAACGTGAGCGATGCGGTCGGGTTAGCGGTTTGGATGGTTGCTGCAATCGTGGTCATTGATAACATTTTGAGCCCTTACCTCATGAGCCGGGGCAATAACCTCCATCCGTTCGTGGTGCTCGTCTCAATTTTGGGTGGCGTATCCCTCTTTGGGCCTATCGGTTTTATTCTCGGACCTGTTATCATTAGTCTTCTTCTCGTGTTGCTGGAGCTATACGGCACGTATGCCAGACGGGAGCAGGAGTTAAAGAAACGTAAGCAAAAATAATTTACATGATCGAGAAGCGTCACATTGAAAGCGTATTACGGGCTAACGGAGTGCCGCCGTCGGCCAAAGATGAAGAGATTCGATCCGTACTGTTAAGCGCCCGTTGGAACGAGAATGAAGTAGATACCGCCCTCATGGTCCTCAAAGAGAACACGGTCAATAAAGAAACCCATATCGATACCCTCCACAAGGTTTTTCATACCGACGAACGGCTGTCTGCGTCTGATATCAGCAAGCTCCTCGGCATCGAGGTGCAAATCACGCCAGAAAATCTTGAATCTGGCGCCACCCGTCACGTTCGGGAGAGTCGGCTCCAATCCCAGGTGGCGATCTTCCTGTCGATCGTGATCGCGCTCTGTAGTGTGGGGTATGTCATGTACCGTGAACAGGCCGGGTTCTTTCACCCGTCGATGATGATGGCGAATGAGTAACCAGCTTCAGTTCGCGCTCGTCCTGATCGTAACCAGCGTGTTCGGTCTGGCCTACATATCGTGGCAAGTTACCCAGTTTCAAAACGCCGCGCTCGCTTTTGGGGCGGTTACGGAACGAGGTGGTGAAAGTGTTGCTCGTTTGGATGAACCCCGTGATCTTGGATACTCGAGCGTTTTGTTCCTCGGTGACGTCATGCTGGGGCGGAACGTTGAATATCTCTCTCGAATCCATGGATGGCGGTTTCCATTTGCGTATACGAAGGAGCTGTTCGTTCACCCGATCATTGTGGCAAATTTTGAATCAGCGGAAGCAATTCCGCACCGTCGCAGTCGAGCCGGTACCTTCCGCTTTTCGACAGAGCCGCTTTTGTCTAATTCGTTAGCGGAAAGCGGCGTCACCCATGTTTCTTTGGCCAATAATCATTCGTATGATTTTGGGAGTGCGGGCTATGCGCGCATCCAAAACACTTTGCTAGACTCCGGCATTACGCCGTTTGGACACCCGACCAGTCTCGCATCTTCTTCGGTGGCGTACTTTGAAATTGGCGGGGTGAGCGTTGCGGTGATTGGCATCCATACATTATTTACTCCTCCCGATCCTGCTGCGCTTGAAGCTGTTATCAAAGAATCAATGCGACAGAGCGAATTTCAGATTGCTTACGTTCACTGGGGCGACGAATACCAGCGGTCTAATAACGCCGATCAGGAACGTTTGGCTACGCTCCTTATTGAATACGGAGCGGACAGTGTGATCGGACACCATCCACACGTGGCGCAGAACATTGACCTCATTAACGGGGTTCCTGTTTTCTACTCGCTTGGCAACTTCATTTTTGATCAGTACTTTTCCCGCGAGGTTCAGGAGGGATACCTCTTGGCGCTATCGTTTCAGGGTGAATCGGTGGTCTATGACTTGGTGCCCATTTCAAGCTACTACAGTCGGTCTCAACCTCAACCAATGCCTGAATCCGATCAGGGGCGTTTCTTGGCCGAACTGGCCGCGCTTAGCGCCGAACCGGTACAGGCTGATATATTGAAAAAGCAGCTTATTTTGCCGTTTTCTCTTGCAACTCGGCCGTAAAACCGTATGATAACCCCACAGAATCATGCATATGTTCAACAAAGTCGAATGGATCGGGATCGGAGTTAGTGTGGTGGCGATGGCGACGGCACTGTTTCTCTTGAACCTTGAACCCAACGAAGCGGCGACCCGGACGGTAGCTAATTCCAACCAAACCGGTGCTGTGTACGTAGCAAATAATGAAGCAGCAGCGAGTGATCTTAAAAACGCTATTATTGACGCAGCGGGAGGTAATGGAGATTTGGATCGTATGATCATCAACGACATCACAGTAGGGGAAGGGGCGGAGGTGAAGGCGGGCGATACTGTTACGGTTCATTACATCGGAACATTGCAGAATGGTCAGGAATTCGATAACTCTAATAAGCGCGGCGAACCATTCACCTTTACGGTTGGTGAAGGTCGCGTCATCAAGGGGTGGGAAGAAGGCTTGATCGGCATGAAAGTGGGCGGTCAGCGCATTCTCGTCATTCCACCTGACATGGGGTACGGGGCCGCTGGGATCGGCCCGATTCCCGGCAACGCAGTGCTCGTGTTCTCGATCGAGCTGCTCGCTATCGAAGAATAATTTGTTTCAATCGGTCACTTATGACCGATTGTTCTCTATCGTATGTCTACAAAACCAGTGTGGTTTGAAACTGTCGCCGCACATCCTAAAAATTTGGCTCGGGCTGGGGTAATCCATACCCCGCATGGCGACATTGAAACGCCGGCTTTTGTGGTGGTTGGCACCAAAGCGTCAGTGAAAAGCCTCATGCCTGAAGATCTCGCCCAGTATGTTGGAAATCAGGTGACGCTCGCCAATACCTATCATTTGTTTTTGCAGCCGGGACACGAAACGATCCAAGCCGCCGGTGGTTTGCACCAGTTTGCCAACTGGAACATGCCAACTATGACCGACTCGGGCGGCTTTCAGGTGTTCTCGCTCGGGGCAGCCTTTGGCAAGGGGGTGACGAAATTTGCCAAAGGTGAAGCCAACGGTGAGACTGATCTGCCAGTAGCGGCCGGGCTCAATGTCTACAGCCGTAAATTTGCCGAGGATCACGGGAAACTGTGCATCATTGACGAAGAAGGCGTTACCTTTACCTCGCACTTGGATGGTTCGATGCACCGCTTTACGGCCGAACGTTCGATCGACATTCAGCACGCCATTGGCGCCGATATCATCGTGGCCTTTGACGAATGCACGAGTCCGACCGCCGAGTATGAGTACCAGCGTGAAGCGATGGACCGAACTCACCGCTGGGCCAAACGCAGCATTCTAGCGCATAAGCAGAACTACCAGGCGCTTAAGAAACAGGGTTTGTACGGAGTGGTCCAGGGTGGACGGTTTCCTGACTTGCGAGCCGAAAGTGCGCGGGTCTTGTCGGATATGGATTTTGACGGCTTTGGCATCGGCGGATCATTCAGCAAGGATGATCTAGGGGATTCGCTTCGGATCGTGAACGAAGTGCTGCCGAACGATAAGCCGCGGCACCTTTTGGGAATTGGCGAGCCAGAAGACATCGTGCAGGGCATTCTCCAGGGCTGCGATACATTTGACTGTGTGGCCCCGACCCGCATTGGTCGGACCGGCACCATCTACGTCCACACCGGCGAATTTGCCACCACCCCGTGCGGCACCTTTACGTACCCGGTCACCAAGAAACTCAATTTGCGGAACGAACAATTTAAAAACGACCATACGCCGCTTGATCCGCTTTCCACGGGGCATGTCGCAAAGACGTATACCAAAGCCTACGTCGCACACCTGTTCCGGGCTGGTGAGATCCTTGGACCGCACCTCGCGTCCATCCATAACTTGCACTTCATTGTAAATTTCACCAAGCAGCTCCGGCAGCAGCTCCTTAATCGGTAGTCTGTGCAGTTGTGCTATTTTGCATTTCCTGGTACATACAGAAGCGGAAACAACAGGAGAAGCTCCCTTGCGCAAGAAAACGATCCTTTGGTGGGCGGCGGCCTCTGTGTTCTTTTGCTTTTTCTGGCAGGTACCGATTGTGGTACAGATGTATATTTTTCAGGCGGTGATCTGGTCGCCATACCAGGAAGCGGCACTGGATCTGATCACTATGAATGCGATCCTGCTGACTCTCTATTGGGCCCATAAATTCGCAGGGAGGATCGTACGCCGGTACGGCTAATCCCGACCCCTTCCATGCAAGCGGCACACGTGCCGCTTGCTTTCTATCCTAAATTCACTTCCAGAGGTTTTTGTTGTATAATCATAGCCTGTGCCATTTCAAATCTCGACCGAAAAAACCCCAGCGGGCGACCAGCCAAAAGCCATCGAAGCGTTAGTGGCGGGCATTCATTCTGGTGCCAAACATCAGACGTTGTTGGGTGTGACGGGTTCTGGAAAGACCTTCACGGCAGCTAATGTCATCCAGCAGATCCAGAAACCAACGCTGGTGATCGCTCACAATAAGACGCTGGCTGCACAGCTTGCCCAAGAGTACCGAGACTTTTTCCCAAACAATGCCGTTCATTACTTTGTTTCGTACTACGACTACTACCAACCAGAAGCGTACGTACCGTCTTCTGATACGTACATCGAAAAAGAAGCGCAGATCAACGAAGAGATCGACCGTTTGCGCCACGCCTCTACCCAGGCTTTGCTTTCCCGGCGTGACGTCATTATCGTGGCGTCCGTGTCGTGTATCTACGGTTTGGGATCACCGCAAGAATACCTAAAGCGCCACAAAAAATTCACCCGCGGCTACGAAACGACCAGAACGGAAATGCTCCGTACCTTGATCGACCTGTACTTTGTGCGGACCAATGCCGATCTTATCCCTGGCCAGTTCCGGGCGGTCGGCAACACGGTAGAGATCATGCCTACCAACGAGCGGGCGATCTACCGGATCGGCTTTACCGGAAACACCGTGACCGCTATCACCAAGATCGACGCGGTCACCCGAGAGATCGTGAATGAACCGGAAGAGTTCTTCTTGTTCCCGGCCAAACACTTCGTGACGCCGGAGGATGAACGAAAGGTCGCCTACGAAGACATCAAGCTCGAGTTGGAATTACAGCTCGCCACATTCAAAGAGGAAGGGAAGCTGCTTGAGGCTGAACGTCTCAAGCGACGCACCGAGCACGATTTGGCGCTCATTCGCGAGGTGGGGTACTGTAACGGTATCGAGAACTACTCTCGCCACTTTGATCGGCGAAAGGCCGGGGAGCCGCCATATAGCCTGCTGTCGTACTTCCCGCACACGCCGGACGGTCGACCAGACTTTTTGACCATCATTGACGAATCACACGTGACGATCCCGCAGCTAGCTGGCATGTATGCCGGTGACCGTTCCCGGAAAATGACCTTAATCGAGCATGGGTTCCGACTGCCGAGCGCGCTTGATAACCGGCCGCTCAAATTTGACGAGATTGAAGAGCGGATCGGGCAGCGCATCTACACTTCGGCTACTCCGGGCAAGTATGAATTCGCGCGCGCCGAAGAGGCGGGTACGCCTATGGTGGAGCAAATCATTCGCCCAACCGGACTCATTGACCCGGTCATTGATATGCGGAAAGTTACTGGGATTGGTGAATACCCAGGTCAGATCAAGGATTTCATTGATGAAGCGGTGGCTGTTATCAAGGGCGGCGCGCGCGTTCTTACGACAACGTTGACCAAAAAAATGGCAGAAGATCTGTCGGACTTTTTGACTGAACGAAACATTTCCACCAAGTACATTCACAGTGACGTGGAAACGCTTGAACGGATCGAGATCTTGACTGATTTCCGGCGCGGCAAATTTGACTGTTTGGTGGGCGTTAACCTGCTCCGTGAAGGTCTAGACCTGCCTGAAGTTGAATTGGTAGCTATCCTTGATGCTGATAAATCCGGCTTTTTGCGAAGCGAAACCGCGCTGATCCAGACGATCGGCCGGGCTGCTCGTAATGTTAACGGCCGGGTAATTCTGTATGCGGACGAGATCACCCCGGCGCTGGATTTTGCGATCAGTGAAACCAATCGTCGTCGGGAGATCCAGTTGGCGTATAACGAACAGCACGGCATCACCCCGCAAACCATTGCCAAAGAGATCAAATCAATCGCGGATCAGCTGCGTACCGAACATGACGAAACCGTGGAGACCTTGCTAAAGGTCGACGTCGATCTCTTTAAACGTAACCCGCAAAAGGTCTTGGCTGAAAAGCGCCAGCAGATGGCAGAAGCGGTGTCGATTTTGGACTTTGAAACCGCTGCAATCATCCGGGACGAGATCACGTATTTGGAAACTGAACTCTCGGGCAAAAAAAAGCCGAAAAAGAAGCCAGCCATTCTCTAGTCATACCAAAAAAAACCAGCAGGACGAATCCTGCGGTTTTTTTATTATGTTGTAGTGGTTGACACGTGAAATGGGGGAGGAGTATAATACTACTGACCTTCTCTGGTCACTTTCCCCAGGACCTCCCTCGCGCTGATCCGTCGTCCCCAAGAGTCTGATCATGCGCGAGGGAGGAGCCTACCGTTCCTTCTTCTGTTCTTTCGTGCCACTTGGCACACCCTTCTAACCCCCCACTATGACCTCGTCACGTGCGGGGTTTTCTTTTGCTCGGATAGGTGACGTTACCAAACGAAACCTGTCAATAACAGACTTGCGGCAAATTTATTGCCGCTATACTAAGGGAATACTGGTTTAATATTTCAGAGATATGTTTGCAGCGGGAACGGGCATGAATGCCGGAGATGATAGTCGAACCACTGGAGCGGGTGCCGCGAGCGAAGCTCTCTCCGCCCTTCAGAAAAAACAAGCATCCGCTGAACCAACGCTCGCGTTGGTGTTCGCCTCATCCACCTATAACCAATCAGAAGTACTGGCCGGAGTCCGCATGGTGGTTGGTGACACCTGCCACATCGCTGGCGCCTCTACCGCTGGTGAGATCACCAATGCCGGACCCATCAAGCGAAACTCGGTCGTGGTACTGCTGCTGGCGACTGACGTACCGATCGAGACCGCAGTAGCAAACGACGTTACTGGTGATTCATACGCAGCCGGCGTAGCGGTAGCTACCGCACTTAAAAACTCATTACCCGAGGCGCTGTCGCTGATTTTAATGTTCGGGGACGGATTAAAGGGGAATGGATCAGCGATCATTCGCGGCATGCTGTCAGTGGTGGGTGAGACATTTCCGATTGCGGGCGGTTCGGCCGGAGACAATGGTAAATTCGTCGCCACCCATCAGTATCACGACACCACCGTTCATACTGAAAGCGTAGTAGGGGTAGGGTTTGGGTCCAACCTGAAATTTTCAGTGGGCGTAAACCATGGCTGGACCGCTGTTGGTATGCCCCAGATCGTCACCAAGGCAACCGGCACTAAAATTTATACCTTGAACGATCAACCAGCCTTTGCGCTGTACGAGTCGTATTTAGGCATCGAAGGCGCCAAGAATTTGCGCGATGAGGTGCTGGGCGAAGTAGCGCTTTCATACCCGCTTGGTATCAGGGTTCCAAATTCGAATGAAATGCTCCTCCGCGCTCCGTTTGGGGTGGCGGAAGATGGTTCGATCACGTGTGGCGGCGAGGTGCCTGAAGGGTCTGAAGTCCAGTTGATGGTAGGAACAAAGGAAGATGCGGTCAAAGCCGCCACTACCGCCGCACTTAGCGCCAAAAATGGCCTGTCTGTTCCGCCAGCCGCTGCCATTATTTTTAGCTGCCACGTCCGGAATACGCTGTACGCGAATTCTGACGCGGCCAAAGCCGAGATCGATGCCATTCAGGCGGTGATCGGAGCCGATGTGCCGCTTGCCGGATTTTATACGTACGCAGAACAGGCGCCCGTTGGTGGCATGACACACAACATCCACTCCTGTAATCCAGAGTTCCACAATGAGACCATCGTCATTGTGTTGCTCGGTAGCGAATAATTTTAATGGTATGGATGAGTTGAGCCGGTTGCAACAAGAAAACGCCAAATTGCGAAAAGCCATGGAAACCATGGATGAAAGCGCAAAAATGCTCATTCGGCGAGACATTCAGCTTCGTCGCGCCTATGAAGAGATGAAGCTGCTGGAACGCACAAAATCAGAGTTCGTTTCAATCGCTGCCCACCAGCTCCGGACGCCGTTGTCGGCGATTCGGTGGTCCCTTCAAATGCTACTCGATGAAGACCTTGGTCCGCTGAATGATAATCAGAAGAAACTGCTCGACCAGTCACAAATCAGTGTTAAACGCATGGTGCGGCTCGTAAACAACTTGCTTGACGCTGATCATCTTGAGCTGGGCAATGAACGGTTCACCAAGCAGCCGGTCGAACTGGTATCGGTCTTGGACGCTGCCGTTACCGAAATGCGGCCCTTGGCCGAGAAAAAGGCCGTGGCGCTCACCTTCACAAAAAATTTGGAAACGGCTACGATTGAGGCTAACCCGGATCGACTAAAGGAAGTTTTCCTGAATCTGCTTGATAACGCCATCAAATACACACCAGAGAATGGTTCAGTTACGATAGGGCTCGAAGCGGTTGAGGGTCAGGTGGTGTGCACCATTACTGATACCGGCATTGGGGTTCCGACTGATCAGCAAGGGTTATTATTCGGCCGTTTCATGCGCGCAGAAAATGCCAAGCGAGTCGACGCTGATGGCTCTGGCTTAGGCCTGTACATTGTTAAAAAGATCGTCGAAAACCATCGCGGCGCCATTACCTGTGTATCCGAAGAAAATCACGGCACGACGTTTACGCTCATGTTCCCCCTTGTTACTGTTAATTAATTTCGTATGACCCTTTCTAAAAAAATCGTGCTGCTTGAAGATAACGCGTTCTTAGCCGACGTTATCAAACAAAAGCTTGAATTATCTGGTGCTAAAGTGCTGGTGTATGGCAATGGCCTTGAGGGTCTCACCGCTATCCGTACTGAAAAGCCAGATTTGATCCTCTTGGATATTCTCATGCCGATCATGAACGGCTACGAAGTCTTGCGTGTGCTGCAGAGCGAAAATATCTCCAGCACGGTTCCAGTGATCGTGATCTCGAATTCTGGTCAACCGATCGAAATTGAACAGATCAAAAAACTAGGCGTCAGAGACTACATCATTAAAGCCAACTTTGAACCCAAGGAAGTGGTGGAAAAGGTGTACGAAGTGTTAGGTATCAATCCTCAAGCTACGAGCGTAGCAGCTCCAAGCACGCCGGTTGCGCCAGCTCCTTTAAACGAAAAACCAGCACTTCGTGTTCTTGTTATTGAAGATGACCCGTTGCTTCGGACTATTTTGTCAACGAAGCTCGACCAGGAACAGTGCCCATACATGTTCAGCAGTGACGGGGACGGAGCCTATGAATTAGCACAGCAATTTTCGCCGGACGTGATCGTGCTAGATCTGATGCTACCCCATAAAAACGGGTTTGAGGTCCTCGCACAATTGAAGGCTGATCCGAAGCTGGCGCCGATTCCCGTTATCGTGTTTTCAAATAAAAGCAGCGCCGAAGATAAGGCTGAAGCCGCCAAACTCGGAGCGGCAGATTTCCTGGTAAAAGCTTTGACTGATCTCTCGCAACTAGTAGCGCTGCTCCGGGATATTGTTACCAAGAAAAGCTGATCCTTAAATGGGCTCATGAAAACCGGTTCTCTGTACGCACCGGGAGGTTTAAGGTATAATCATGTGCTCAACGATATACCACCACTACCGCCAGGTTAGTGGCGTTTGTTGTGTTAGTGAGGTAATTAATCACCCCAAATGAATTCGCATGGCTAAAAAGGCACCAGAACCAAAAGAGAACGGGACGGCAGACAAGACCAAAACATCGTGGGGTGATCATGAGCGCCGCATTGTCGTACGCGGCGCCCGCACGCACAACCTGAAAAATATCACGGTTGAAATGCCACGCGGCAAGATGATCGCGATCACGGGTCCGTCCGGATCAGGTAAATCCTCCTTGGCGTTTGATACTGTTTTTGCGGAAGGTCAGCGCCGGTACGTGGAATCGCTGTCGCCGTACGCGCGCCAGTTCTTGAATAAGATGCAGAAGCCGGACGTTGATGAGATCAGTGGCCTTTCGCCGGCGATTTCGATTGACCAGAAATCCGCTTCGCGAAACCCGCGCTCAACGGTTGCGACCATTACCGAGATCTATGACTACCTCCGTATCCTGTACGCCCGAGTCGGGCAGCCGTACCGCCTTGATGTTGATGTGCCGATCCAAAAACTCTCCCAGGCTGAGATTCTCCGGATCGTACTTGATTCGATCGAAACGCACGAAGTCGCCAGCGCCCAAAAGAACGTACAAAAAGTCATGGGCATCGAGGTGTCTAAAGGGCGGGTGTCCGTGTTCGCTCCGGTCGTAGTCGGCAGAAAAGGCGAGTACTATCAGCTCTTGTATGACCTCCTAGGAAAAGGCTTTGAAGTGGTGAAGATCGACGGCGAGATCAAACGGTTGCGCGAAAAGATCATCCTCACCAAAACCAAGCGTCACGATATCGACGTGCTGGTTGATGAGATCTACGTGAGCGAATTCACCGACGATCCAAAAGGTTCACGGGAACGGTTATCCGAAGCAGTTGAAATAGCGCTGAACCAAGCCAATGGCCTCGTAAAAATTGAAAGCCCGGACGGTAAAACGCGCACGCTCTCGGCCAAGTTCATCTGTCCAGTTGACGGTTCATCATTCCCAGAAGTCGAACCGCGCCTCTTTTCTTTCAACTCGCCCTACGGCGCTTGTCCAGAATGTAACGGCCTGGGGGTCGTAGGTATGTTCCAGAGTGATGTCTGTCCATTATGTAACGGCGCGCGTCTCCGCAAAGAAGCGCTCCGGGTGTACCTCGGAGGCAGTAGCAAATCCCTGGGGGTTAATATCGTGCAATTTACCGCCATGACGGTTAAAGAAGCGACGAAATTTATCGAGGAACTTACCCTATCTAAATACCACCAAGAGATCGCCTGGCCCGCCTTGCGCGAGATCATCGAACGCCTCGAGTTCATGAACAACGTTGGTATCGAGTACCTGACTTTGGATCGGCGCGCCAACACGCTCTCCGGCGGGGAAGCGCAGCGTATCCGCCTCGCTTCGCAGCTTGGTTCCGGTTTGGTCGGTGCTTTGTATGTGCTTGATGAACCGACGATCGGCCTCCATCAGCGCGATAATGACCGTTTGATCAAGACCCTCCTTGAACTTCGGGATCTTGGGAATACGATCCTGGTCGTTGAACACGATGAGGACACGATTTTTGCGGCCGATTACCTGGTTGATATTGGACCAGGGGCCGGGACTCACGGCGGGAATGTCGTGGTGGCCGATTACCTGGAACCGCTCCTTAAGGCCAAGGACAACCCGTCTGGCTCGGTCACGCTGGATTACCTGCGCGGCACAAAACGGATCCCCATTCCAGAGCGACGCACAGCCGAGCGCGGCTCTCTGAAAATTCGCGGCGGTAAGGCGTTTAATATCAAGAACCTCAACCTCGATATTCCGCTCGGAAAGCTGATCTGCGTGACTGGCGTGTCCGGATCGGGCAAGTCGACGTTCATGTACGAGATCGTTGACCGAAACCTGAAAGCGCGTCTCGTGAAAAAATTCCGCACCGCTAAAACGTATAACTGCGCCTCATTTGCCGGCACCGAATACCTCGGCCGCTCGATCCTGATCGACCAGTCACCGATCGGGCGAACGCCACGCTCGAACCCGGCCACGTACACTGGTGCGTTCTCGCATATCCGCGACCTGTTTGCCGCCACCACCGAAGCCCGGGCGCGCGGCTGGAAACCAGGCCGTTTCTCTTTCAACGTGAAGGGCTGCCGCTGCGAGGCTTGCCAGGGTAACGGCGTCATTGCGGTTGAAATGCACTTCTTGCCGACGGTGTTCGTTGAATGCGACGTGTGCGAAGGTAAGCGCTTTACCAAAGAAACGCTTGAGGTTACGTACAAGAAAAAGAACATTTGGCAGGTCCTCGAGATGACGATCGAGGAAGCGTACGAATTCTACAAAGACGTGCCGTCAATCGAAGAGCGCCTAAAGACGCTCCTAGATGTGGGCTTGTCGTACCTAAAATTAGGCCAGAGCGCGACGACCCTCTCTGGCGGGGAAGCGCAGCGCGTCAAGATCGCCTCTGAACTGTATAAACCGCATACCCAAAAGACCATGTACCTCCTCGACGAACCGACGATCGGGCTTCACTACGAAGACGTGCGTAAGCTGATCGAAATTATCCAGCAATTGGTGAATCATGGGAACACTGTCATGGTGATCGAACACAACCTTGATCTGGTCAAATGTGCGGACTACGTCATTGACATTGGTCCCGAAGGCGGCGTCGGTGGCGGGGAAGTTGTCGCCAAAGGCACTCCCGAAGAAGTAGCTGAAAATCCCAAGTCCCACACCGGCAAATACCTAAAAAAGGTACTCTAACTACTCGTGAACAAAGTCGCTCTCAAACAACTGGAACTGCCTGATGCGCCCGGCGTGTACTTTTTCCTTGATCCTAGCAAGGGAATTTTGTACATCGGGAAAGCCACCTCGCTCAAAAACCGTGTGCGGAGCTACTTTGCGAGCGATATCCGAGAGAAGCGGTCTAAGCTGATCGAGCAAATGGTGGAGGAGGCGGACACGGTTGAATGGACCGAAACCGAAAGCGTGCTCGAGGCCTTGATCCTTGAAACGAACCTGATCCGGTCCCATAAGCCCCACTACAACACGCGAAGCAAGGACGATAAAAGCTACAACCACGTCGTCATCACGAACGAAGAGTGGCCGCGGGTGCTGGTGGTGCGCGGCAAGGACCTCACCGAACGGTTTACCGAGCGTGAGATCAAACACCATTTCGGGCCGTTCCCGAGCGGTTCGTTGCTGCGGGAGGCGCTCGTAATTGTGCGGAAACTCTTTAAATTTTACGATACCACCAATCCGGTCGGCCTCGAGCGGACCAAATTCGAGCGGGGCAAGGTGGACTTTAACCGGCAGATCGGCCTCTACCCGAACCATACTGATCGGGCAGTGTACCTTAAAACCATTCGGCACCTCCGCTTATTTTTTGAAGGCAAAAAACGCGTCATTATCAAAGAATTAGAACGGGATATGATGACGGCCGCCAAAGCCGAACTGTTTGAGGAAGCGAACCGTCTTAAAAAGCAGATCTTCGCCCTTGAGCATATCCAAGACATTGCTCTCATCAAAGCCGACCGCGCAGTTGCCCGGTCGGGATCGGCGCTTCGGATCGAGGCATACGACATTGCCCATATGGCTGGGAAAGACATGGTGGGCGTCATGACCGTCTACGCCGGGAGCGAACCCCAGAAACACGAGTACCGGAAGTTCATCATTCGCAGCCTCAAAGACGCCAACGATCCAGCCGCGCTCCGCGAAGTATTGGTGCGCCGACTCCAGCATCCAGAGTGGCCGTTTCCGAATATTGTGGTCGTCGATGGCAATGACGTGCAAAAGCGGGTTGCCGAAGAAGTCCTGCAGGCACATGGACATCTGGTGCCGGTAATCGCGGTCGTGAAGAATGAGCAGCACAAGGCTGATCGCCTGCTCGGGAGTCCGGCGCTCATTGAAGCTAACCGGCTTGAGATCCTCCACGCCAACGCTGAATCGCACCGCTTTGCGATCAACTTCTTTCGCGATAAGCAGCGAAAACGCTCGTTGTCATAGGCGGCCCCCGACCCCTCTTGAAGCTGTGGTACACTGTGGAATATGAGCAGGAAGCGAATCACAGTCCTTCGCGGCGGTCCGAGCAATGAGCACGATGTATCCATGCGCTCCGGCGCGGCGGTCGGGGAAGCGTTGCAGAAAAAAGGCTACACCCTCCGGGACGTGATCATCACGAAAACTGGCAAGTGGATGGTCCACGGTGTCGAGAAAACCCCACACGACGCGCTCTTGGCGACCGATGTGGTTTTTATCGCGCTTCACGGCACGTACGGCGAAGACGGGGTGGTGCAAAAAATTTGCGAACAATTCCGCCTCCCGTTTACCGGCAGCAATTCGTTCCCTTCGAGTGTCGCGTTTAACAAAGATACCACCAAGCGGTTACTCCGCGATCATCCCGTTAAAATGCCGCGCCACGTGGTATTTAAAAGCGGCACGGTCAGTATCCCGGAACGCGTCCAGGTGGTTGCCCGGACGTTTGGTCCGGACTACGTTGTAAAACCGACCCGGAGCGGTTCTTCCGTCGGTACCTTGTTGGCTCATGGAAAAGAGGAACTGGTCGAAGCCGTCACCGCCGCCCTGGCTGATTACGACGAATGCATGGTAGAGGAGCGCATCATTGGTAAAGAAGCCACCTGCGGCGTCTTGAACCACTTCCGCGATCAGGAACTGTACATGCTGCCACCGGTCGAGATCGTACCGCCCGCTTCATCGAACTTTTTCTCACATGAGGTCAAATATTCAGGCGAGACAGCGGAGATTTGCCCCGGCCGCTTTTCCTTTAATGAACAGGAAACCATCATGGCCGCCGCCGCGCTTGTGCATACGGCGTTAAACCTGACCCAGTACTCACGATCTGACTTTATGCTCCGTGATGGGGAGGTGTACTTCCTTGAGGTCAACACCCTGCCCGGCCTCACGAACGAGTCGCTGTTTCCAAAGGCAGCCAAAGCCGTCGGCCTCGAATTTCCGGACCTGGTCTCGCACCTGGTCGAAACTGCCACCCTCTAACAATCCCCACCGCGCCTGACACTCAGGGTATCGGGAGGCATATACTATAGCTATATGGAAGGCACTAAACACGAAAAAATTTCCCTGGTGGTCCTGGGGTACGTTATCGGACTCATTACCATGTTCATTGGCACGTCGACGTACGTGATCAACCGCTCGAGCGCCAACGAAGGGCTCGCGCCAATTGCGGTAGCACCGGCACCAGAAGCACCGGCCGCTCCAGAAGCGCCAGCTGAACCACCGGTCGGCGAAGTGGCCGGCACTGAAGATGAGAGCGAAGAAGGTGCTGAAGAACCGGAAACTGTGCCAACATCCGTCTCTGAAGCCGCTGGCACCAAAGTCTGGTACCAGGACAAGCGCCTCTATGTCACAGCGGGCGACAGCGAATTTGCACTGTCGGTTCACGCTGACGAGCTCGCAAAGGACGCGACCGGGTTTGAAGTCCAGGGTCGCCACTACACCGAACCGGCCTACAGCATCTCACCGGACGGCCGCTTCGTCTACTTCTGCGAGCAGCACGACCCGGAAAAGAGCGAGTGCAGCCAGTTCATCTTTGATGCAGAGGATCAGAAGATCTACCTCGTGCAAAAGGAAGGCAAGCACTACGTCAGCCAGCTCGTCGAGGCCAAGGAGGCCACTTGGAACGGTACGAAACTAGTCACCAACGGTACGCTATCCCTGGCCGCAGACACCCCGTGGTACTTAGAATAACGCTATTGACTTACGTGCGGCATTCGGTATCATAACCAGTGCCCACAAACCGGGCCCGTAGCTCATTTGGTAGAGCGCCTCATTTGCACTGAGGAGGCGGGGGGTTCGAATCCTCTCGGGTCCACAAAAAAGCCGCCGCAAGGCGGCTTTTGCAGTGGACCCGAAGCAAGCAAACTGCTTTGCTTGCGTGAGGATTCGAAAGGCGGAGCGATGCCGGAGGCGAGCGAGCCGGGGTCGCGAAAAATTTCTTTCAGAAATTTATTTGTGACCGAATCCATTCCTTACAAACAATATACCTAGTGATTTGTGACCACAAAAAGGTAGCCTTGTGAGGATTCGAAAGCCGGACTGGAGCAGAGCGGAAGGAGGCGGGGTCGCGGAAATTTGCGGAGCAAATTATCTGTGACCGAATCCTTCAAAACCAGAATTGTAACAGCAATAACAAAAGGGCAAATATGCCCTTTTGTATCGGTATATTTACTTTAATAAACCAGAAGATCCGATAGGTCTACTCCTGGTCATCGTTTTCTTTTTCCTGATCCTGCTGCTGCTGTTCTTGCTCGTTCATAGTGTTATAGGGTGTTACTTGCAGTAATAAGTGCATCATGGATGAGGCGTTCTTTCGTGTCTGGGCCTCATGTATTACTACTCATACAAGTGGTTTCCATTACATCTAGACGTGTGGCGTAACTTTACGATGTGAATTGAGGCCTTGATTACGGTAGATCTTGTTTTGCACACGCCGGAACAATGACTCTGATAATAATTCAGGATCAAAAAACCAGAGCCGCATGGTGTGCGGCTCTGGTGGTAGGTGTTCTTAGAGGATCCCATCGAGGATCCCGCCTCCGGTATTGTTCGCTTCGCGCGATGCATCGTTGGCCTTGTCCTGGGCCTCACTCGCTTCTTCTTGCTTCTGATCGGCCTCGGTTTTGGCCGCGTCAGCTTTTTCCTGCGCATCGCGCGCCTGGGCATCCTTCAGGTTGTCTTCAGCGTTACGCACTTCTTGGTCTGACATAGTAGTGGTTCCTTAGCTGACAAACAGCACTGGCAAGATACGCTGCGTCAATGCACCGATCTATCCAGTCCGGTAATTATACCATTTTTCCTGAAGTTTAGCCTAAAATCACCCGACTGCGTGATAAACTAGAAGGGTACTATGACTGCCAAAAAATCCATCCTGATCGTTACTGTTGCGCTCATTACCATCATGGTCATGCTCGGCGGCTACCGGCTGGTTCGTCACGAAATCCGCGATGCGCGCCACGATAACCCTGAACGGTCTGATACGCGCACTCCCAATCAGTCCGGCGATGTCACCGACCTGTCGGTACGGTGGACGTATGCGATGCAGAGCCCGACCGGC
>JACCDV010047809.1_pt1 | contig 19164 bp, 16 predicted proteins | sample 7446131 | NCBI WGS metagenome assembly JACCDV01 (sample SAMN15323448, study PRJNA562643) | freshwater metagenome | isolation source: river surface water | place: USA:Blue River Watershed | collected 2017-08-17 | reverse complement strand
GCCCCTACCGCGACAAGAAAGCCTACGACCTCTTGATCCAGAGCGAAGCGGGCATGCTCTCCATCACCGGCACACCCGAGGCACCGTCCAAGGCGGGCAACTCGATGGCCGACATTTCGGCCGGCATGTACGCCTACACCAACATCCTGTCGGCCCTGCTGCTGCGCGGCAAGACCGGGCAGGGCAGCCACATTGATGTGTCCATGCTCGAAGCACTGGGCGAGTGGATGGGTTACCCGCTGTACTACGCCTTTGAAGGCGCGCCGCCACCGCCGCGCACCGCCGCGTCGCACGCGAGCATCTACCCTTATGGCCCGTTTGCTGCGGGCGACGGCGGCACCGTGATGCTGGGCCTGCAGAACGAGCGCGAATGGAAAGTGTTTTGCGAGGTGGTGCTGGCCGATGCGGCCCTGGCCAGCGATGCGCGCTTTTGCACCAACGCCTTGCGCAACGAGAACCGCGCCCAGCTGCAGCAACTGATCCTGGGCGTGTTTGCCACCATGAGCACGGCCGAGGTCGAGGCGCGTCTGGACCAGGCGCAGATCGCCAACGCCCGCATGAACGACATGGCCGGTGTCTGGGCGCACCCGCAGCTCAAGGCCCGCCAGCGTTGGCAGACCGTGGGCTCGCCTGCGGGCGACATCCCGGCCCTGCTGCCGCCCGGGCGCAACAACCGTTACGACTACCGCATGGACGCCGTGCCCGCCGTGGGCGAACACACCGAAGCCATCCTGCGCGAGCTGGGGCTGGACGACGCGGCGGTGCAAGATTTGCGCGACAGCCAAGCCATTTGAGTGATTTGAGACCGAAACGAGGCTTTGTAGGTCGGTGGCTTCAGCCCCGACGTTTGCTGGCTTCGGCACAGGCTGCATGTCGGGGCTGAAGCCACCGACCTACTTGATGACGGGTCAACATTTGAGACAGAACACAAGGAGACAGACATGACATCCCGCACACCATCCCACACCGCCCAACTCGCTACCTTTGCTGCAGGCCTGCGCTTCGAGGACATTCCCGAGCCGGTGGTCCGCAAGATCGAAGACCTGCTGGTCGACTGGTTCGGCTCGGCCGTGGCCGGGCACGGCTCGCGCCCGGTGGAAACCATCACCCGTTTTGCGCAAGCCATGGGCCCAAGCGAAGGGCCGTCTGAAGTCATCATCAACGGCGCACGCACCACGCCGTATTTGGCGGCCATGGCGAACGCTGCTGCATCGCACGTGGCCGAGCAGGACGATGTGCACAACGGCTCGGTCTTCCATCCGGCCACGGTGGTGTTCCCACCGGTGGTGGCGGTGGCCCAGGCCTTGGGTGCCAGCGGCAAGCAGTTGCTGGCCGCTTCGGTGGTGGGCTATGAAGTCGGCATCCGCGTGGGTGAATTTCTGGGTCGCTCGCATTACCGCGTGTTCCACACCACGGGCACCGCAGGCACCTTGGCCGCAGCGGCTGCCGTCGGCCATTTGCTGGGACTGAACGCACAGCAGATGCAGCACGCGTTGGGCTCAGCCGGCACGCAGTCGGCGGGCCTGTGGGAGTTTTTGCGCACTGCGGCCGACAGCAAGCAGCTGCACACCGCGCACGCGGCCGCCGCAGGTTTGATGTCCGCTTATCTGGCCAAAGAAGGTTTCACGGGCGCAGCCGAGATTCTGGAAGGCCCGCAGGGCATGGCCGCTGGCATGTCGAGTGACGCCGATCCGAGCCGTCTGGTGGATGGCCTGGGCACGCGCTGGGCCACGGCCGAGACCTCGTTCAAGTACCACGCCAGCTGCCGCCACACCCACCCGGCGGCCGATGCGCTGCTGCACGTCATGCAGACCCATGGCCTCAAGCTCGATGATCTGGCCCAAGTGGTGACGCATGTGCACCAGGGCGCGATCGATGTGCTCGGCCCGGTGGTGCGGCCGACCACGGTGCACCAGAGCAAGTTCTCGATGGGCACGGTGCTGGCCCTGGTGGCGCAGCACGGCCATGCGGGCCTGACCGAATTTGACCGCGACTTTTTGAGTGCACCCACCCAGGCCCTGCGCGACAAGGTCACGATGGAACTCGACGCCGAAGTGGACGGCGCTTACCCCAAACGCTGGATCGGAAAAGTCACCGTCACCACCAACGACGGCCGTGTGCTGCACGGCCGCGTGGACGAGCCCAAGGGCGACCCGGGCAACACCCTTTCGCGCCAGGAAATCACCGACAAGGCCTTGCGCCTGGCCGCCTTCAGCGGTGGTGCAAAACCCGAAGCCATGCGCCAAAGCGTGGACGCCCTCTGGCAAGTGGCCACCTGGCCCAAGGTGGGTGCGCTGCTGTCATGAGCCAGCCTTCGCAGCCATCGCCGCTGTCGCTGGCGCGCAGCTTTTTGTTTGTGCCCGGTCACCGACCCGAGCGCTTTGCCAAGGCCTTGGCCAGCGGTGTCGACGCGGTGATCGTGGACCTCGAAGACGCGGTCCCGCTGGACGCCAAAGACGCGGCGCGTGACGCCTTGCTGATCGCCTGGTCCGGTCTGGACGCAGCCGAGCGAGCACGCCTGCTGGTGCGCGTGAACCCGGCAGGCACGCCTTGGCACCAAGCCGACCTGACCGCCGTGGCCAGCCTGTCGGGTTTGGGCGCGGTCATGCTGCCCAAGGCCGAAAACGCGCAGCAGATCGAAAACACTTTTCGCGCCAGTGGTGTGCCCGTCTTGCCTTTGATCGAAAGCGCCGAAGGCGTGGGGCAGATGGATCAAATAGCCCGCGCACAAGGCGTCTTGCGCCTGGGTTTGGGGCACATCGATTTGCAGGCCGATCTGGGCATGCGCTGTGGGCCCGACGAAGCCGAGCTGGCCCCGATCCGACTGGCCATGGTGGTGGCCTCGCGCCGCGCAGGCTTGCCCGCCCCGGTGGACGGTGTGACCACCGCCACGACCGATGCCGAAGTGCTGGCGCGTGACGCGCAGCGCAGCCGCCGTTTTGGCTTTGGTGCCAAGCTGTGCATCCACCCCGCGCAGGTCGGGGGCGTGCACCAGGCGCTGGCCCCGACCGAGGCTGAATGCGATTGGGCGCGTCGTGTGCTGGCCGCCGAAATCACCGCGGGCGGCGGTGCCTTCAGCGTCGACGGCAAGATGGTCGATCCGCCGGTGCTGCTGCTGGCGCGCAAAATCTTGCAGACCGCCAGCTTTTGATGCCACCCCTGTAGGTCGGAGCTTCAGCTCCGACAATGTTGGCACCTGCACAGACCCCATGTCGGAGCTGAAGCTCCGACCTACAAGGCAGGCATGGGACCCAACCCCGCTGGCACAATCCCCCCATGTCTGTTCATTTCGATCTGGTGGATTTGCGCCTCATGGTGCGGGTGGCCGAAGCCAACAGCCTCACCAAAGGGGCCGAGGCCTCGTTCATCTCGCTGCCTGCGGCCAGCACGCGCATCAAGAACCTCGAAGAGAGCATCGGCGCCAAGCTGCTCAACCGCCACAGCCAGGGCGTCACCCTCACGCCGCCGGGGCAAGCCTTTGTGCACCGGGCGCGGCTCGTGCTGGGGCAGATCGAACACCTGCGAGGCGACCTGCAGGAGTACGCCAGCGGCATCAAAGGCCACCTGCGCGTGTACGCCAACACCACCGCATTGGGCGAGTTCTTGCCCGAGGTGCTCAAGCGTTACCTGGCCACGCACCCCGATGTGAACATCGACCTGCAGGAAAAACTGTCCAACGAAATCGTGCGCGCTGTGATGGATGGCAAGACCGACATCGGCATCGTGGCCGGCTCGGTGCGCACTGAAAACCTGCAAACCCTGCCTTACCGCTCAGACAGCCTGGTGCTGGTGGTGCCCGAGGGCCACCCCGTGGCCGATTTGCCCAGCATGCCGCTGATCGACGCGCTGGCGTTTGACCATGTGGGCCTGCACGAAGCCAGCGCGCTGCACGCCTTCCTCCACCGCGAATGCGAACAGCTGAACAAGCCGCTGAAGGTGCGCATTCAGGTCAGCAGCTTCGAGTCGGCTTGCCGCATGATCGAAGCGGGTGTGGGCGTGGGCGTGTTGCCCGAGTCGGCCGCCCGTCGCCACGCCCGCAGCATGGCCATTCGCCTGGTGCCTCTGTCTGACCCGTGGGCGTTGCGCTCCATGCAAATTTGTGTGCGCAGCCTCGATGAGTTGCCGGGCTTTGCACGCGATCTGATTGATCTGTTGTCAGAGGATGCGCGGCAGGCAACGCTTGGAGGCCCTTGTGATTGACCTTTCATCCTTGACGGCCTTCATCGCGGCTGCATCCATTCTGACCGCTACGCCCGGTGTGGATACCGCCATCGTATTGCGGACATCGATCGCGGATGGCAAGTTCTCCGCCGTCATGGCCGCTTTGGGCGTTGCGTTGGGATGCCTGATTTGGGGTGCTGCGGTATCGCTGGGTCTTGGGGCTTTGCTGCACGCGTCCGCGTTGGCATACGAAGTGACCCAATTCGCAGGGGCTGCTTATCTGGTCTGGATGGGTCTCAAGCTCGTGTTGAATCCCCGTGGGGAATTTGAATCTCAGGATGGGGCGGTATCGTCAAGCAATGGTTGGGAAGCATTTCGACGCGGCTTGTTGGCCAATCTTCTGAATCCCAAGGTTGGCGTGTTCTATGTCACGTTCTTGCCCCAGTTTGTTCCCGGAGACGCCAGTGTCGCCAACTGTTCCTTTTTCCTCGCCTGCATCCACGTCTTTCTGACGCTCGCATGGTTCGGGGTCTTGATCGTGGCGACGATGCCATTGAACCGATTTCTGCGCCAACCATTGGCCATGAAGGCACTGGATCGAATCGCCGGAGGTGTACTCGTCGCGTTCGGCATCAAGCTCGCCACGTCGTCCTCGCGTTGACGAACAGGTGGGTGATCAGCTTTGCCATGTATAGGCTGCTCGCGGTCGCTCAACGGCCAACGGGTTTGGCAAAGTGAAGGGCAGTAACGGGTCGATCGGAGGCTGTCTTGATGGACTGGGTTCGGCCAAGAGCGGTCAGTCATGGCTCTTCTCGACAGCAGTCGTTGACCGTCTATATCGACTCAGCGCGAATATCCAGCGTAAATCTTGGATGACTTTTCATAGTGAGTGGGGTCGGGATCGCAGAGAAGATTCAAAGCTAAACGACCAGCACCGGGCAGAGCTTTCTTGATGGATCTCAATAGGTCGAACTGTGACTTTCAATACGATTGAAATAGGTCATGGGTAGGTAGCCGTGGACATTTGCGATATCAGCCAGGGTTGTCGATGAAAATGTGAGTACATAATTACCCAGAAATTGTCTGTATGAAATTGGGAGGTAATGTTTTTTCAGGTTAAATGCTTTGCGCGGCGCTCGGCTATACGGAATAGATATTCCAGAAAGTGATCAGTTGCATGCGACTTTCCCGAGGAATTGTCATCGCTGTACTCTACGTCCTGTTAGGGGCTACGGGATTGACGCTCGCCATCCCGCCGGGCTATGCCAGCCCCATCTTCCCTGCAGCAGGGTTGGCGCTTGCCGTGGTTTTGTTTCATGGGCGGGCTGCGCTGCCATGGGTCTGGCTGGGCTCATTTACTCTGAACATTGGGCATGCGCTGTGGTTTGACACACTTTCAGTCACCACCGGGTTTGCAGCCTTATGCATTGCGTGCGGGGCGAGCCTGCAAGCCTGGATGGGTCAGTGGTGGGTGAACAAAAAGCAGGGGGGAGCCTGGAATCACCTTGAAAGTGAAAGCCAGATCGTGGCTTTTCTTTTCTGGGGAGGTGTACTGGCCTGTCTGGTCTCGGCCAGCGTGGCCGTCGCGGTGTTGTGGGGCTTGAGCGTCATTGATCTTGAATCCACCCCTTTCAGCTGGTGGACCTGGTACACAGGGGATCTGCTGGGGGTAGCCATATTCGCGCCGCTTGTCTTGCTGTTTCTGTCACCCAAAACAGAGCTCTCGTTGGAGCGGCAGCGCAGGATTGTGGTCCCGATCTGCATCGCCTTGGGTTTGTCCATGTTCATTTACGCCGGCGCCACGGTCATGGAGCGACGGCAGGTTCAAGCCCGGGTGGAGCACGAAGGTGTCACGCTGCAAAAACTGATTCAGGACCGCTTAATCACACACCAAGCCGTACTGTCTTCATTGGCGCATTTTGTCCAGGCTAATCCGGATTTCAGCTACCGCCAGTTCGAGGTCTTCACCCAGGCCGCGCTGGCAGAGAATCGGGATATTTTTGCTTTGAGCTTCAACGATGTGGTGCCGCGCGCGAAGCTGCGTGCCTATGAAGCTACCGTCAGCAAGAGTTCGCCGCAGGGGGAGTTCCATGTCACCGAACGCGACGCGCAGCGTCGACTGGTGCGGGTGGGGGACCGAGAGAGTTACGTTATCGTGCGGCATATCGTTCCAATCCAAGGCAATGCGCCGGCGGTTGGTTTTGACATTCAGTCTGAGCCGCTGCGGCGCGATGCCATTGCGCGCAGTCGAGCCTCTGGCAAGCCTGCGGCCACAGGGCCGATTCGCCTGGTGCAGGAAGATGCTGTGCGCGTGGGGGTGCTGGTCCTGGACCCGATCCGTCAGCCCACACCGACAGCCAACGGGGTTCTGGGTGGGCTCGATGGTTATGCGGTGGCGGTGCTCAAGGTGGATGAACTGATCGAGATTGCCACGCGTGAACGCATTCCGGCAGGGTTGAGTTTCAGGGTTCGCGATGCTCAGGTGACCGATGAATCGCTGAATTTCTTTGCCAATGGCACCGTGCTTGGCGGGGCCGATTACCGCAGATGGCGCGGCGTTCTGTCGATCGCAGACCGCCAGTGGGTACTTGACCTCAGGGCAGAGGACGCCTTCGTCAACCAAGGTCACCACTGGATTTCCTGGGCCGTAGGTGTGACGGCCTTGCTCTTCACTGGCTTGCTGCAAATCTACCTCCACGGCATGACTGGCCGCGCATTGGCTATCCGCAGACAGAACGCCCAGCTGCTCGAGAAGCAGGCCGAGTTGCAATTGGCGGAGACGGTATTTGAGAACACAGCAGAAGCCATTGTGGTGACCGATGCCTCAGGCATAGTCATATCGGTCAATCCGACCTTCTCCCGAATTACGGGGTACAGCCTCTCAGATGTGAGGGGCCGGAAGATGAATTTGCTCAGCTCCGGCGAGCAGCCACCTGACTTTTACCGTGAACTCTGGCGTCAGTTGCTTGCTGAGCGCCAGTGGCAAGGAGAAATGATCAACCGACGAAAGGACGGTGAGCTGTACACAGAATTGCTCACCATCACGGCGGTTAGCGACAGCCAAGGCACGGTGGTTCAGTATGTGGGTACATTCTCTGACATCACCGACAAGATTGCGGCACGACAGCGGATCGAGTTCATGGCATACCACGATGCGCTGACCGAGTTGCCCAACCGAGTGCTGGGTAAACAGCGCGCCCATGAAGCCATTGTCCGCGCGCAGCGCTATGGCTTTGAGGTCGGGATCGTCTTCATGGATCTGGACCATTTCAAACTCGTCAATGACACATACGGGCACAGCGTGGGCGACAAATTGCTGCAGGCGGTGGCCGATCGGCTGCGCACCCACTTGCGCTCGGAAGACACCTTGTGTCGCCTGTCCGGCGACGAGTTCATGCTGATCTTGGAGCACGTCCGGGATGTCAAAGACATCGCGTCCACTTGCGAGCATGTCCTGAAAGCCCTCAATTCTCCCCATGAGATTGATGGTCGCCTGATTCAGACTTCGCTGTCTATTGGCATCGCGGTGTACCCCGAAGATGGGGGCAGCGAAGAGGACTTGTTGCGCAAGGCTGACACGGCCATGTTCGAGGCCAAGCAAGGCGGTCGCAACACTTACCGCTTTTTCGATCAGGCGATGAACCGCAATGTGGTGGAGTTTGTGGAGACGCGCGATGCCCTGGCCATGGCCATTAGGAACGACGAGTTCGAGCTGTTTTACCAACCTCAAATTCAACTGCAGAACCAATCCGTGGCGGGTGTCGAGGCTTTGATCCGCTGGAACCACCCGACCAAGGGGCTGATCGGACCTGCTCACATCATTTCAGTGGCGGAGCAGAGCGGTCTGATCGTGCCAATCGGAGCCTGGGTGCTGCAGCAGGCTTGTCGCCAGATGAAATTTTGGCTAGACCAGGGCTTGCCGATAAAAACCGTTGCCGTGAACCTGTCGGCGGTTCAGTTCACGACGGGAGACATTGAAACTACCGTAGCGGAGACTTTGAAGAGAACTGGCCTGGCGCCTGAACACCTTGAGCTGGAGCTGACTGAATCAATCCTCATCAGCGATAAGGAACGAGCATTGGCCCTGGTGCACCGACTCAAGGAGATTGGTGTCCGTCTCTCGATTGATGATTTCGGTACGGGCTATTCCAGCATGTCCTACCTCAAACGCTTTAAGGTGGACATGATCAAGATCGATGCATCTTTTGCCGCAGACGTGGGAAGGGACGCAGAAGACACAGAAATTGTGCGTGCGATCATTCAAATGGCTCTTGCTCTGGGCCTGCAAACTGTGGCCGAAGGCGTTGAACGCCCAGAAGCAGTGTCTCTGCTTAAGGACATGGGGTGCACGCATATTCAGGGCTATGTGTATGCCCGACCCATGACCGCCAATGGATTGGCCGCATGGCTACATGAGTATGTGCAGCACAAGGACTGAGTGGTAACGAAAGGCAACCCTGCGTCGACAGGGACGTTGCGCGATAAACAATGACAACAACTCTGACCTTGAAACTGCTGAAGGTCTGCTTTCTTAATTGCCAACCACCGCTTTGGGTCGAGAGTACCCGTTCACATCAACTGAAAGTGGTCACTCATCTCGTAGTTGTGGTCCTGAACTTTTTTACTGACAGCTACTCACCTGAAACCGGTCAGCGGACTAAACAAGGACAAGCGAGTGCGTATGACTGCTTCTAGGGAGATGCCTTGGAGCGATGCCGGGTCACGACCGGCAGCAAACGCTGCACTCCGGTCGGCCAGGATGGCTAAGGCGGCTGCAGGCTGGTTAGTGTGTTGCATCGACCGGTTGAATCCGCCGTCGCTAACAGTCATTGATGCCCATCAGCAAAGCGCCTTCCATCCATAACCTCGTTGCGCACCAGGCTTAACCGCGCATCGATCTGGCACCTTTTGCAAGCGCTTTTGTTCTTTTCAGCCATTTGAGCGTGGCAGGCCTTGGCTTTACCCTGGGGGCGTAAAAAAGGAGACAAGCATGAGTGCCCATGATTTTCCTGTTGACCGCAGACAGGCGCTGGTGGCGCTGTCGGCCATGGCCGTGAGCGGCACGGCCCTGGCCCAGAGCCGACCCGCAGACGCTTTCCCGACCAAGCCGATCCAGCTCGTGCTGCCGTTTCCGCCCGGCGGCTCGATGGACCCGATCTTTCGCACCTTGGCCGAGGCCGCTTCCAAGGAGCTGGGCCAGCCCGTGGTGCTGATGCACAAGCCCGGTGCGGGTGGCGTGATGGGCACGGCCGCGCTGGCCACCCTGCCCGAGTCGGACGGCTACACCGTGGCCGTGATGCACAACTCGGTGATCCGTGCGCCGCTGGTGCAAAAGGTCAACTTCGATCCGCTCAAGGACTTCACTTACCTGATCGGCCTGTTCAACTTGACGACCGGCATTTGCGTGGCCGCCGACGCGCCCTGGCAGACCTTGGGCGATTTGCTGGCCGATGCCAAGAAGCGCCCCGGTGCCATCAGCTGGGGCACGGTGGGGGCCATCAGCATCAACCGCATCGTGGCCGAGCGTCTGGCCAAGATGGCGGGCACATCGTTCAACATGGTGCCGTTCAAGGGCGGCGGCGAAGCGTTCACTGCGCTGATCGGTCGGCACCTGGATGTGTACGGTGATCCGGGTTTTGGCGCGCAGGTGCGCGGTGGCAAGGCCCGCTTGCTGGCCACCTTCACGCAGGAGCCGCTCAAGTCTTACCCCGGTGTGCCCACGGTCAAGGCCTCGGGCTTTGACATCACGATCGATTCGCCCATGGGCCTGGTGGCACCCAAGAACCTGCCGCCGGCCATTGCCGCCAAGCTGGCCGCCGCCTTCCGCAAGGCATCGGCCGATGTGGCCCACCAGACCCAGCTCGACAGCTTCGACATGCAGCCCAACCTGATGACCGGCGAGGCCTACACCGCCTATGCCCGCACGGCCTACGAGCGCGACGCGAAGATGCTCAAGGACATCGGCTTCAAACTGGAATGAAAGTGCTGCCATGAAGCCCGTCACCTCTGACGATCCCAAAACCATTTTTGCGAAAACCCCATTCACGCGCCTGATCGGCATGCAGCGTGATTTTTCTGAAAATGGCAAGGCGCAAATCTCGCTCGACCCGCACACCGATCTGGGCAATGTGATCGGCGCGGTGCATGGCGGCGTGGTGGTCACGCTGCTCGATGTCGTGATGGCCAGCGCCGCGGTCTCGCGGGTGGATTTTCAAAAAACCGTGGTGACCCTGAACCTGAACACCAGCTTTTTGGAACCGGGCCGTGGCGTGTTGATCGCGCAAGGCGAGGTGGTGGATTGCGACGACGATGTGGCCTGGTGCCAGGCCCGGGTGCTCGATGCACAGGGGCGTTTGGTGGCCAAGGCGCAGGGGTCATTCCGTTATTTGCCCAGGCCCCAGTGAGCCCACCTGACAAGGACATGCATGCGTGATTTCGATGAACCACAAGCCCCTTTGACGCGCAGCGCAGTGATGGCCCTGCTCGACGAGGCCATGGTCCGGGTGGCGCTGCACAAAGTCAACGCGGGCCGTGATGTCCCGCGCGAGGTGCTCGCGGTGGACATGAACCTGTCTTTCATGAAGCCCGCCGTGGGCCCGCTGCTGGCCACGGCCCAGGTGGTGGGCGGTGGCAAGACCATGTGCTTTTGCGAAGCACAACTGCGCAACGCCCAAGGTGATTTGGTGGCCCAGTCCATGGGCACCTACCGCGCGCAAGCGCGTTGATGGACAAGAACGAAACGGGTGACAACCCGTAGGTCGGTGGCTTTAGCCCCGACATGGGGCCTGCGCCGAAGACCACAACGTCGGGGCTGAAGCCACCGACCTACGAGGCGTGGGGTTTTGCTGAAACGCATGTCGGGGCTGAAGCCGCCGACCTGCACATGCAGACCTGCGGATTTCGGCTCATGGGCGGTTGACCAGCACAATGCCCACCGCCACCAGGCCCAGCGCCATCAACAAGGTGGCGGTGACCGCTTCGCCCAGCAGCCAGGTGCCAAACAGCAAGGCGAACAGCGGGGTCAAAAACACAAAGACCGAAATCCGGGTGGCGGGGTAGCGGCCCAACATCCACATCCAGGCCAGGTAGCTGGCAAAGGCGCCGATCACGGTCTGGGCCAGCATGGAGCCCCAGGCCAGAGTGCTCCAGTTCAGGTTCCAGCTTTCGCCCAGGGTCCACGAGATCCAGGGCACGGCCAGGGCGGTGGTGGCGATTTGGTAGAACAGCAACTTCTCGGGCGAGATGCGGGTGAGGTTGTTGGCGCGGATCGACACCGTGGTCAGGCCCCACAAAGCGCCTGCGGCCAGGCCCAGCAAATCGCCCACTGCGCTGTGGCTGGCCCCCAGGCCTTCGCGCATGGCGAACGCCACCGCCACAAAAGCGCAGGCCATCCCCAGCCATTGCAGGGGGCGCAGGCGTTCGGACTTCACAAACAGTGGCACCAGCGCGGCCACCCAAAATGGCGAGGTGTAGAGGAACACCGTCAGGCGCGAGGCCGAGGTGTAGCGCAGGCCCAGGTAAATGCAGGCGAATTCGGCGGCAAACAAACCGCCGGCCAGCAAGCCGGCCCACAAGGTGCCATCGCGCTCGAACAGGCGAATGCCCCGCACACGGCACCAGATCAAGAGCAGCACACAGGCCCCGATGCAGCGCAAGCTGGCCTGAAACAGCGGGGCCACCTCGTTCATGATGGACTTGACCAGCACCTGCTGCAGGCCCCAAAACATGCAGCAGGCCAGCAAGATGCCGACCGCCAATCCGTCGAGATGGTCTTTGCGTGAATTCATGGGGCCATTGTGCCGCGCCCAGCCCGCTGCGCCTGTCGCCTTCAGCATGCCGGGTGCAGGTAACATGCCAGTACAAAGACCCTGAACTGACTGCGCATGTTGCTTCCCCATTTCACCGCCCTGGGCGCTGGCCCGATTGTCCTGATGCTGCATGGGGCTGCGGGCAATTACCGTAGCTTCGCTCCGCTGGTGGAAGGTTTGGCCCAGGCCGGTTTCAAGGCGGTGGCCTGGGACATGCCGGGCTACGGGCACAGCGTGCCGGTGGAGCCTTATGGGATCAAGGGCCTGGCGCAAAGCGCCATCGCCTTGATCGAGGCCTTGCTGCCGCCAGAGGCCGCGGCATCCGGGCGCTCGGTGCACTTGGTGGGCCATGGCCTGGGCGGCATGGTGGCGCAAGAGCTGATCATGCGCAGACCCGATCTGGTGCGCCGCTTGGTGCTGGTGGGCAGCACGAGCGGACCCGATTCGGGCTGGGCACAAGATGCTGCCCTGCAGTGCGCGCAGATCGAAGCTGCGGGCCAAGGCGGCATGCAGTCACTGGCCCCCAGCGTGATCGATGCCCAGGTGGGCCCGCTGGCCCTGGCCGAAGGCGTGCAGCTGGCCCGGCACTGCATGGCCCAGGCCTCGCCGGTCACCTATCGCCATGCGCTGCAGGTGCAAGCGGCGTTTGACCGCGATGCGGCCCTGGCGCACATCCATGTACCGACGCTGTTGATCACGGGCGAACACGACCGCCTGGCACCCGGTGCGGCCATCGAGCGCATGGCCGCGCACATTCAGGGCAGCCGCTGGGTGCAAATGCCGGGCGTGGGGCACTGGCCGCAGCTGGAAGTGCCAGAGGCTTTTGACGCCTTGCTGCTCGACTTTTTGAATGAACCGACCGGCCACTGGACGCACTGAGTGGCTGGCTTGAGATGTGTGAACGACGCATGAACGAATTGGACAAACAGATCGCCCGCCTGGGGGCCGCCCAAATCCATCGCCGCGATTGGCACCGCCTGGCCTTGGCCGCAGCCCTCACGCCTTGGCTGGGTGCGTGTGCGCAGGCCCAGGCCGTGGGCAGCTCGGCCGAGGCCGCACAGGGCCCGCGTTGGCAGGTGGACCCCTTCAGTCTGGGGGTGGCCAGCGGTCAGCCGCAGCCCGACAGCGTGGTGTTGTGGACGCGTTTGCGCATCACCGAGGCCGATGCGGCTCAGATGGGACAGTCGGTGAACGTGGTGTGCGAATTGTTTGCCGATGCCGCCTTGCGTCAGCCGCTGCGCCAGTGGCGCGTGCAGACCGACGCGGCGCGCGCACACAGCGTGCACGTGATCGCCACCGGTCTGCAGCCCGGACGTCATTATTGGTACCGCTTTGTGTGCGGCAGCGCCACCAGCCCGGTGGGCCACACCCGCACCAGCCCGGGTGTCAACGAGGCGGTGGGGCAGCTGCGCATTGCGCTGGCGTCGTGCCAGCATTACGAGCAAGGCTATTTTGTGGCGCACCGCGAAATGGCCCAGCGCGATCTGGATCTGGTGCTCTTTGTGGGCGACTACATCTACGAAAGCAGCAACCCGCAATACATGCTGCGCAAACATGAAGGCGGCGTGCCCACCTTGCTGGCCGAATACCGGGAACGGCACGCCCAGTACAAGGGCGATGCGGACTTGCGCGCCTGCCATGCGGCACACCCTTGGGTGATGACCTGGGACGACCACGAGGTGGTCAACGATTACGCCAACGACCTGGACCGCAATTACACCGATGCGCAGGTGTTTTTGCGCCGGCGTGCGGCGGCTTACCAAGCCTACTTTGAACACATGCCGGTGCGCCTGGGCCCCGATGCGAACAACGCCAGCCAGATGCGCATCCACGACCGCATGGCCTGGGGGCGTCTGGCCGATTTGTGGACACTGGACTGCCGCCAGTACCGTGACCACCAGGCTTGTCCCGACCCGATGCGTGGCGGTGGCCGCGTGGTGGTGGGCTGCGATGCACTGGCCGACACCTCGCGCAGCATGTTGGGCGCGGCGCAAGAGCAATGGTTCACCGACGGCCTCACGCGCAGCAGCAAGCGTTGGAAGCTGGTGGCCCAATCCACCCAGATGAGTTCCAGCGGCATCAACACGCCGCTGGGGCGCAGCGCTTTCACCGATGGCTGGGACGGTTACCCGCAAGCGCGGGCCCGTTTGCTGGGTACCGTGGCGCAGGCGGGCGTGAAAGATGTGGTGGTGCTCGGCGGCGATGTGCACATGAACGTGGCGGCGCAGCTGCGCGTGCAGCCGGGCGACGAGAAATCGCCCATCGTGGCCAGCGAGTTGGTGACCACGTCGATCACTTCACGGGGCTTGGGAGAAAAACTGCTGACCCAGATCCGGGACAGCAACCCGGACATCTTGCATGCCCGGTCCGATGAGCGGGGCTACACCTGGCTGGAGGTGAAGCCCCAGGGCATCAGCGCCCAGTTCAGGACCACGCCCAATCCGGCCAAAGCCGATGGCGTGCTCAAGACCCAGGCGCGGATCCAGATTCAAGCCGGCGTGGCCGGCATCCAGAAAGCTTGAAGAAAAACTCAGCGCACCAGCAAGACGGGCACTTTGCAGTGGGCCAACACTTGCGTGGCCACCGAGCCCATGACCAGGTTGCCCAAGGTGCCGTGGCCGTGTGAGCCCATCACCAGCAGGTCGAATTTGCCGCTCTCGGCAGCCTTCGAAATGATCTCGCCAGCGTGGCCGATTTTGGTGATGCTTTTGGCGTCGATGCCGTGGCGTGTCAAAAAGGCAGACACGGGGGCCAGCACTTTCTCGGCTTCCTCACGCTGATAGGCTTCGACCACCTCTTTGCCCACGGCGGCGCGTGCACGTGCTGGCAATTGGGGTTGCACCGTGATCAAGGTGTATTTGTTGGCAGCACCGAAGAGTTCTTCATGGGTGGCCAGGTAAGCCAGCATTTTTTTGGTGAATTCACTGCCGTCAACGGCCAACAAAATTTTCATGAGGGGCTCCTTCAGTAGGTAAGGCCCCGATCATAAAGACTTGTAGAGGCAGGGCGTTGACTTGGGTCAAGAGGCCTCGGGTGTCGCAGGCCTCTGTGTGCGGGAGCACACCTCAAACGGTCAGCGCATGTTGGGGCTTGAACAGCACTTGCTCACCTTTGTGTGCATAGCCCAAGGGGTTGGCGACCACGCGGCAGCCGTTGAGCGTGTAGTCGCTGGGGCAATGCAAGTGGCCGTGCAACCACCACTGCGCTTTGTGCAGCAAGCCATCGAGCGCGTTGCAAAAACCGGCGGTGCCCGGTGTTTGTCCATAACGCGGATCGGCGCTGTGCAAGCTGGGTGCAAAGTGCGTCACGACCACGGTCGGGCCGTCAAACGGGACATCCAATGCGGCGCTCAGCCAAGCCTGGCACAGCAGGGCCTGGTCGCGCATGCCTTCGGCCAGCCAGGGTTCGCCCGCACGCTGTGTGCCGGTTTTGCGCAGGTAATAGTTGGCGGCGCGAAAGGCCTTGTCGCGTGCCTTCAGCTGCCGGGTGTACTGGCTGTTGGGGTGGTTGAAATGCGGCGGGATTTTTTCGGGCAGGGCTTGGCCGGCCAGAGGGCCGAGCGCGTCAAAGTCGGCCCACAGCGTGGTGCCCACAAAGCGCACGCCGTTCAGGTGCAGCACCTCGCGCTCCAGCCAGGTGATGCCCAGGCGGGCACAGGTGGCTTGCAGACGCTGGTGGGCCTCGTCAAAGTCGAGCCCGTCGTATTCGTGGTTGCCGGGCACAAACAGCACCGGCGTGGGCCAACCGTTTTGGGGCGAGAAGCGGCCCAGGCCAAAGTCGGTGTCGCCCGATGCGCTCAGGGCCGAGTTGTTTTGGTAAGAACCAATGTCGCCAGCCAGCACCAGCACATCGGTACCAGGCGCGGGCGCGGGCATGAAGCCGGGGTTGTTTTCCAGATGCAGATCGGACAGCAGTTGGATGTTCATGCGCCGTCCTCTGTCGAGAAAGCCGACTGCGCCACTTGCAGCAATTGGGTGCGCAGCCATTGGTGGGCGCTGTCGTGGTGCAGGCGGCGGTGCCACAAGGCCTCGACGTGCACCGGCGGCACATCAAAGGGCAGTTCGCGCAGCGCGAGCTGGTCCGCCATGCCGGTGGTGGGCACAAAGTGGCGCGGCAAGACGGTGAGCAAGTCCGAGTTCACCACGACCTGTCCGGCGGTGAAGAACTGGTTCACGGTCAACACGATGCGCCGCTGTTGGCCAATCGATGCCAGCGCTTCGTCGACAAAGCCGTAGGGCCTGCCCGAAAAGCTCACCAGCAAATGCCGCGCGGTGCAGTAGTGTTCGAGGGTCAGGGCCTGATCCGCCAGGGGATGGCCTTTGCGCATCACGCACACGTATTCACCGGCGTACAGGCGCTGGTGTTCAAAAGGGACGGCCTCGCCGGCCTGGGCGCGCGCCGTCAAGTCTGTCAAAACCGCAGGAAAGTAGCCCATGGCCATGTCGGCCACGCCGTCGCTGAGCAGGCGGCGCGGATCGCGGGTGGTCAGCGGGACCACCCGCAGTGAGACACCGGGTGCTTCGCTTTGCAGTTGGCGTGCCAGCCCGCCCATGAGTTCGGCGGCGGTCGCATCGGCCATGGCCAGCACGAAGGTGCTGTTGGCCTGGCCGGGCACGAACAGGCTGGGCACGATGGCCGCCTGCAGCTGGCGCAGGGCTTCGCGCACGCTGGGCCACAAGGCCAGCGCCCGCGGCGTGGGCTCGATGCCGTGCCCCTGGCGGCGCACCAGCTCATCGTCCAGCGCATCGCGTAAGCGACGCAAGGCATTGCTGACGGCAGGCTGGGTGAGCGACAGGTTGCGCGCGGCTCGGGTCAGGCTGCGTTCGGCCATGACCTCGTCAAAGACCCGGAGCAGGTTCAGGTCCAGGGTGCGAAAAGAAGCGGGGATCGGGGTGTTCATGAAGTGGTGGCCGTCGATGGGTGGCTATTTATCACCAATGTGAATGATACACATCATGAATATAAAGTTGAACAATACTCGTAGTAACCCTAAGATTGAGCCCAAGGGTTGGATGACTTCTGATTTTCAGAGCCACGAAACCTGTGAGAAGGGAATACAAAATGAACGCCACTGTTTCGAAATCTGTCTTGGGCCAGGCGCCCGCTCCTGCCACTTCGGCAAAAACCTTGTCCACATTGCTCTTGGCCGCCGGTGTCGCTGCCTTGGTCGTGACGACCGACCAAATGATCGATGACTGGGCTGAAACCCATGTGTTGGCCTCTTGGCTCGCCTTGTGGGTGGTGGCTGTGTCGGCCATTGCCGCCTTGCGTGGTGTGACCCGCATGCTGGCTCAAAAGCTGATGGCCGGTCTGGACGACTGGTCGGCCAATGTGGCCCGTCGCCGCTCTGACCAGCGCCTGTGGGCGATGGCCCAGTCGGACAGCCGCATGATGCGTGACCTGCAAACCGCGATGGACCGTGCTGACGATGAAAGCACGCCCGCCAAGGACGTGAATGTCTTGGTGAGCCGCCGCGTGGCCCGCATGGTTCAGAACCGCCTGTACTACATCTGATCTGCGGATCGATGGGTGAATCCAAGCCTCCTTCGGGAGGCTTTTTTCATGGGGCGCGCGGTTTCAGGGCTCGGCCGTTTCCGGCGCTTGCCTGGAGGCCAGATAAATGCCCGGCAAGATCAGGCTTGCGCCCATGAGATGGTGCCAGCCCATGGGCTCGCCCAGCACAGTCCAGGCGGTCAGCCCGCCATACAGAGGGCCCAGGTACAGGCTGGCGGCCACGCGGCTGGCACCCAGCACCTTCTGGCAAAAGCCATAAGCCCAGTAAGCGCCGATGCCCGGCACCACCGCTGCAGACAGCACCAGCCAGGTGGCGGTGGCCGACCAGGCCGGCCGATCGGCGGCCCACCATTCGGCCGCTGCAAACGGCAGCAAGACCAGCGAGCCACCCAGGGCCGTGGCAGCCAACCTTGCGGTGGCGCCCAGAGGGCTGGGCCATTTTTTGAGCAACAGGGCATACGCGGCCCACGCCACCATGCACAGCACGATCCAGCCGTCGCCTGCCACCCACTGCACCTGGCCCAGCGACAGCCATTGGCCTTTGACCACCACATGGAAAACACCCGCCATGGCGATCAGCACGCCTGCGGCTTGCCGCCACGAAAAACGCTCGCCCAGCCACAAGACCGCACCCAGTGCGATCAGCACAGGTGAGGCCGCGTAGATCAAGGCGATGTTGATGGCCGAGGTGGTCTGCGCACCCCGGTAAACCCAGGCACCGCAAATGAGCATGCCCAGGGCGCCCAGCACCAGGTACTGCCAGGCCGCTTTCACGGTGCTTTGGCGTTGGCGCCACAGTTCATGGCGGGCCACCACGGCCAGCACAAGACCGGCGAGGCCCCAGCGGCCCAAGGCCAGCACATGCGGCTGCACGACACCGGGCGCGGTGCGCGCCACGATGTAATTGACCGACCACAAGGCCGGGGTGAACCAGAGCAGCCACAGGGCCAGGCGGTGGCGGGATTCGGGGGTGGGCAGCCAAGACATAAGCTGCCGATTGTGCCGCTCAAAAAAAACCGCCCCGGTTTGTGGCCGAGGCGGTTGGGCGATTCGGCGCTGTGTGGGCGCTGAACCTGTTCATTCGAACAGAGCTTTAAGCAGCCAGGCGGGCTTCCAGTGCGGCCTTGGTGTCCAGCAGAGCCTTGGGCAGGTGGTAGCTCAATTGGGCAAAGTGCTCGTCGTGCAGCTTGAATTCGGCTTGCCAGGCGGCCTTGTCGATGCTGGTCACGGACTTGAACTGTTCGGCGCTGAAGTCCAGGCCGGTCCAGTTGATTTCAGCGTAAGTGGGGGCCACGCCAAACATGGTTTCTTCGCCCGTGGCTTTGCCTTCGAGGCGGTCGATCATCCACTTGAGCACGCGCATGTTGTCGCCGTAGCCGGGCCAGACGAACGAGCCGTCTTCGCCTTTGCGGAACCAGTTCACGCAGTACATGGCGGGCAAATTGTGGCCAGCGGCCTCAGCTTTGGCACCGGTGTCCAGCCAGTGCTGGAAGTAGTCGCTCATGTTGTAACCGCAGAAAGGCAGCATGGCGAAGGGGTCGCGGCGCACCACGCCTTGCGCGCCAAAGGCGGCAGCGGTGGTTTCCGAGCCCATGGTCGCGGCCATGTAGACGCCTTCGGTCCAGCTGCGTGCTTCGGTGACGAGTGGCACGGTGGTGGAGCGGCGGCCGCCGAACATCAT
>JACCDV011003621.1_pt1 | contig 19167 bp, 11 predicted proteins | sample 7446131 | NCBI WGS metagenome assembly JACCDV01 (sample SAMN15323448, study PRJNA562643) | freshwater metagenome | isolation source: river surface water | place: USA:Blue River Watershed | collected 2017-08-17 | reverse complement strand
TCTATATATTGCAGAACATAGATCTCCTACATCAAACCATCCTAACTATGGAGATGATAGTCTTCCTACTTTGCAAAGAGAAAAAAATAGGAAGTACTTTTATCATTCTTCTTTTTTCAGAGGGGGGCCTGGTGTCTGTTTTGGTATGATACGAGTAGAGCATGGACTGATAACTCATATAGATCGAAGTAGCGGTCACTATAAGCCGACTGAAAAACATTTTCAAAATGCGATCAAATTGCTATCTCAGTATTTTTCTCCTGATTGCAAAAAAGAGGCAGATGTTTTTTGGGAGCATCGTGCAGCAGATCTTTTTTATGATCCTGATAATTGTTGGTAAGATATTTCTTAAAAATCTTCTGTGAATGACACAGTTCCTTCAATCCCTACCTGATAGGCTGCTACTCTTCTTTCAAAAAAGTTTGTGAGCTCTTGAACATCTTGAAGCTCCATAAATTGGAAAGGGTTTTTTGCATTGTAAGCAGGAGCCATTCCGAGAGCTAGGAATCTTTGGTTAGCAACGTAGCGGAGATATTCTTTCATATCTTTTATTGAAAGTCCTGCAATGCCAAGATTAAGAAGATCTTTTGCAAAAATCATTTCACAATCGATAGCTTCTTCAATCATAAAATAAATTTTATGATCGAGGTCTTTGTCAAAAAGAGTTGGGTCTTCTTTTCTTATGTTGTTTATAACTTCGAAGGCAAAATTCATGTGACAGCTTTCGTCTCTAAAGACCCAGTTTGTACCAGCAGCTAGTCCATGAAGAAGACCTTTTGAGCGAAGAAAATAAACATACGCAAAAGCAGCAAAGAAAAAAAGCCCTTCGATACATGTGGCAAAGCAAATAAGGTTTAGCAAGAAGCTTTTGCGGTCTTCTCTTGTCTCTAGCTTATTTAAGTCATTAATTGAATTGATCCATTTAAAACAAAAATCACCTTTTTGTTTAATGGAAGGGATAGTTTCAATGGCTGTAAAGGCTTCTGCTCTGTCTTTTTCATCTGGAAGGTAAGTGTCAAGAAGAGTTAAATAAAATTGAATATGAAGAGCTTCTTCATAAAGTTGTCTTGAAAGATACATCCTGGCTTCTGGAGAATTGATGTGCTGATAAAGATTTAAAACTAAATTGTTTGCTACAATAGTGTCACCTGTAGCAAAAAAAGCTACAAGTCTTTTGATCAAATGTGATTCTGCTTCAGTTAGTTTTTTTAGATCTGAAAGATCTGTGCTGAAGTCAATTTCTTCTACTGTCCAAGTGTTTTTTATAGCATTTCTATACATCTCATAAAAGAGAGGGTACTTCATAGGTCTTAGTGTGAGTTCAAAGCCAGGGTCTAGTAACATTTTTTCTCCATCGTCTGTTCTAAGGTGCAAGTAGTTTTGTTTAGGTGCAAGATTCACACGCTTCTGGATTTTCAAGAGAGCAACTCACAGCTGCTTGTGCATTTGGGACTGTTGTTTTGTTAATTTGAGTAGCGCCCCGGGATCTTAAGTAATAAGTGGTTTTGAGTCCTTTTTTCCATGCATAGAGATACATCGAAGAAAGTTTTCCAATATTTGGACTTTCCATAAATAAATTAAGAGACTGACCTTGATCAATAAAGACACCTCTATCGGCAGCCATATCGATAAGAGATCTTTGTGGAATTTCCCAAACTGTTCTAAAGATTTGTTTCACTTCTTGTGGGATTTCTTCTATGTGTTGGATTGATCCGTCACTGTGTTTAATTTGGTCTTTCATGTCTTGGTTCCAAAGACCAAGGCTGCTTAGAGTTTTTACAAGATAGGGGTTCACTTGAAGGAACTCACCAGAGAGGGTTTCTCGTTTAAAGAGGTTTGAGAGTTGTGGTTCGATGCATTCGTAAGCTCCTGTGATGGAAGCAATAGTTGCAGTAGGAGCAATAGCTATAAGAAGAGAGTTTCTAAGACCATATTTTTTGATTTCTTCTTTTAAGTCTTCCCATCTTTTGTCACCAGAAGGTCTTTGTCCCCAGAGATCAAACTGAAGAAGGCCTTTACTGGCACGTGTAGCTTTAAAAGAATCGTGAGGGCCCTTTTCTTTTGCAAGATCTTTTGACATCATAAGAGCATTAAAATAAATTTCTTCCTGAATTTTTCTAGAAAGATCTTTTGCTTGTTCTGAATCAAAAGGAATTTTTAGCGCAAAAAAAACATTCTGTAAGCCCATGAGCCCAAGACCAACAGGGCGCCACTTGTGATTAGAATGTTTTGCTGTGGGTGTTGGATAGAAATTTATGTCGATTACTTTATCTAGATACTTCACAGCTGTTCTGACATTTTTTGCTAGAAGATCAAAGTTAAATTTTTTGTGCATAATGTAACGAGACAGGTTGATAGAACCTAGGTTACAGACAGCTGTTTCTTCGTTTGAAGTTACCTCAAGGATTTCTGTACAAAGATTAGAAAGATGGATGACATTTTCTTTTTCAAGAGTTTGGTTTGCTTTCATATTCGAGCTATCTTTGAAGGTCATCCAACCGTTGCCTGTTTGGGCAAGAGTTTTCATCATCTTTCCATAAAGCTCGCGAGCAGGGACTTGTTTTTTATAAAGTTTTTGTTCTTCTGCTTTAATGTAGTGAGACTCAAACTCGTCTCCAAAAGAGTCAACAAAATAAGGAACATCTTTTGGGTCAAACAAAGACCACATATCATCTGATTCAACACGCTTCATAAAGAGATCTGGAATCCAGTTAGCAAGATTCAGGTTGTGAGTTCTTTGGGCCTCGTCTCCTGTGTTGTCACGCAAAGAAAGGAAGTCAAAAATATCAGCATGCCACGACTCAAGATAAACACATGCCGCTCCTTTTCTCTTTCCCCCTTGGTTTACAGCTGTGACAGAGGAATCAAGAGTTTTTAAGAACGGAATAATTCCATTCGATTGGCCGTTTGTGCCTTGAATGAGAGATCCTCTAGAGCGAACACGACTATAAGCCACACCAATTCCACCAGCATATTTAGAAAGAAGAGCTACATCTGTGTACTTATTATAAATAGAAAGAAGACTGTCTTGCGGGGAGTCTAGTAAGTAGCAAGAAGACATCTGTGGATGCGGAGTCCCTGAGTTAAAAAGTGTTGGTGTTCCTGGCATGTATTCAAACGAAGAAATTAACCGGTAAAATTCGATGGCTTCTGCTTTGTTTTGTGAAAGTCCACAAGCGACACGCATAAAGAAAAACTGAGGAGATTCAATGACCTTGCGAGACTCTGGGTCCTTTAGAAGGTACCGGTCATAGACAGTTCTTAGACCAAAGTATTCAAAGTGATCACAACGTTCTTCTTGGATAGCAGTGTCTAGAGCTCTTTGATTTTTTTCTACAAACTGAGCGACGTCTTTATGGATAAGTCCCACTTTGAAACCATAAGCAATTCCTTTTGAAAAAGACGAGATCCCTTGTGTGTTCACTTCTTTATCGATAAAATTTGTAAGAAGTCTAGCTGCAAGTTTAGAGTACTCAGGCTCGTCTCCAATTAACATAGCTGCTGTTTGAATGAGAAGAGTATCGAGCTCTTTTGTGCTGACACCATCATAAATACCACTAATAGCTTTGCTTGCTACTAGGTATGGGTTTATATGCAAAAGACCTGCTCCAAAGCGAGCGACTTTTTTTGTAATTTGAATAATATCGACAGGTTCAAGAGATCCATCTCGTTTTCTCACAGACATGATTGAGCTTTGTTCTGGGTTAGAGAGCTTCTTTTCGTGTTTTTTTGTGATATTGATAAGCTTTTGTGAGTCAAGCATGATGGTCTCTTGTTCCTGTTAATGTTTAAAAATTTTTGACTTAAGCTAATTTATTTCTATGTTCTTCAAGTCTTTGTGTGCTGTTTTTAGTGTCGACTCCCCAAAGGGTTGATTGGTTTTTTTAAGTCCATAACCCAAGCTGCGGAGCTTCTTAATGTTATTTTTAAGTATAGAAAACAAAGCCAAAACACTCTGCGTAAAAGAACCACAAGGTATCTTGCTGGAGAAGTTAAATTAAAATGTAAGGCCACTATCTAGGATCATATAATGAGAAGCATGTCCGTCAACTCTTATTCTGTCTGCCATTTTTTCTTTGATTACTTCCAGGTCAACTATTTTCAGCCTGAACGCCCCTTAGATGAAGAGTTTATTTCTCCAACATAAGAAGGGACGGTGGAAACCTAGAGTTTTTTAAGCAAAGTTCGATTTATTTTTTGTATAATACTAATTGATTCCGTTTTTGAGCCCCGAAAAATTAGCTTTTACCTAGGCTCTAGCTTGAGTTTGGAATTGTGTTTTATGAGGCAAAAGTTTTTTATTCAGACAAAAAGCTTGACAAGATTTTTTCTGAAAAAGTGATTTAAGCATTCCATTTTTTGAACAGGAGGCTTGCATTTGTGCCCCCAAAGCCAAAAGAATTTGAGAGGGCGAACTGCACATTTTTCTCTATAGCTTGTTTTGGTACATAGTTTAAGTCGAGGAGCTCTCCTGGTTCTTCAAGATTTGCTGTCGGGGGGATAAAACCACTAGCAAGAGTCTTCGCTAAGAAGCAAGCCTCAATACCTCCTGCTGCTCCTAGGCAATGTCCAGTGGCTCCTTTGGTCGAAGAAACATAAAGTTTTTTTGCATGGTCTTTAAAAACTCTTTTTATAGCTTCAGTTTCAAAAAGATCATTGTACTCAGTCGAGCTACCGTGAGCATTGATGTAGCCGATAGAGTCATAATGAAGGCCTGCAGATTTGAGAGCCATCTGCATACAGCGACCAGCACCTTCTCCCCCAGGGCTCGGTGATGTCATATGATAAGCGTCACAAGAGGTTCCATAACCTATCATTTCTGCAAAAATCGGAGCCCCTCTTTTTTTTGCATGTTCATACTCTTCTAAAATAAGCACCCCTGCTCCCTCGCTGAGGACAAAGCCATCTCTTGTGCGGTCAAAGGGTCTGGAAGCTGTTTTTGGAGTGTCATTACGCCGGCTAAGAGCATTCATACGAGAAAAGCCAGCAATGCCAATTTCTCCTACAGCTGCTTCTGATCCTCCACACACAGCAATGTCACTCATGCCACTTTTTAAGTGCAACCAAGCTTCTCCAATAGCATGAGTACCACTAGCACAAGCTGTGCTGATACAGAGGTTAGACCCTCTTAGTTTAAAAAATTGGGCTGTATTTCCTGCAGCCATATTCGAAATGATAGAAGGAATAAAAAAAGGACTAATTTTTTTAGGCCCCTTTTCTTTTAAAATAACTCCTGTTTGTTCTGTGGTGTTTACATCACCAATGCCTACTCCAATAAAGCAGGCAATCCCAGGGTCTTGATAGTTTTCTGGTTCAAGTCCTGAGGTTTGAAGAGCTTCATGGGTGGCCATGATAGCTAGTTGAGTGAAACGAGAAAAAAGTTTGAATTCTTTTGGAGAGAAAAACTCATTATTTTTTAAGTCTCTTACTTCTCCAGCTATATGGACATCAAGTCTTGAGGAGTCAAAGCTTCTGATGTAATCCACTCCTGAAAGGCCTTCTAAAGTATTATTCCAAGAGCTTTCTAAATTATTTCCATTAGGTGCTATGAGTCCAAGACCAGTAATAACAACACGTCGCATAAAAATGGCTCCCTCATATAAAAAAATCTTCTGCATTTGTTTTTCTATCTTATAGGAAGGGTTAAAGTTTTGACAAGAAGTAGCTTTAGAACAAAGAAGATTTAAGTGAGTTTTCTTAAATATAACTAAAAAAAATAGAAAAAAGAATGCTTGCATCAAAAAAAAATAGCTGTAAGACTCAAGGCCTTATTTGCATCTTTTTATTTTTGGAGTTCTAAATGATTGCACGGTTTGTTCAGAGCCAGTTTTGTAGAGTTTTTCTGCTTCTAGGTTCTATTTCTTTTTCAGCTCTAGCTGCTTCAGAAGTTGTAGAAGAGCCAGTTCCTGCAGAGGTTGTGCAAAAAGAGGAAAAGGCTAAGGAAGATCCTATAAAAGCAAGACGTTTTTATGTTGGTGCTTTACTTGGAACAACAGTCTACAGGTTTGACTTCTATAAAACGGAAGGTGGCAAGAATGTTTCAGTGAATATTTTGCCTTTTAGTTATGATATTTATGGTGGTGTTTATGCTTTACCTTTTCTTCGATTTGAAGGGCATGTTATTCATAGGCTTTCAGCATCTGGGAAGAAAAAGTATCCATTAACAGGGAATAATGGGAATGTTGAGTTTAATGCTAAGATGACCTCTATGCATTTTGGTTTAGATACAATTGTTGATATTCAAAAAATAATCCCAAGTGTTGGTTCTAGTAAAAATGATGTGTATTTCGGTCTTGGTCTTGGTTATGGTTTAACTCATCTGCAAAAATGGAGTGAAAATCTTAGTAGAGGCGAAAGCAGAGAAGTCAATGGCATATCTGTCGGACATTTTGATCTGAAGATCATTCTTGGTATAGCCTTTACAATTTTTGAGCCACTTTTAATTGATCTAAGAATGGATATGTTTTTCTTAGGAAAAGTGAAATCTGAAGATCAACCGGTATCCTCTAAAGGAAATATAGGGAGTGTAATAAAGGACCCTCCTCCACTTCCTTTGGATGGGAAAGTAAGTATGTTTGACTTCAAAGTTGGTCTCCGTTACTTATTTTAATTGATTAGAAAAGACGTAGTCTTTCCCAAAGAGCTTGGTTGTCTTTTTTGCACAGCGCATAAAATGAAAAAATAACAAAGGTAATATAGCTCAGAGGAACAACCCACATAGGGTCTCCATAGCCTCTCTCACAGAACCACTGTAAAAAAGAAGAAAGCGCTGTCGAAGCAAAAAAAACAAGAAAAAATGCAAGAAAAATTAATTTTTTTTCTTGTCTGACACTATAGATACCAAGTAGAAGTCCCCAGAACGCAAAAGCCAGAACAAGAAGAGGAGAGAAGTTTCTTGAATAAAGAAGGTAGCTCATTTTTTTTTCTTCTAAAGGAGGAATTTTTTTGCCACTTTTTAGTTCTTTATAAATTTCGTAAGAGCTTTTTGATTTTGAAGTGTCTTGAGTGTTAGTTGTTAGGTCAAGTTGAGAGCGAATTCCTGTGAAAAAATCTACTTCGAACTGATCAAATTTCATAGCTAAAGAAGCTTCAGGTTTTTTGGAACTAAGTTGATACAGTGTGCCATTATAAAACTTAAGAAGAAGAGTTTCTTTTTCTTTTACCCCTGTGCTTTCTCCTCGTTCTGCTGAAATAAAAAAGCTATTAGACCCTTCCCTGTTGTTTTTAGGGGCTAAAACCACCTGGTGATACTCAGATTTACTTTCTGAAACTTTCTCGGCATAGAGATAGTAATCGTTGAAAATTTCTATAAAAACATCTTCTTGCATTTTTTGTTGAAGGGTTGAACGAATTTTGCCAAGAGTTCTTGTCTCTATGAATGTAAAGAGTTTTTTCTTTCCCCAAGATTCAAGGACGTTTGCAGAAAAAAGACTTAGAATTATAAGAAGAAATGCAGAAAAAACAAAAGGTTGAGAAAGTTGTTTCAAGCTTTTACCACTAGAGAGAAGTGCTATGAGCTCTTCTGTTTCGCTTAGTTTCAAAACAGTTGTAAGAGAAGAGAGAAAAAAAGCAATAGGGATAAGGGTATCAAGGTAAGTAATTGAAACATAAAAAAGAGGCTCTAAAATGTTAAGAATACTAAAACCAAAAGCAGAGATTAAAGAAGAAATCCGAAAAATTTGAGATACAAGAAGAACCATGAAGAGAGAGCTAAGAGTAACGATAAAACGGCTCATTATTTCTTTAAAAAGATAACGAAAGATCATATAGGGCCTTACCCTTTTTAGAGAAAAGATTTTACTATTTGAACATCTTGTACACCCATACCAGTCAGGTCAAAAATTTTAAGTGAATTTTCTTCAAATTTAAATGTAGGGTCAGCTAAAATTTCACCAAGCTCATAAATATTTTTGCTTCTATTTTCTAAAAATTGAAACTCACCATCTTCAAGAGACTGACTCTTGTCATCGCAAATAAGGTAATCTGCGCGGTTTAAAAATTCACAAGAGAGCTCTTGTTTTCCTTTTTCATCTGCTCCTAGTGCAATGATAGTGTTGTTTTTAAAAAAAGAATTATAAGATAAAATAGGCTTTTTTGAAGAGGTGGTTGTTATAATGACAGGGCAACTTTGAGCTAATTCTAGAAAAGATTCTTCCGAGTAGAGTTTTCCTTCGGCTCTTATTCCTTCTTTGCGGAGTTCATTTTCTAGAGAAGTGAGGGCTTCTTCTCTTCTTCCTAGAAAAAGAAAATCATTTATTCCAAAAAAGTTTTTTAAAACTCTTGCTTGTTCACACGCAATAATACCATTTCCTAGAATACCCACTTTTTTTGGAAATTTTTGGAATACTTTTTTTATGATCACACAACTTGCCATTACTGTTCTTAGATTGGTCAAAATTCCTTCATCAAAAATCACATGAGAAAGAACTCCGTTTTCTGCTGAAAAAACTAAATAACAGCCATCAGAGTTTCCCTTCTGATCTTTTTGAGTTCTTGAAAAACTTGTAACAAGCTTCACGACAAAGTAAGGGTCATATTCAAGATATGCATACTTAATGTGAAGGCTTCCGTTTGGAAATTTTAAAAGCCCAACAGGAGGTTGTGTGAGTTCTTTTTTATAGTGCCTTATAAAACCTTCTTCTTGAAGGAAAAGAATTTTTTCGGGATCGAGTTTTTTAAGAAGTTCTTCTTTTCTAATGATTTTCACTTATTTTTCCTTTCAAAAAACTCTTTAAAAACTTTGAGGGCTTCAGGCATGTTTTTTCTTCCAAAAGAGACTCTAAAGTGATTGTTTTCTTCTGAAAAAACTGAACAAGGAAGAATAGTGAGCCCACACTCTTTGAAAAGCCTATCTGCTATTTCTGATATGTTTTCTTTTCCTCTATACTGAGGATAAGAAATGCAACCACCTTGTGGTTCAAACCATGTAAATAGATCAGAGTTTGATAAAAAATAGTTTCTTAGTTCTTCAAAGTTTTTTTGGAGTAAGAGTCTATTTTCAAGCCAAATCTTTTTTTCATGACGAAGAGCTAGTTTTGCTAAAAACTCACTTGGGCCTGCGTTGCAAATAGAAAGATAATGCTTATAGCCGCTAAGTTTTTTTAAGATTTTTTCATCCTGACAAGCAATCCAACCAATTCGAAGGCCAGCAAGACCATATGATTTTGTCATAACATCAAGACTAAGAGCTTTTTCATAAAGACTTGCTGCATAGGGGAGTCTGTTTTTTTCATTAAGCTCAAGCCCTCTGTAAACTTCATCTGAAAAAAGATAAAGATCATGATCTCTTGCTATCTGAATAAGCTCTAAGAAAGTTTTTTCGTCAGGAATGAAACCAGTTGGATTATTTGGAAAGTTAACAACAATCATTTTTGTGTTTTTTTTGATTAGTTTTCTTAAGCTATCAAGATTTAGTTTCCAGGAAGAATTTTTTTTCTCTTTTTCTAGAGGCCATTCCGAAATAGAACAAAAAGTTTCAGGTAATGCTTTTGAAGACTGGTAGCACGGAGTCAAACAGATTGCATGATCATTTTTTTCAAGGAGCACACGCATCGTTGTGTAAATACCTTCTTCTGCACCTGCAAAGCAGAGAATGTTTTCTTTGGCTAATTTTTTGTATCGTTTTGCTATGAGATCTCTTAGCTCTTCATCTCCTTCAGTTGTTGTATAGCTAAGATTTATATCAAGAAATTTTTCTTCTGCGCGACTTTCAAAAGAAAGAAGTGAACGAATAGAGCGCGACTCTACATCAGAAGCGCAAAACATATACTGTGCATTAAACTCTCTCGTTGAGAGGTAGTCTTCAAGTTTAAAAGGTGGTAATGATGACATTTTTTTCTCTACTCTTTTAGATAACTGTAAACACTTGCTCTTGAAATTTTAAGAATTTTAGCAATATAACTTGCTGCATTTTTTGTTTCAAAAGCCCCTTTACTATAAAGGTCTGTGATAAGTTCTTTTTTTTCTTCTCTAGAAAGAGAAGAAATCAGTTTAGATTGCTTCGAAAGATAATCTGAAATATACTTATGAATCTTGTCTTGCCAATTATCTTCAAAGTAATCTTGTTGCTTTTTTGTTTCAGCTTGTCCTGTAAATAGTTTTAAAAAGTTTTCTATCTCTTTAAACTGAGCTATTTCAAAATTGATACACATCATGTAGCGATTTTTTTTTTGGTTTTCCTCAAACACAATACTGACAGACTTTTGAAGAGAGCCGTCATAAGCAGTTTTAAAGTAAGGTCCAAGAATTCCTGACGTCAGTTCTCTTTCTTTTTTTGAAAGACAAGAACTATCTCCTACTGATCTCACCTGCTCTTTTCCTTCGATAAAAACAATTTTATTTGTACTGAGATCATGGATCACCACTTCTGCAAGTGGGCCAAAAAGTGTACAAATTCCCTTTGATATCCAGATGTAATGATTTAGCATAAAACCTCCAAAAAACAGATTAGTCTAATTTGGACTTTTTGTCAAATAAAAACAGCCAAAGAAGCGATCGCTTGCAAAAGGGAGTTCTAACCATTAGATTTTAGATCATTTTTCTTTTGTCACCGGAAATAATCTTTTTTGAAAGAGACGCGCTATGATTTTGTCTTCAAAAATGAAAGACCTAAAAAATCTACTACAAAATGAAATTCTTATTTTGGATGGTGGCATGGGAACGATGGTCCAGCAGTATAAATTAGAAAGACAAGATTTTGAGGGAGACATTTTCAAAGGGCATAAGATTGATCTCACAGGAAACAACGATCTCCTCTCTCTTACTCGTCCAGAAATTTTAAAAGAAATTCACAAAAAATATTTGGAAGCAGGGGCAGAGATTATTGAAACCAACACTTTCAATAGTACAAGTATTGCCCAAGAAGATTATGGTCTTTCTCATTTTATAAAAGAACTAAACAAAGGGAGTGCTCTTCTTGCAAGAGCTGTGTGTGACGAATTCAAAGAAAAAAATCCTGGAGCGCACTGTTTTGTTGCTGGAGCTGTGGGGCCTACAAGTCGCACCTGTTCTTTGTCTCCAGATGTGAATAATCCTAGTTTTCGGGCAACTCATTTTGATGAGATGAGCGAAGCTTATGAAGAACAAATGCGAGCTCTTTTAGAGGGAGGAGTTGATCTTCTTTGTATTGAAACTTGTTTTGATACTCTTAATTTAAAAGCAGCTATTTATGCTGTGAAAAAAATTGAAAAGGACTTAAAAGAACGGATTCCTCTTATTATTTCAACTACTATTACAGATGCTTCAGGAAGAACTCTTTCAGGACAAACTATCGAAGCTTTTTGGAATTCTATTCGCCATGCTGAGCCTCTTTGTGTTGGAATTAACTGTGCTCTTGGCGCAGAAGAAATGAGACCTTATTTGCAAAGACTAAGTGAAATAGCAGATTGTTTTATTAGCTGTTATCCAAACGCAGGGCTTCCAAACCCGTTGAGTGAGACAGGGTATGATGAAACTCCAGAGCACATGGCTCGTCAAATTAAAGATTTTTGTAAAAGTGGTTTTTTAAATGTAGTAGGTGGATGCTGTGGAACAACCCCAGAGCATATAGCTTATATTAAAGCTGTGGCTAAAGCCTATTCACCAAGAGTTGTTTTAGAAAAACCTAAGAGATTAAGACTAAGTGGATTAGAGCCTCTTGAAATTTCTTCAGAGCCATCTTCTTTTATTATGATTGGTGAAAGAACAAACGTCACAGGTTCTCCAAGGTTCTCAAAACTTATTCAGGCAGGTCAGTTTGAAGAAGCTCTCATTGTGGCTAAGCAGCAAGTAGAAAACGGAGCGAACATTATTGATATTAATTTTGATGAAGGGCTTCTTGACAGTAAAGCTTGCATGGAAAAATTTGTCAATCTTATTGGCTCTGAGCCTGATATTTGTCGTGTTCCTCTTATGATTGACAGCTCAAAGTGGGAAGTTCTTGTTGCTGGACTTAAGTGTGCTCAGGGTAAATCAATTGCAAACTCTATTAGTCTGAAAGAAGGAGAAGAAGACTTTTTAGCAAAAGCTTTTGAGCTCAAAGCTCTAGGTGCAGCAGCTGTTGTGATGGCTTTTGATGAAAAAGGCCAGGCTGCAACCCTTGCAGATAAAGTTTCTATTTGCAAGAGGGCTTATAAACTTCTCACAGAAAAAGCAAACTTCCCAAGAGAAGACATTATTTTTGATCCGAATGTTTTAACAGTAGGGACTGGTATAGAAGAACATAATGACTACGCAATCAACTTCATAGAGGCTGTGAGAGAAATCAAAAAAAGTTGTCCTTATGCTCTCACAAGTGCTGGGGTCAGTAATATTTCCTTTTCTTTTCGAGGACAAAATAAAATCAGAGAGGCTATGCACTCTTCTTTTCTTTATCATGCTACTTCGGCAGGTCTTGATATGGGAATTGTAAATGCTGGCATGCTTGATATTTATGAAGAGCTTGATCCAACACTTTTAAAAGCTGTGGAAGATGTTCTTTTTAACCGAATAGATACGGCAACAGAAAATCTAGTTGAACTTTCTCATTCTTTGAAAAATTTAGCAGAAGAAAAAGACACAGTTAAAATAGAAGAGTGGAGATCTCTTCCTGTGAGAGAAAGGCTTATTTATTCTCTTGTGAAAGGCATTCAAACGCATATCGAAAAAGACACAGAAGAGGTGAGAGGAGAATATAAGAAAGCTCTTGAAGTGATTGAAGGGCCTCTCATGGATGGAATGAAGAAAGTAGGAGAGCTTTTTGGCGCTGGTAAAATGTTTCTTCCACAAGTAGTAAAAAGTGCTCGCGTGATGAAACAAGCAGTTGCTTACTTAGACCCTTTTTTAAAAGCAGAAAAACTGTCTGCTACAAAAAGTTTTTCTGAAAAAAAGAAAACATTTGTTTTAGCTACTGTGAAAGGGGATGTCCACGATATTGGAAAGAGTATTGTATCTGTTGTTCTCTCTTGTAACAATTATGAAGTCATTGATCTTGGTGTTATGGTTGAATGCAAAAAAATTCTTGATAAAGCAAAAGAAGTTGGTGCTGATTTAGTTGGGCTCAGTGGTTTGATAACACCTTCTCTTGAAGAAATGATGCATAATGCAAAAGAAATGGACCGCCTAGGTTTTGATATCCCTCTTTTGATTGGAGGGGCTACCACAAGTAAAAAACATACAGCGATTAAAATTGCTCCTTATTATAAAGGTGTCACAGTACATGTCCCAGATGCTTCTCTTGTGATTGATGTTTGTAATGAACTTTTGTCTGAGACGAGAAAAGAAAATTATATTCTAGAGGAAAAGAAGAAACAAGAACTCATTCGGAAGCGTTTTTTAGAGGGACTAGAAGAAAAGAAAAAGCTTTCCCTTGAAGAGTGTCGAAAGAAAAAATTTTTGATTGAACCCTCAAATATAAGAAACACTCTGAATGAACCTATCAAAGTTTTACGCAAAGAGTTTTTATTAGAAGAGGTAGTTCGTTTTATAGATTGGTCACCTCTTTTTTGGGCCTGGGGTCTTAAAGGTCTTTTCCCAAAAATACTTACTCATAAAAAATGGGGAGAGGAAGCAAGAGATCTTTATAAAAATGCTCAAAGTCTATTAGAAGATCTTATCCAGAATAGAAGATTTACATTAAAAGCAAGCTATGGACTTTGGCCCGCCCAAAGTAAAAATGAAACGATCACTTTATTTGAAGATAAAAGCCTAAAGACAAAAGTAGAAGAATTTCATTTTTTAAGACAACAGCGTCTAAAAGAAACAACAAATCCCTACCTATGTTTAGCTGATTTTATTCCAGGACAAGAGTCTCGCTCTTTTGATTGGGTGGGAGCGTTTGTTGTGACAGCTGGAGACGAAGTAGAACAGTACGCAAAAACTTTTGAGGATAAAGGGGACGACTACACATCGATTTTAATAAAATCTCTTGGAGATCGTCTTGCTGAAGCTTTAGCAGAGAAATTACATCAAGAGGTGAGAGAACTCTACTCAGGAGAGAAAGAAGATTTAAGCATAGAAGAGTTGATTAAAGAAGGTTACAAGGGAATACGGCCAGCCCCTGGGTATCCAGCTTGTCCTGATCATTCTGAAAAGAAAAAAATTTGGGATCTTCTTGAGGTCGAAAAAAATCTAAATGTGTTTCTTACAGAAAATTTTGCCATGTTTCCTGCGAGCTCTATTGCTGGTTACTATTTTTTCAACCAAGAAGCTTCTTATTTTTCTGTAGGTTCTTTGGAAGAAGACCAACTAAGAAGTTATAGTCTCTTAAAAAACATTTCTCTTGAAGAAACTCATAAACTTCTTAGAATGCAAACATTGTAAAATTTTTTAAAAAAAGGCTTTTGTGATGAAAAAAAATCATCCTATTCTCCAAGCTTCTCATGTTCTTCTAGATGGTGGTGTTGGGAGTGAACTTTATAAAAGAGGTGTTTTTATTAATAAATGCTTCGAAGAAGTGAACCTCACAAACCCTTCTCTTGTTGAGAATATTCATAGGGAGTATGTAGCTTCTGGGTCTAGTATCATCACAAGTAACAGCTGGGGGGCTAATAGACTTAAACTGAGAGGATTTTCTCTTGAAAGCAGTTTTGAAGAAATCAATCAAGAGGCTATCAAGATAGCTAAAAAAAGCGCAGGATCGAATGCTCTTGTTGCTGGTTCTATCGGTCCTCTTGGTGTTCGTATTGAACCTTTTGGCCCCACTTCTTTTGAAGAGGCGCGCGCTTATTTTAGAGAGCAAGCTAAAATTCTAAAGGAAGCAGGTGCTGACTGTTTGTCTCTTGAAACTTTTAGTGATTTGAGTGAACTCAAAGAAGCTATTCTTGCCTGCAAAGAAGTGGCTCCTGATCTGTTTCTTTTCGCTTATTTGGCTATCGAAAATGAAAAAGAAACTCTTCTTGGGACACCTCTTTTGTGGTGTGCTCAAAAAGTTGAAAGCTTAGGCGTCGATGCTCTGGGACTAAACTGCAGTGTCGGCCCAAAGGTCATGTATGATGCACTCAAAGCAATAATTCCTCTTGTAAAAATCCCTATTAGTTTAAGACCAAATGCAGGTTTTCGTAAGCAAGTAGGAGGACGTCGTTTGAATCTTTGTTCTCCAGAGTACATGTCAGAGTTTACAAAAGATTTTTTTAGACTTGGAGCTAAATTTGTTGGTGGTTGTTGTGGTACTGGGCCAGAGCATATTCGCATGATGTCCAATGCTCTTCGGTTCAATAAGGTTTATTCAGAAGAACACTCTTATCTGGATAAAAATTTTTCGGATGAAGAAAAGCTAGGAGTTGATGATTCTCGTGTCAAGTTGTCTGCTGTGTCTAGGAAGTGTGATTCTAATTGGGCGCAGAAAATTGAAGAAGGTAAGAAAGTTGTTTGTGTAGAACTTTTACCTCCTGAGTCTACAGATCCTAGTCTTCTTATTCAAAAGACAAAGCGTCTAAAAGAATTAGGAGTTGATGCTATTAATATTCCTGATGGCCCAAGAGCGAGTGCTCGTATGAGCGCTCTTCTTACTTCCGTTCTTGTAGAAAGAGAAACAGGCATTGAAACTATTTTACACTACACTTGTCGTGATAGAAATATTCTTGGGATTCAATCGGATATGATTGGAGCTCAGGCTATTGGTTTGAAAAACATGCTACTCATCACAGGAGATCCTCCGAAGACAGGTCTCTATCCTCATGCCACAGGTGTTTTTGATGTGGACGCTATTGGGTTGACAAATATTGTCAACAAACTAAATGAAGGGGTTGATATTGGTGGGAAAAAGCTTAAGCAAGCTACCAATTTTTCCATTGGTGTAGGTGTTAACCCTGGATCTCCTGAACTAGAGCATGAATTAAAACGATTTATGTGGAAAGTAAAAGCAGGTGCTCACTGGGCTATTACGCAGCCTGTTTTTGATGTGAATTGCTTCAAAAAGTTTATAAAAGAAATTGAACAAAGAGATATTAAAATTCCAATTATTGCTGGTATTTGGCCACTTGTAAGTTATAAGAATGCTCTTTTTCTTCATAATGAAGTGCCTGGTATTTCTATCCCAGCACACATTATGGAAGCTATGAAAAACTCAGAAGGAAAAGAGACTCCTTCTGAGGTTGGTGTGCAACTAGCAAAAGAGATGATGGAAGAGATTAAGGACTTAGTGAGTGGTTTTCAAATATCAGCTCCTTTTGGAAAAATTGATTTGATAGAACCTCTCTTAGAATTTTCTCTAAAGGAAAACTTTTTTTCTCAAGGCAAGAAGGCTGAATGTCTTTGTTCTTAAAAAATGAAAGCTTTTAATAAATACTTTTCAACTTATGCTGAAAAAGAAATTCAGTTTGTAGATCTTTTACCTTTTGATTTTAAAGAGTTTGATTATGCTGTTACGGTTCCTCTTTGTGATGAGTTAGAAGATTTTCCAAGACTTGTGTCTTCTCTAGAAAAAGCAGCAGTTTTTTCATCCAAGTCCATCTTGCTTATCGCTCTTGTTAACAATAGGTTGAACAGTTCTCAAGAAGTTAAAAAAAACAATCTAGAACTTTTAAAAATTTGGAAAGAAAAATTAAAAAAAGAAGGAGACAGTTTTCAGAATAAAAATTTTTTTGGACTAAAAAGAGAAAGCGTTTCTTTCTTATTTCTTGACTGTGCAAGTGAGGGGCAATGTTTTCAGGAAAAAGAAGGTGTAGGTTTGGCTCGCAAAATTGCTTGCGATATTGCTTCTTACTTGTCTTATAAAGGTTCTGTTAAAAAAGATCCAATTTTTTCTACAGACGCAGATGCAGAGGTTCCTTGTGATTTTTTTTGTTTGCAAGAAGTTAAAATAAAAAATTTTTTTATGGTCTCACCTTTTTCGCATAGAATAGAAGAAGGAGCCTCAGATTCTAAAAAAGAAGCTATAAAACGTTACGAGTGCTATCTCAACTCCTATGTAGAGGGGCTTTTATTTGCTTGTTCTCCTTATGCGTTTCACACTATTGGGAGTTGTATTGCTTTCTCTCTTGAAGCTTATGTTCTTGTGCGTGGGTTTCCAAAATCTCGTTTAGCAGGGGAAGATTTTTATTTTTTGAGCAAAGTGGCAAAAGTAGCAGTTCGTGTAGAGGCTCTTTTCTCTCCTATAATTCTCTCATCTCGAGAGTCGAGTCGCGTGCCATTTGGAACTGGTCAAGCTCTAAAAAAAATTTTAGCCGAAGAAAAAGACATTTACAAACCTTATGAAAAAGAGTTTTTTTACCCGCTAAAAGCCTACTTAGAATTAGCTCGAAATATTTTCTCTGGAAAACAAGACTCTTGTATACTTGAGGAAAACAAGTTTTTTGTTTTCTTTAACGATCATGGGTATTTAGATCTTCTTCTTGAAATCTCAAAAGAGAATCTCTCAGAAGAAAGAAAATTAAAAAAATTTCATGATATATTTGACGCCTTTAACACCTTGAAATTTATCCAAAAAACAAAAGAAATTTTTTCTTTTTGAAGTCTTCTTCATGACTTAAGCTAACTTCCCTTTTTTTCCTAAAGTTTTTCAATATCTTGTCCGATATCACATCGCGTTGTTTAAATTCATTTTTTGGAAACTCTTTATGAAAAAGCTTGTGCTCATTCTTAGAAGAGCTCTTTTTAAGGAAGCCGATAGGCTTTGCTTTAGAAGCTTTTGTCGCACGACAATCTCTAAAGAAGGAAAAAGAGTTTTTTTAAGACATGATGCGACAGAAGAAGATTTAAGAGAGTTTCTCTCTGTTTTCTGCAAAGAAGAAACTCTTGAGCTTGGTGTTCGCATTATTTCTTTTGGCAAAATTAAAGAGAAAAAATTTTATTTGATAGCCTATCTTCAAAAAGAAGGGGTGTTAGAAGTTGATATTTTTCTTGGAAAAAAAGCAAAGCTTTTTGCAGCCTATGAATGGATGGAAAGAGAAACAATTAAAAAAGATGGTCTTGAAGAAGACTATTATAAAAGACTTAAATCTGAAGAAAATACCACAATGCTAGAAGAACCTTTGAAAGAAGCGGCTTCTGCTATTGTAATAAAAGAAACAGGAGTATGGACTTTTAATGAGGAAACTCTACAAAAAGCAAAAGAACATATTCACGCAGGCGAGGAAAAAACAGGGGGAGAAGTTTTTTCTGTTGTGACGACAGAACAAAGAGAGTTGCCATCTCCTCAGGAAGAAATTTTGTTTGAAGAAAAAGAGCAAGTTCAAGAAGACATCAGTATTCAGAGTGAAGAAAATAAAGAAGAAATAAGTTTTACAGAAGAGCTAGAAAATAAAGAATTAAAAAGAGAGGTGATCAAGGTGAGTGCCGATAAAAACAAAACACAAGAAAAAGTAACATCTAGTTTTGATGATATGTTTGGAGGAGGGAGTGAAACTTTGTTTGCTCGAGATATCCAGGAAGAAAAAAAAGATCTTAAACCAGAAAAAGAATTAGAAGAGTTTCTTGCGCCTGATCCTGTGGAAGAAATCCCTGTGGAAAAAGTCATACGTCAAGAAATTATTGAGCCTTTAAAAGAAGAAGTTGTTTTGAAAGAATCTTTTTATGAAGCTCCAAAAAATTCTCTCCCAATTAAAACATCTACTCCAATAAAAATTAATTACACAAGTGATTTAGATGGGGTAGGGGCCTTGGGTGGAAAGCATTTTATTGATACTGTCTTATCAGAAATGGTGGCAAAAAGGGCTAGTGATCTTCATCTTACGATAGGACAGCCTTTTATTTTCCGTATTGATGGAGAAATTAGAAGAGAGGGACTTGAGAAGCTCACCCCTAAGCATATGGAGTCGTATGTGGACTCTATTATCCCTAAAGGAAAGAGAGCTCAGTTTATTGAAACATCTGATATTGATTTTGCCCATGAAGTGAAAGGAAAAGGACGTTTCAGGGTCAATCTTTATAGAGATGTGAACGGGGTTGCTTGTGTGATTCGACATATTCCAGATAAAATTGTTTCAGCAGAAGCTTTAAATCTTCCTCAGTCTCTTATTAAATTTTGTGGGGCTTCAAAAGGGCTTGTTCTTGTGACAGGGCCTACAGGGAGTGGTAAGTCTACAACTCTTGCTGCTCTGCTTGATTATATTAACACAACAAGATCAGATCATATTCTTACTATTGAAGATCCAATAGAATTTGTTTATGAACAAAAAAAATGTCTTGTGAACCAAAGAGAAGTAAGTAAGCACACAGACTCTTTTCATGCAGCTCTGAGAGCAGCTCTTCGTGAGGATCCAGATATTATTC
>JACCDV010203132.1_pt1 | contig 19177 bp, 16 predicted proteins | sample 7446131 | NCBI WGS metagenome assembly JACCDV01 (sample SAMN15323448, study PRJNA562643) | freshwater metagenome | isolation source: river surface water | place: USA:Blue River Watershed | collected 2017-08-17 | reverse complement strand
GCTGATATGACGCAGGCCAAAGCACCTGCTTGGCTTAATGATCTTTCGAACTATCACAATGTCGGCGACATGAATAGTTGTTGGGGTGAAGGTTCATGTATGCAGCTCGGTGATTTCTATGGTCTCGATGACATCGCGACAGAAAAGCCGGTGGTTTATAACGGCTGGGCAGATGTGTATGGAAAGTGGATCAAGGATTACGGATTATCAGGTTTTCGCGTTGACACAGCTAGACATGTAGATGACAACTTCTTTAAGAACTGGTCCCCACAAATCAATGCTGCAGCGCAATCTGTTGGAATCGATAACTTTACAATCTTTGGTGAGGTCTGGGATGTAAATCCAATCAACCTCATGAACTACATTCGTCGAAATAAGATTCAAACGGTATTGGATTTCCCATTCCAAAGATCTGCCGCGGAGTTTGCTTCGGGGTATTCAGATGCGACGACGATTGAGAATCTCTTTAGTTACGATGATTTATATACAACAGCAACTAGCAGTGCTTCAAATATGGTGACCTTTTTAGGAAACCATGACATGGGCCGCGCAGGCAAAATCATTGAATCTAAGCGTATTAATCCAGCCGCAGAGCTCTTGCCCCGGACCTTGCTCGGTCACTCCCTGATGTATTTGACCCGCGGAATACCTTCGGTCTATTACGGGGATGAGGTCGGAATGACGGGTACAGGCTCTGGAAGTGATCAACTAGCCCGTCAAGATATGTTCCCCACCAAGGTAAAGATCTGGAAAACAGAAAAGCGGATTGGGTCATCTCCTATCGGCATAGGCAACGCCTTTGATGTAACAGACAAGCACCCAATCGCTAACCACTTAAAGGCTCTTGCTGGGTTAAGAGCGGCAAATCCTGGGCTAGCAAATGGTTCAATGCAGATTCGTTACGCCAAGGATTATTTGTTGGCCATCTCAAAGAAAGATGATGTTGAAAATCGCGAATACGTTGTTGCTTTCAACAATTCAACTAAAGCTATTAAGGTGACTGTTCCAACCGCTACATCTAAAGGTGGCTGGAAGTTACTAATGGGAAAAACTGCGATCAAAGCTTCAGGTGAAAAGCTCACCATCACAGTTCCGGCACTTTCTACCGTTGTTCTAAAGGCTAATCAAAAGATCGACAAGACCGATGTCAAAGTTGGAAAAATTACCTCCGAGTTAGATTTCCTAACTGGTTACTATGAGACTAAAGCAGCTGTTACAACCAAGGATCTGGCAAAGGTCACCTTCTCAATTCGAACATCCAATGATCAGGCATGGAGCTCCTTAGGTACAGATACTAATTTTCCATACTCTGTCTTTGTAGATCCATTGGAGTATGAGGGAAAAACAGTTGAGATCAAGGCGCAGGTCATCAATTCGAAGGGAGCAAAGTATGAGTTACCTAGTACAACCATCACTATTCCCGCACCATGATGGCAGTGATCTATATGTAAGCAACGCTGCGCCAATAATCGGTCAAAAGGTTGTTCTTAAAGTTCGCGTTCCTCATTCATATACCTTTGAAAAGAGCTTTATCCGCATCTATGAAGATGGCGAACCACGCAGCTATGAGCTTGTTTTGGCTTCAAAAGGCGCTTCTGAGGATTGGTATCAGGTAGAGGTTCCCATCATCAATACCCACACCTTGTACCGCTTTGTCTTTGTATCCCGTGATCGATATGACTGGCTCAACGCTTTCGGCCTCAGTGATCATGATGTGCACACAAATAATGATTTCCAGATCGTTGCGGTGCCCGCAAATCCTGGCTGGATTAAATCATCAGTGTTTTATCAAATATTTCCTGATCGTTTTGCCAAGTCAGGAAATACATATCCAACCCCTGACTGGGCCCACCCACGCGATTGGAATGAGCTTCCTCGCGGGAGAAGCGAGTTCACGAGCAGCGAGCTATATGGGGGAGATATCCCTGGAGTTGAAGAGCACCTTGATCACATTCGCGATTTGGGTGTTACCGGAATTTATTTCACACCATTCTTCCCATCGCGTTCTAATCATCGTTATGACGCAAGCAGCTTTACCGAAGTTGATCCGATCCTTGGCGGAAACAAAGCTCTCTTTTCTCTAGTGAAGAAAGCCAACAAGTACGGAATACGAATCATGGGTGATCTGACATCCAATCACTGTGGTGCGGGACATCCATGGCTTGCAAAAGCAAAGAAGAGCAAGAGCGCAAAAGAGAGATCATATTTTTATTGGGATAAATCAGTTAAGCATGGATATGTTGGTTGGTGGGGATTGGCATCATTGCCGAAGTTAAACTTCAACTCAACCGCTTTAAGAAATGAAATGTATAAGGGCAAGAACTCGATTGTTCGTAAATGGATCTCACCTGCTTATGGGATGTCAGGGTGGCGGATCGATGTTGGCAATATGACCGGCCGTCTAGGTGCCGATGATTTACATGATGATGTTATGCATGGAATTCGCCAAGCGATGGATGAAACAAATCCAGATGCATGGTTAGTGGCAGAAAATGGGGATTTCGTAGCAAGTGATCTCAATGGCCTTGGCTGGCATGGAGCGATGAATTATCAAGGTTTTATGCGTCCGGTATGGAACTGGCTCAATCGAAACTCTGAGATAGGTGGCGGTTTCCAAGGGTTGCCCTTTGCAATGCCTCAAATCACCGGCCAACAATTAATCAACAGCATGAAGCAGTTCAACGCTTCTGTTCCATGGAGAAGTGTTACCGCAAGCATGGTTTTACTCGATAGCCATGACACAGCTCGTTTTCGTACCGTGGTTAAGGGCGATGTCCCTTCTCATCTTTCAGCGATGACCATGGTTCTGACCTATCCAGGCGTTCCATCTATCTTCGCTGGAGATGAAATCGGCCTCGAAGGATCATGGGGCGAGGATGGTAGAAGAACAATTAATTGGGATGATCGCTCTGGCTGGGATCATCAATTCATGAATCAAGTTAAGGATTTAATCTCAATCCGCAAAGGTAATGATGCTTTGATCAACGGTGGCTTGCGTTGGGTTGCTGCCGAAAAGGATTACATTCTTTATCTGCGCGAATCAAAGAAACAATCAATTTTAGTTTTTGTTTCTCGACAAGGCGTTAGAGCCAAGATTGATATCTCATCGCTTGGTCTAAAGGTTACAAGAACTCTATACGGTGAAAGCGCAAACGGTTCCACCTTTGTTGTTAAATCAAAGCAAGCAACACAAGCGATTTGGGAAGTTACGCAGTAAGCCAGAATCTCAAAGGATCATGCAGGTACTTTGCCCATGATCTTTCATTGTGCCCGCTTCGCTTATAAACCTTAGATTGGTAGTTGTTTGTGAAACCACGAGCGCGCATTAATGAGTCCACAAAGTTTTGTAGAGGTGGATACTCTTTATCTAAACCTTTGTCTCCACGGCTCATCCAGATTTTGTGTGTTATTGGAAGCGCTTCAACCATAGAGCGTGCAAAATTTTCATCACTAATAATCCAATGAGGCGATAAAGCTAAAGCTGTTGCGAACTTATCTGGATGCTGGATTGCAGCGTACAAAGTTGCTAAACCACCCATGCTTGAGCCAATTACAGCGGTGTTGTTGGGCGAAAATTGGCCATGAATAGCAGGAACAATCTGCTCGAAAATCTGTTCCAAATATGAATCTGAATGTAGAGCAACAGAAGAGTCTTTAATCGCCCAACGTGGATCCACATATGTGTCGGAAGTAAAGAATTTTTGTGGAGCTAAATCTTTGGCGCGACCCCAGGGGTTTTCCTTGGTTGCACTATGCCAAACAGCAACAATTGCAGGTGGTGTGATGCCTTGCTCATGCGCAACATCGATCGCTGATTGGGCCATCTTCCATGTCTGACGACGATGGGTGCTGGTTGTTCCATCAAAGACATTCTGACCATCATGTGCGATCAGTAGGTGATCACTTCCTCCACGAGGACTCCAATAATCAACGAATCGGTCATTAAATCGGGTACGGACAACCTCGCCCGGAACTCCTCGGATTTGAAAGCGCTTAATCTCCTGCATGGTGATTTAATCATCCCATGTCCTCGCCGAAAACTTCAATCATCTGGTTTCGCCGAGACCTGAGAATTAATGATCATCCCGCATTACTGGCTGCAATCGAATCCTCCGACCAAATCATCCCGTTGTTTATTTTGGATAAACAACAAATTGCCGAAGCTGGTTCTAAGTTACTTGCGTATATGGGTCAATCTCTTCGTCACCTAGATGACTCTCTGGGAAACAAACTTCATATCATCGAGGGCGATCAGGTTGAGGTTCTTTCTACCTTGATCAAAAAGTATGGTGTCGAACAGGTGCACATCTCTGCTGAGTATGAAAGATATGGCGCTGCACGAGATGCACGAGTAGAAGCTGCCGGAATCACTTTGGTGCGCACTGGTAGCCCATATGCAGTTGCTCCTGGGCGAGTTCTTAAACCATCTGATGCAACTCCTTACAAGGTCTACACACCTTTCTACAAAGGGTGGAGAACGCATGGATACCGAGCTCCCGCTGTAACACCTAAGAAGTTCACATGTGTTGAACCAACCGCCGAATACCGTGCATTTCCAGATTTTCCAATGCCAGAAGGCGTCTCAGTTATTGAAGCGGGCGAATCTGCAGCGCTGAAGCGTTTCAAAGAGTTCACCAAGAATGGCTTGGATTCTTACGATGAGAACCGCAACTTTGCATCTATTGATGGAACATCCAAGATGAGTACATATCTCAAGTTTGGTGAGATCCATCCTCGCACCTTGCTTCACAATCTTGGCGAGAGCAAGGCTCATGACACATTTAGAAAAGAGATTGCTTGGCGCGAATTTTATGCAGATGTTTTGTTTAACAATCCAATGACGGATATTGAGTATTACGCTCCAAAGTTTGCACAGATGCGTTATGACCAGCCGGGCGAACAATTCAAGGCTTGGTGTGAAGGCAAGACAGGGTATCCATTTGTGGATGCTGCGATGAGACAACTTGTTCGTGAAGGTTGGATGCACAACCGTACTCGAATGGTTGTTGCCTCATTTCTAGTTAAAGATCTCCACCTCGAATGGCAACTAGGCGAACGTTTCTTTGCAGAACATCTAGTTGATTACGATGTTGCTTCTAATGCCCACGGTTGGCAATGGACGGCAGGATGTGGAACCGATGCATCACCGTATTACCGAGTATTCAATCCCATCGAACAAGGGCGTCGGTTTGATGAGAACGGTGATTACATTCGCCGATATGTTCCAGAGCTAACTCATCTATCCGCCACTGAAATTCATGAACCATGGTTGTTCCTTGATGGGTATAGCAAGGGTTACCCAGAACGCATTGTTGATCATGCAGTTGAGCGCAATGAAGCTCTGGCACGTTTACAAGAGATCAAAGCTGACAAACCCCCAATGCCTGGCGCTTAGCAGCGTACATCGCATTATCTGCGCGCAGCAGTAAGTCATCTGCGCCGTCATTTTCTGCAATTCCAATACTGACGCCAATGCTGATCTGATTACCGTCGATGACAAATGGGTAAGAAAGCGTGGCCCGCAGGGCTAAAGCGATCTCCATCGCCGTGTTGTTGCTGCCACTGACTAAAACCCCGAACTCATCTCCACCTAATCGGGCAAGCAATGCAGTGTTTGGCAAGGATCGACTAAATCGTTGCGCAACTTGTTGCAAAACCTTGTCGCCAACTTCATGACCGTAGGTGTCATTCACGGGTTTAAAGCCATCGAGATCCAAAAGCATCAGTGAACCCTCGTGGGTAGCGAAGTTGGGAATTTCAGCGATCAAACGGCGACGATTGGGCAACATCGTTAGCTCATCTGTTCTTGCAAGGATTCTTTCATTACCGATGTTTCGTGCTTGATGTAGTGCTATTCCCATTCGAATAAATGCCAAAGCTAAGGTTCCAATCGCGGGAATCAAAATGAAGTGGGGAAAGTTATCAGGAGCAATTGCCATTAAAGCCAACAAGGTTGCACTTAAGAAAACCGAGATTGTAATGAGCACGGGGTTGATGCCCTCTTTGTTCTTGTTATCAGTGGCGGGGTGCCAACAACTTTCAGAGATCACCACAAATGCAAATAGCCATCCATAATCAACTAACGAACCAAAGACATATGTCGAATGAAGGTTTTGCCATAAGAAATAGAAATCACAGATTGCGTAGATCAAAACCCCTAACGCTAACAACAAACCTCTAGGCGAGAAGCCCTGCATTGCTACCGTAGCTGCAATAAAGCAGAGCAACACTAAATCAGCAACCGGGTAGATAATTGCTAGAAAGGATTGATTCAAATCTCCGTCAAAATGAGGAAGCACAGGGTGTAAAGCAAATGCCGCACCTAATGTGCTCAATCCCAACCCGAGGATTGAAGCATCGACTACTTCAAGAATCGTAAATCGTTGCTGAATGGATACTAGTTGGCGAAAACCAAGAAGTGCCAAGGGATAGAAGAGTAGATAGAAGGCATCTGAAAGATTTGCCATTAATGATGATTGATTTAAGGAAGAAGTAAGGGTTGCAGCAATGGAACCCAAGCACCAGCTTCCTAGTGCAGCTGCCGTTATTGGTTGAGCCCACTTGTTGGTGATTCGTGGTGCAGCCAAGACAGAGATTAATGCGGCGATAGCAACACCATTGAAGGCAACAACCTCAACTAGTACTCCGGAGGTAAATCCCTGTGCAGGAAACTGTGCGAGCAAAAACAGGGGAGCCATGAATCGCACAGCGCGCATGGCTTCAGGTTAGGAAGGTGATTAAGTAATTGGGATAGGGGTTCCCATAGATACAAAAAACCCGCCACCTGATTGGTAGCGGGTTTTTTGAAAAGCTGAAAGCGTTAGAAGCCTTTAGTGCAGATTAGCTTTGCGCTCTCGCGTGCATCTGCAACATTTGCCGCAAGCTCTGCTGGCTTATTAGTTGCCGCAAGCTTTGCTGCCTCTAACTTTTTAATTGTTAGATCGATGTTTCGAATCTTGCTTGCATAAGCACGAGTTGCAGATGTCCATGATCCAACTGCTGTTGTCAGGATCTTCTTATCCGCATCAGTAGTTGCTGCCGCTAACTTTGCCTGTGCAGCAACCTGTCTCTTTGTTGCTTCATCAAGCTTGGCTTGCAGCTCAGCTCGGTTTGCTGTCTCAGTCGTAATTCCAAGGTCAATTACAGGCAGCTGAGCTTTGAAATTAGCAGCTGTTGTGACCGCTGATCTCTGTGCCTTAACTGCATCATTTGCTGCAGTTAAGCAATCTAGAGATAACCAAGTCAGCTTTGTACTTGAAACCAATGGATTCCTTGCGCAACGGTAAGTTCCGCCACTTGTCTTAGTAGTCTGACCTGACTTCTTGCATGCAACGCCATTTGAAATCTTCACGGCGGCATCTGCAGGTACTGCGATCATGACGCCACCGGCGACAACGAGCGCTACTGAGAGTGATGCGATCTTGCGGAACATGTATGTGCCTTTCGTAGTAATGAGCCAATACTAACGATTAGGCACTTAAAAAAGGCTGATAACCCGCCGTGAGTCCGATAGGTATGACCACTACTTGCGCTGCTTGGCCCTTAAATTCATTCCAACTTTTCTGACGATTGAACGAGGTACTGCGTGCACGATAAAGACGAGCAGCTTGTACTGCCAGCCAGGAACGCTGACAGCTTCACCTTTCATCGCATCTTTCCACGATTGCTCAACCAAATAATCAGAGGTAAGCCACATGAAATTTGGAAGCGCCTTCATCGACATCTTTCCTCGCTGATGGAACTCAGTTCGAGTAAAGCCAGGACAGAGCGCGCTGATCTTTACATTGGTTCCAGCAAGCTCTGTATGTAGCGACTCAGACAACACCGTTAGGTATGACTTTGAAGCACTGTAAGAGCCTCCTGCGATGTATCCCGCCACCGATGAAACATTGATGATCACACCGTTATTGCGTTGCTTCATCAATGGCAGGGCTACATGCATCAATCGCATGGGAGTGCGAACCAGCACATCCATCATTTGTTGCTCAATCTCCAATGTCGACATCGTGAAGGCTTTACTTGTTCCAAAGCCAGCGTTGTTGATCAAGACATCAATCTGATTTTCTGAAATGTATTGCTCGATCTTTTGACAGCCTTCATTAGTAGCAAGATCTGCCTGAATAACATGGGTCTTAACTCCGAACTTTTCTTCAAGTGCTTGAGCACGTTCTTGAAGACGTGACAGATCGCGAGCAACCAATACAAGGTTGTATCGGTTGGCAGCTAATAGGCGAGAGAAACTCTCACCGATTCCCGCGGTTGCACCGGTTACTAAGGCCCATGAACTCATTGTTTATACCCCTAATCCCGCTGGATCCTCATCGCGAATGTGCCAACTGCTGCCATATTGTTCGATTAAGTCCAAGAATGGCTTTGGCTCCATCCACTCTGGACCAACAACTCCACGCGGTTTCCAGGTGCCGTTTGAGATTAACTCCATTGCAATAACCGGGTTAATTGCTGTTTGCCAGACAACTGCCTGATCTCCGTAATTATCCATAGACCATTTGTTATCAACGACGTTATAGATATAGCAGGCGTAAGGCTTTCCTTCTTTATCTAATCCCTTTACGTGCGCACCTGCACAAGTCTTACCGTGCATTAATGGACCGATCTTGGCTGGATCCGGAAGAAGCGAAGCTAAGAAGTCGCGAGGAGCAATCTCCATTCCTCGGTAATTCACCTTCTCCTTCTTTGAAAGACCCAACAAGTGAATCGTCTTCAAGGTGTTGATGAAATCAGTTCCAAGTCCATACTTAAATGTGACTTGCTTCGCCTTAATTTTCTGAGGAATCAAGATAACTTCCTCGTGCTCAACATCAACACATTCAACTGGACCGATTCCTTCAGGGAAATCAAATGTGACAGCTCCCGAGAATGGTTCGGCGGTATGCCACTTTCCATCCTCCCAAATCAATGGAGCATTAAGACACTCTTCAATTGTTGTCCAAATTGAAAATGAAGGAGCAAAGGCGTACCCATCAACGGTTAAATTTGATCCATCCAAAATTGTGATTGCATCGATTTCGCTAAACAAATAATCTTGAGCATATCGAGCAAAGATGTCACTCATGCCGGGTTCAATACCCATTCCAATAAGTGCGTACTTATCGTTCTTTTCCCATTCAGATGATTGAGAAAATTGTTCATCACCCAACTTAACTCCAGTTTTATGAAATGGATCAGTCGGGTGAGCAACAGAAAGAGACATCGCCATATCGATGTAGTTCACGCCAGCTTTTTGAGAAGCGGTAAAGATCTGCATTACAAATCTAGGGTCTACAGCGTTCACAACTACATCAGGATTGACCTTTCGAATCAATCCTTCAAGCGCCACCAGATCGCCGGCATCCACCTCCACTGAAGTAAATCGTGGGTCTTGGATTTTCTGGGTGACAGCGTGCGCTTTTGAAGCATCGTAATCAGCGATAACTAACTCAGTGATAAATGACTTACGTGATGCGATATTTGCGATTGCACTGCCAACTCCGCCTGCGCCGATAACGAGCGCTCTCATGGTTGGCCTTTCAGTTTGTAACTTAACCTTCAATAGACCTGTATCTATTGAATGGAATTCACTGTGAATTCGGGGAAAGGTTATCTTTACCGTTAACCTTTGCCAAGCACCACGCATTGTTGCAAAGCATGTCCGGTCCCCGTAGCTCAGTGGATAGAGCAACCGCCTCCTAAGCGGTAGGTCGCAGGTTCAACTCCCGCCGGGGACACAGATATTAAGAATTAATGCAGTTATGAAAAAACTACGGTTCGCTTGCCGACAATAAATATCTTGTCATCTGCATAAAATTTAACCGCTTTAGCAAGAACTCGACGCTCAATATCGCGTCCAATAGCGATTAACTCCTCAGCTGAGGCGTTATGAGTTACATGGGCAACATCCTGCTCAATGATCGGACCTTCATCCAAATCGCTAGTTACGAAGTGTGCAGATGCTCCAATGATCTTTACTCCACGCTCATGGGCTTGGTGATAAGGCTTTGCGCCTTTAAAACCGGGCAAGAATGAATGATGGATATTTATGATCTTGCCCGGCATTTTGTTACAAAAATCTTCCGAAAGAATTTGCATATAGCGAGCCAGGACAACAAAATCGATCCTTAACTCTTCTATCTTCTTCATGATCTGCGCTTCTTGATCAACCTTAGTTTCTGCACTGACTGGCAGGTAAAGAAAATTGATTCCATGGGATTCAACCAAAGATCGTAAATCTTCTCGATTTGATACAACTAAAGGAATCTCAATGTTGAGTTCGCCTAGCTCCTCTAAATATAGGAGATCGCGCAAACAGTGGCTTTCCTTAGTGACCATAACTAAAGCACGTGGCTTTTGAGCTGTTGGTCGAATGTGAAGCGAAGGCTTGAACTTAGATAATCCTTCATTCAAACTCTTATTGGCACCCTCAAGACCTTGTGAGGTTTCAAAGCGGGTACGCATTACAAATTGATTTGTTGTTGGATCGGTAAATTGTTGATTCTCGATAATGTTTCCACCGCATGCAAGAACCGCCGAAGTCATCGCATGAACGATGCCTGGCTGATCTTCACATTGCAGGGAAGCGATGAGATCCATGGCTTAAGGGTACGTCAGATTAGTGATGCAACGTAAATCGCTGCATCCACTTAGGCGCCCACCAGTTGTTTTCGCCAAATAGTCGCATCAACGCTGGGACTAAGAGCCCGCGCACAATGGTTGCATCTAGAAGAACAGCTAAGGCGACACCAAAGCCCATGGTCTTGATTGATGTAACACCACTTGTTACAAACGCGGCGAATACGACAGCGAGCAAAACTGCCGCTGCTGTAATGATGCGCGCAGAACGTTGTAGTCCAACTGCGACTGATTCAACATTTGATTTACCTGCAAGATGTTCTTCTCTGATGCGAGATAACAAGAACAACTCATAGTCCATTGAAAGGCCAAAGACGACTACAGCAATCAAGATAACGATGGAGGTATCCAGAGTGCCAGTGACTGTAAATGAACCAACCAGCCATTGAAGATTGCCATCAATAAATACCCAAGTGAGGGCACCCATAGTTGCACCAAGGGATAAGAAGTTAAGGATGACCGCCTTAATTGGCAAGATGATCGATCCAGTGAAGATAAAGATCAATACAAGAACGCTTAACACAATCCAACCAAGTGCCCAAGGAAGAGTGCGTGCGATTCCATCTTGTGAATCGGTGTAATCCGCGGCCACGCCGCCAACCAAAGTTCCCTCAGGTGATTCAACATTTCGAACCTTATGAATCAGATCTTGTGATTCAGGTGTACGTGGAAGCATTTCTTGATAAGCAATCACACGGACATCGTTACCAACGGTAACAGGAGGAACTACTCCAACAATTCCATCTATTTGGCCAACCTTTGATGCATAAAGATTGATCTCATCAATCTTGTTTGCTCCATCCATGATGATGATTTCAATTGGATTTCCAGTTTGTCCAGGGAAACGTTCAGCCTGTAAAGCGGTTGCAACTGCAGCTTTGTTGTCTGCTGGCAACATACGAGAGTCACCTTGTGAAAACTTAATATTTGTAATTGGTGCTGCCATGATTCCTAGAATCACAAGCGACAAAACAACTGCAGATACCGGACGCTTCATTACTAAACGAGCTGTTTGCGCCCAGCGACCATCTTCCTTAGGGGTAATTGCAGACTTACGTACAACTCCCTTATCAATTCGATCTCCAAGCAAAGCCAAGATTGGTGGCAATCCAAAGAGCGCACCAATGACCGCTAGCGCGACAACTGAAACACCTGCATAACCAAATGACTTCAAGAATGGCAGTGGGAAGAATGTAAGTGACAGCAAAGTCACCAGAACAGTCATACCTGAGTAAAAAACAGTCTTTCCCGCACTTGCCATAGTGGCAACGATCGAGTCTTCAACACTCTTTCCGCGGTGCAACTCTTCACGGAATCGATTAACAATCAGCAGGGCGTAATCGATACCTAATCCAAGACCCATTCCTGTTGTCAGGTTCAGAGCGTAAATACTCACGGTGGTAAAGAGCGTGAATAGATAGAGAACAAAAAATGCGCCAAGAATGGCCGCAACACCAACAATAAGAGGCATTGCCGAAGCAGCTAAGGCTCCAAATACTAGGACTAACAGAATGAAGGTCAGAGGGATTGAGATCAACTCAGCAATCTTTAGATCCTCAGAAATCTTTTCTGTGATGGCATGTCCGATAACTCCGACACCGCCTGCGTACAGAGTTAATCCGTCATATTCACCATCATAGTTTTTCTGCAAACGCTTTCCGAGTTCTTGGCTTTCAGGTGTGAAAGCTTCGCCATCGCCGTACACCAAAATGTAAGCAGCTTTCCCGTCACTAGATTTCAAAGTAGCTTCGCCGCCACTGGTCCAATAAGAAAGTGTCTTTGTAACACCCTCTTCTTGTGCAATCTTCTTTTCTAAAGCAATTCCTTTTTGGGCAATCAAGGGATCGGTGACATCGGTTGATCCTGAATCAACAACAATTACAACTGCCGGATCGGATTGCTTTAACTCTTCAGTTAGGTACTTATAAACCTTGTATGAATCACTATTTGGATCGCTGTAGCCGCCGGAATCAAGTCGGTTAAAAACCATAGATCCCACGCCACCAGCAACCAAGATTCCGACAATGAACAGAATCACAGCGCTCTTGCGACGCTTAACGATCAGGTGACCGAGCTTCTCAAACATCTCTATCTCTTTTCTCTGTAGTTAAAGATTTCCAGCGGTAGTAGAATGGTTTCCATGAGCGATCTCTTCCCGAAAGTGACTTCAGATGAAATTGATCTAGAAGCCGCCTCCGAACAAGCTAAGCGCGAAGAAGAGTTGAAGTCAGATCGCCCACCACATCACGAGGGTTAATCAGCCTTAGGCGCAGGCGCCGGAGTGCTCTTAGTGGAATCTGTTTTGTAAAACCCAGAACCTTTGAAGACGACACCAACTGCGGTGTAAACCTTGCGGATCTCACCCTTGCATTCAGGGCAAACAGTCAGGGAGTCATCTGAGAAGGATTGGATCGCCTCAAATTGGTGGTCGCATGCGGTGCATGCATATTGATATGTAGGCATCCTGCCTCCACTTCTGAGTCAATATCCTGGTTGGACTAGGTGCTCAGTCTAAAGAGGTGAGAAGATTGGCGCGAATTGAGGCACTTCCCTGGTGCTTCTCGAAAGGCAGATGTGAGGAAGTTCGCAGCCCGTAGCGCTTTAGTACTTCTATTTACAGTGTTGGGAACATCAAGTGCTTTTTCTAATGCACTTGTCAGCACTTCACCGATAAGTGGAGCAACACTTTCTGTCTCTCCAACTAGCGTCACAGTTACCGGACAGCTGCCACTACTTGCAGATGCAAATGAAATTTCAGTAACCGATCCCAACGGAGTTCGCGTTGATGACGGAACCATCATGGTTAACGATGTCAGCGCAACCGTTGGTTTAATGCCATTAACGGAATCTGGTTTCTACACTGTTACATACCTTTTGTTTGCTGAGGCAGATGCACCACTTGAAGGTAGTTATAGATTCAAGTATCAAGCACCCAGCACTATTGCGCCTGAAAATCCAACACCTCAGCCAACTGAATCTCATACTCCCGCGAGCAGCAGCTGGACAACAAATGTATTTGTAATTTTCTTGTTGGTTTTGGCAATGGCTGTCACCGTTGCTTTATCTCTATACGCACGTAAATTATTTAACAACCGATGAATTTCTTAACAACCACATTTAAGTTTCTCAATTTAATTGGTGGCTTCGCCGTCGTTGGGGCGTTGCTATCTATGGCTTTCCTTGTTCTGAATAAAGATGGTTATTTGACCACCTCTGGAGAGAAAGTACGTCGACTCCTAAAGATTAGTTCGCTTATTTGGGTTGTTGGAGCTTTTGGAACAATCATCTTCACTCTGGCACAGATTTTGGGCACAACTATTTCTGACGCTCTAGACGTAACCGTCATTAGATCGTTTCTGACACAGATTTCGCTTGGAAAGTACCTTGCTTTTCAAGCGCTCATGTCGATGGTTGTTCTGATCTTTTCTTTTGCAACCAGAAAAATCGAATCACTCATAATTTTATTGGCGCTGACAATTGCAGGGTTGATTGCGCCAGTCTTTGAAAGTCACGCGGCATCAAGTGGCTCTCATTCACTTGTAATTGGATCGTTAGTAATTCACGTGATCGCACTTTCCTTCTGGGTCGGTGGAGTTATTGCCTTGGCTTTTCTGTCGCCAGAAGACAGAGCTGTGGCGGTACCTCGGTTTAGCCAGATGGCTTTATGGGCAGCAATTGCCGTTGTTTTTAGTGGTGCGGTAAACGCCTGGGCACGATTGAACTTTGTCGATGCCTGGAACTCCTCCTATGCATTTATTGTTCTTGGAAAAATCGCTGCGACTGTAATTCTGGTGTGGATCGGCTACCTGCACCGTAAAGCGCTAGCGAAGAAGAATTCAATTGATTGGATGGGTTTTGCGCGACTGATTTCAGTCGAAGCGGTAATCATGGTTGTTACCGTGATCATGGGAACTTGGTTATCAACAAGTTCATCTCCAGATCGCCCTGGAGTTCAAGAGTTCAATCCAGCTCTTTCAATTGTTGGTATTGAAACTCCACCAGCACCGACTCTGTCACGTGTGCTCTTTAGTTATGAACCCAATGCCTTAATGATCGGAATCCTGACATTGATGGTTGCGCTATACATTAAGGGTGTCGTCGTACTTACAAAGCGAGGCGACAAGTGGCCAGTTGGGCGAACCATTGCATTTGCTTTAGGAATTGCTGCTACTGATTTTGCTACAAGTGGTGGTCTTGGTTTGTATGCACAGTTTTCATTTTCGTATCACATGATGTCTCACATGGTGTTGGGCATGATTGCTCCTATTGGTTTGGTTCTTGGTGCACCTATGACACTTGCACTTCGCACCTTGCCACAAGGTAGAAACAGTGATGAGCGTGGAGTTCGTGGCTCATTACTTGCAGCGCTGCACTCAAAGATTGGTGTCCTATACACAAACCCCATCGTCGCCTTAGCGATTTTTGATGGATCCTTATTTGCTTTGTACTTCACCGATCTCTTTGCGATATTGATGCAAAGTCATATCGGCCATTTGTTTATGAGCCTTCACTTTTTGGCTGCAGGATTCCTGTTCTTCTTCATCATTATTGGTGTAGACCCAAACCCTCGCCGTGTTCACTATTTAGTTCAGATAGTTGTTTTATTTGCGGCCATGAGCATCCACGCTTTCTTCTCCGTGGCTCTGATGTCAACGACCACCTTGATTGACAATGGTTTTTACGCCTCATTACAAACCCCTTGGCTTGGCGATCCTCTCGCTGATCAAAAACTAGGCGGGTCAATTGGTTGGGCGATGGGAGAGATCCCTATCCTGATCGCTTTGGTGGCGACATTTATTAACTGGATGCGAGATGATTCGCGCGAAGCAAAGAGAATTGATCGAAATATCGCTCGCCAGGCGGCTATGGGAGAACCCGATGATCTTGCTAACTACAATCAATACTTACAAGAACTAGCACAGCGCGATAGGAAAGGGTCCTAATGGAAAACATATTTGATCTTCCTGCAGAGTATAAAGAGCTACGTACTAGCGTTCGCGCGCTGGCTGAAAAAGAGATTGCACCATTTGCTCAAGCTGTTGATGAGGAACACCGTTTTCCAATCGAAGCAAAGAATGCGCTTGTAAAGAATGGTTTGTTTGCAGCTCATGTGCCAACTGAATTTGGTGGCGATGGTGCTGATGCGCTTGCCGCTGTTTTGATCATTGAAGAGGTTGCACGTGTATGTGGATCATCATCGTTGATTCCTGCGGTTAACAAACTTGGATCAGTTCCCTTGATTCTCGGTGGCAATGATGAACAAAAGAAGCGTTGGCTTCCGCGTTTGGCAAAGGGTGAGGGTTTTTCATACTGCCTCTCAGAATCAGAGGCTGGCTCTGATGCAGCATCACTTCGAACCAAGGTTGAACGTTCTGGTGATGGCTGGATACTTAACGGAAGCAAAAAGTGGATTACAAACGCGGGCGAATCTGAGTTTTACACCGTTATCGCACAAGGTGATCCATCACTTCGAACCAAGGGAATGACCGCCTTTGTTGTAGAAAAGTCAGACCCAGGTGTTTCATTTGGTGCCCCGGAAAAGAAGATGGGCATGCGTGGTTCACCAACTCGTGAGGTGTACTTCGACAATGTTCAACTCAGCGATGATCGTCGCATCAGTGAAGTAGGTCAAGGGTTCGCTCTTGCAATGGCAACTTTAGATCACACACGAATCACAATCGCTGCTCAAGCGATTGGTCTAGCTCAAGGTGCATTTGATGTTGCAACAAAGTATGCACATGAGCGCCACCAGTTTGGAAAGCCGATCTTTGATTTCCAGGCAATTCAATTCATGCTTGCAGATATGGCGATGAACCTCGAAGCGGCTCGTTTGCTCACATACTCAGCGGCAATCAAGAGTGAAAACAATGAAAAAGATTTAACCTTCTTCTCAGCTGCCAGCAAGTGTTTGGCAAGTGACATGGCAATGAAGGTAACTGAAGATGCCATTCAGGTTTTAGGTGGATATGGATATGTAAGTGACTATCCAGTTGAGCGCATGATGCGTGATACCAAGCTGACTCAGATCTACGAAGGCACTAATCAGATTCAACGAATCGTGATGGCACGTAATCTTCCAAATAGCTAACGCTTAAATCGCACCACAATTGATGGGGTCGCTGCTGCATCAAGTGGCACATCATGAGCTTCATGAGGCAAAGTTTCGCTAGATAGCTCGCCTGCATACACCAAGCCGATTTTCCATGCTTGCAAGTGAGGAAGTGCGCGGTCGTAATACCCACCACCTTGCCCTAATCTGAAACCAGATTGATCAATCTTTAAAGCGGGAACAATCACCGCTTGAATCTGTGAAAGATCGGTTAAAGGCTGACCAATGGGCTCAGAAATCTTTTTCTTTGTAACAAGCTGTCCAGGATCGCCATCCCACTTAACCCATTCCAACTGGTCGCCATTAATTCTGGGAAGGACGACAACCTTTCCATCTCTCAGGAAAGCTTCATTAATCTCTACCGTGCTTGGTTCGGTTTCATATGAAAGATACGAGGCAATTGTTGTAGCTGAAGCGATTTCTGGGGCCTTCAAAATGACATTGAAGTTTGATGGCATGAATTTTTGGGATCGTTCCCGGCGAGCACGTTCTCGTAAACTGCTTTTTTGATCTGTCATTTAAATCTCCCGCTAAATCCCAAAGATCAAACTGTTCAACAAGTAGGGTTCGATTATGTCAGAACACACACGGGTAGATGAGTTTCTCACCTCATTACTTGCCATCTGCAAGCCTCTAGATTCCTTTGAGATGCCATTGCTCGATGCACATGGTGCGACCTTAGCGACAGATATTTATGCAGGTGATCGTTTAGTACTTCGCGAGGGCACCCGTATTCGTTCTACTCAGATTGGATTGGCCGCATCAATTGGTCGCGACCATCTTCCAACCCGCCCACATCCACGTGTGGTGGTTCTTTCTGCAGGTCCAGACTTAGTGGAACCAGGTCAGGCACTTAAGAATTCAAACGATGAGTATGAGACAAACTCATGGCTTCTCACTACTGCTGTTCGCGAAACTGGTGCTGTCGCTTATCGCGTCCACTCAATTCCGGACAATGAAGAGCAGTTACAAAAAGTCATCGAAGATCAATTGGTTCGTGCGGATTTAATTATTATTAGCGGCGAACGCCATGATGATTCTTTTGATCTCATTACTCGCACTTTGTCGGGACTGGGCGAAATCACAACCGTGGATATGGCGATCGAAGCAAGTGGTCGTCACAACTTTGGAACAATTGGCCCTGATAAGACTCCAGTTGTCACACTTCCTGGAGATCCAATCGCCGCATATATCTCCTTTGAACTCTTTGTTCGCCCGATGATTCGAACCATGCTTGGCGCAGCAACAATTCACAGACCATCTGTAAAGGCCGCGCTTGAAAAGCCAATTGCTTCAGCACCTGGAGTTCGCTCCTACATCCGTGCAATCTTGGCCGAAGATGGAAAATCAGTTGTGCCATTGGAAAATCAAGATGAGCAATCCACGCTCTCAGATGCAAATGCATTTATCGCAGTATCTGAAAGTGACACCGCGTTGAAAACTGGCGATCAGGTGACGGTAGTAGTTCTAGAGCGTCGCTACATCTAAGTTCATGAAAAGCTCTTGGCCAATTGAAATTCATGGTCATGATATTTCTCTTCGTCCATTGAGATTTAGAGATAGGTCCCAATGGAATCGCGTGCGCGTAGAAAATCGAGAATGGCTATCTCCGTGGGAAGCCACAATTCCGCAATCTGGCGAAGAGAGTTATAACCAGCTGCCCTCATTCTTTGGGATGGTGAAAATCTTGAATCACGAAGCCCGCAATGGTCGTTCTTTCTCCTTTGCTATTTGGCATGGATCACAGTTAGTTGGCCAAATCACTTTAGGCGGGGTCATGTACGGAGCGATGCGCGGTGGCCACATTGGTTATTGGATTAATAGAAACTTTGCTAACCGGGGATTTACTACACAGGCGGTCGAAATCCTTACCCGGTATGCGTTTGAAGAGTTAAAGCTCCACCGGGTTGAGATTAATTTGCGCCCCGAAAACGCCTCTTCCCGCAGAGTCGCTGAAAAGGCTGGATATATTTTTGAAGGAGAACGTCCTAGGTACCTGCATATTGATGGCCAGTGGCGGGATCACATCACATTTGTGAAGGAAAATTCAGCGATCAAGTAGCGCTCAAATCCCCAAAAATCATCACCCCTTCCTTTAGATTTACCCATCATGACTTCGGGACTTATTTATATTGCGATCATCGGAATGTGGGTCGCTTATTTTGCGCCCCGCTGGATCCATGATCGAAATGAGTTCTCCGGAAAATCAGTAGAGCGTTTCAAGGGTGCACTTCGTGTAGTCGCTAATCAATCTCCGCACGCAGCTACAAACGGTGGTGCGATTCATATTGATTTAGATCAAGAGGCAAAGAATCGCCAAACACTTCTACGTCGCCGACTTACATTTTTGCTAATCGCATTTTCACTAGTTACAACTGTTATAGGTGGAGCCATGAACACGATGCCATTTATCTACGCACTAGTGCCAGCATCTGGTTTGTT
>JACCDV010621985.1_pt1 | contig 19181 bp, 13 predicted proteins | sample 7446131 | NCBI WGS metagenome assembly JACCDV01 (sample SAMN15323448, study PRJNA562643) | freshwater metagenome | isolation source: river surface water | place: USA:Blue River Watershed | collected 2017-08-17 | reverse complement strand
TATTTTCAGCTATTTGCTTGCCTTCAATTATTCTACTTTGGAACTATATGCGAAATGGGGATCGAATTGCCTTGATTTGGATTATTATGCAATGTCGAATTATTTCAAGATTCCTTTTGTGGTTTACATTTACTATTTTTATTTCTCAATTAGCCTCTGGGGAGTCACAACATATTCTGAGAGATTGTCGAAGACTTCCTTAATGAACGACCCAAAGTGATGCTTGACTTCCTTCAATTTGATAGACAACTATTTTTGGCGATAGAAGGCGCACTAGGCCACCCCAATGGTGATAAGTTCGTTTGACAGTTCCATGATAGGTTCTAACTTTTGCTTCTGCAACTCTCCCAAATAACCATACACCTTATAATTTCTCATTTGCTAGGCATCCTTCTCAATCTAGCTAATTAGATCCTTATTGGATATCGATGTGCCAATACCGAACCCAGTTGAAAAGTTGCTTGCATTATTCATCAGGATCTATCTTCGCATTTGTCGAAGTTCCTGAACTTCTCCTTTGATCTAAGCATATTTGGTGATGTATATCTTATAAACTGAGTCCAGTTCTGCTTGGACTGACAGTTTGATGTCTTACAGAATATGATCGATCTCTGTACGGAATACTGCGAAATCGTTCTAAACTTTGGATTTCTCCCTTTCGATCTTCTCCTTTAAATTATTGATATTCTTTTCCTCATTGCTTAGCAGAAATACTAAATCCTCTGGGAAGATGTCTGCATGTTCGGCCATCATATTGTTAAGCTGTGAGGCATGGCTGCTTGCCATCGATACTCTAGACCGTGAAAAATTATTTTTTTGATTAGGGTGGGCGTAGTTTGGTCCTTGAGATGGCAGTTTTCCATAGCTTCTGTTTAAATTGTAAGAGGGGAGATTGCTGAGGACTGGCGAGTGAGGGGTCTGTGGTCTGGAAGGCTGGTTGAAAGGGTTTCTTATGTCGGCCTGGCCAGCGAAATACGTCCTGTTCTGTTGGGACTGAGAATACATAGCTTTATATTTGAAATATATATAAGATGGATTTAATAAACCGATCTAAAATTATATATTAATACACAGCTTTTCTGATGGACGTAATCATTTCTTAGGTCTTTTATTTATTTGGAAATTATAAATAAGGGTAGAATTTATGTCTTTACAGGATAAGATTTATTATGATAAATATAAATGAGTGAAATTCAATAGAATTTGAGACAGTTCAAGATTACATACTCTCAGGATTACATCAAAGTATTATTGTATATATTGGTAGATAACTCCTCTAAGAAGCGACTTCAATACCCAAATCCTCATCAACAAGAAAAACAATGAGATTCACTTTGGAAGTAACCCATGCACTAGCATAGACATAAACAAAACCTATTAGTTCTCAGGGTAGTACCATACTAAGTTTGCCAGCCTCATCTTAGGACTTATCGAGATATAGGGAGATTATTTTCTACTATTTGTTTAGAATGTCTATCTGCAAACACCCTTCCCACCTTCTCATATTGGCATATATCAAATTGCAACAATCGATTTCATACAATACAGCAGGGTGATTACCAACCGGGAGATGGAGATTATCAATACCTTGAAAACAGTACCAATGCTGCGATATATAGGAAATATTCAACTTCAGTTTCTATTTCTCCTTTGAAAGAGACCTCACCCTATCTTTCCAAAAGTTCAAGAGCGGTATTAAGGTCAAATCCAGAGAGGCTTACTTTTGGAATTATAGTATGATAAAGGCCATGCTGGAAAAGAATCAACCTGAAGAATGGCTCATTCCTGTCATACAAGGTCATTATAGTTCTTTCACTCAGTCCATAGGCAGCCTGGAACTCAAGTATTACCTCATCTCAAGGAGATCCAAATACAGAAGCGGCACTCGTTTCTATAATAGAGGAATTGATTAAAATTCAAAATGCTCTCAGTTCATATAAACTGAGCAAATTGTTACATATGGACATCAAATTCTAAGTTTTGTTTGCCTATCAGGAAGTGTTCCCTTATTTTGGGAGCAGAAGTCTCAAGGGGACAAGATTAGATTAACAAGAAACAAGGAGCTGACAACCTTACCTTTCATCGAGCATTTCAACAATATCAAATCTTAATTTGGGAGAATTTTGATCGTTAATTTGCTCTAAAAGAAGAAAGAGACAGAGAATCTACTGTTACAAGCCTATGAACAATTAGTGGATGAGAATCATAAAACCTTAAACTAGTTTGTTAAATACATATACTTCGACATAAACGATGCCTTTAAGAGTAAGAACTATCAAGAGATTGCTCTTCTTCTATCTAAAATCGATCCAGTCCTCAAAAACTTCGGGTTCTTTAGGTACAACTTGCTGAAGAACTAGCTAAACCAAATACAGACAGGAGTACTGAGGATAAACTGTCTTGATTGCCTATCAAGGACCAATAAATTCATGCAGACTTTGTTTCTCTATATCTTCTCAGAACAACTATATGAAGATAAAGTTATTTCATAGCATAACTCAAGTTCAAGGATAAAGTAACTCCTGTTTGCAGAAGATTCCCAGATTCCTCTTCTATTGTTCAACTTCCGTACCACATGGGATGAGAAGGCTGATTTCTAAAGCATGATTTATACTGGGAGCAGAGCAACCAACGGAAGAAAGAATAAATTTTTAGATAACTTGTAAGATTCATTCATTGCCCTTCAGCGTCTCTATAATCAGAAGTTCATAGACTAGATAAAGCAAAAATCATTAGATGTCTTACTATATCATAAACATTATCGTATGGATTCTATGCTTAAGGTTAAGCAGAATACGTAGTTTCGGGTTTGTCTCATCACATGGAATATTAATGCTACATAACCTGAAAAACTCAAGTAACTCAATAAACTCATAGAACAGTGTGATGGAAGTGACTTGATTGTTTTTGGCTTCCAAGAAATGATCGAGCTAAGTACAAATAACGTGATGGCTAATAACGAAGAGTAGAGTACAAGCTCAGTTCTCTGGGGTAAGGCATTATAAAAATTACTCAATCAAAGATCAGATAAAAAGATATTCGTGCAAAAGTTAGAGCTGGTTGGACTGATGCTAATCATGTTTGTGTCTGAATCATGGAAGCACTCCCTCAAATCAGTCCAAAAGGACTCAGTGAAAACTGGAATGGGAGGACAATTTGGCAATAAAGGAGCAGTTGTTCTAAGAGTAAGAATCTTTTAGACAAGCCTTTGCTTTATCTGTGCACATCTTACTGCTGGATTCTCAAAAGAAAAATAGAGGATAGATGACTTTATACAGATTCATAAGAAATGTTTCCAGCAAAATAAAGTAGGAGTCCAGAATTAAATGGAAATAGAAAAGAGTGACTACAAATGGTTCTTCGGGGACTTGAACTTTAGAATTGAAGGATAGTTCTTATAAATCAAGGAATCCCTGTAAAAATGTGGAAAATAGGCAGAAAGTCGCAAGGAGATAATCAGCAAGCTTATTTAGAAAGACCAACTTATCCTAAATAAGAAGAACCCAGACTGTCCTGCCCTGCTTGCAAACTATGAGTAAAACTAGATTACATTTTTACCCACCTATAAGCTCTAGAAGAATACTGGAAGATATACATAGTAACGCAATAGGAATCCATCTTGGTGTGACAGAATACTCTTTAATGGTAGTGATAGGCCTGACCATAGTTGCTAGTGCATCAGATATAGCGATGTTCCAATCGTTGGAAGTGACCATCGTCCTGTTATCGGCAAATTCAGAGTTATCATCAACCAACCAATAAATGCTTCCTAGTTCAGTGAATTCAAGTGACCCTTTGATTGATTGTATTCCTGCTGCATGTAAAACAACTAAAGTTTATATAAGTTATATTATTTAGATTATGTCGCATTATAGTTATGTCCTATCAGCTGAGGTTTATCGTTGGATGGTTGCTGACTAAATCATCCCCAACAAAGGTACCTACACTCTAACCAAGGTGAAATGAATTAAAAATAACAAGTTTGCATACCCAATTAATTCAATGCTGAACTATAAAATGGTGTTATCATCGCCAAACTCATTCGCGTCATCGTCGCCAAGAGAGGATCCCTTCCTCTCACCCACCTAGAAGGAATCAAAAACGAAAATACTAAAGCTGTGAGAACCACCAATTGGAATTTTATATGGTAAATAAATAATAACGCAGGCTTTGCTTTGATGATTTACAGCTACAATTTGATCCCAGAATCAAGGATCTTATCTTACAAGGAGAGTGCGCACTGATTCCTGAAATAATAAAGCAGCTCTATGATCGCGATGATAATAAGGACGAAAAGAGGATGAAGAGTCTCTTAGTCAATCAAAAAACGTTAGTGAAATCTGAGACGAAAGTAAAGTCCCTAGCAAAACAGAATACATTAGATATAAAGCGAATCAATACTCAAAAAAATCCTAATTAAAGCTAGTCATCTCTAGAATTTCTAATTCTATTGCTTTCCTCGAGTTTTTCAATGAGTGTTGAAGAAATTTTAGGACTATTTACCAATCAGAATAAATATCTAGCGCATTTGATTGTGAAAGGGGTGAATGACAATTTCGAAGGAGTTATTTTATTTTACAGTTTATTGCAAAAACACATTAAAAAGTTAAAATAATTCTGTGAAAATGATATAAAAGATGCTGAGTCATGCCTCTATGCAATCAAACCTGGGTTCATTAGCAAAAACTAGCGTGTGGCTTAGTTGGCGATCGAAGTATTCAAATAAATAAAAAATACGTATCCTTGGTTTATTAGTGATACTGGACGAGGAAGCACAACGTTAATTCTAGGAATAAAAAGACATCCACAACTAACTCCGTCTTACTGGAATTTACTCCTTAATATAATATCAAACTAATAAATGTAGTTCTTTACAACTCATTTCAAAAAATGCTTTAGGGATGCTGAGTAAATGATATAGATCTGCACATATATGGTCCCTTCTGTATGCACCAGTTTCTTAAAGGATCCATTCCTACAAGTTGGAGTCATTTAGTAGTGGATGGAAATCGGAATAAACCTTTTTGATGGAGGAAACCTATAACAAAAGTTGATCTCTTTTCGGTTTATTGGAGCAATAATGGGTAACCTTCCTGAGATGATCGAACAGAATGAGGAATATTTATTGAATTTGAAGAAAGGATGGAGATAGAGAAAGATGTTGGAGTTTATCCATCTTTTTGACGAGCTACTGCATATTCTGTAATAATTAGCTGGAGAAAAGAATACGATGGCTCGTAAAGTATACCAAATAATCATATAAATTATGGAGATGGTGTATGACAATGACGACAAGAGGGAATATTTGGTTCGAACTTTTATTACTGTACTTCCTAAGTTTCCCAAAATACCCACCCAGTATTTGATTGAGGCCTACAAGGAAGGAACACTTAAAACGTCAGACCTTGAACTTATTCATTTTGCCATCACTCTTTCTACGGATCCAACTTGTTTAATAAGGATCGGTGAGTCCCTTCTTAAACTATTTAACTCTCATGCAGTTTTGAATAATTTCTTAGGCAATGTATTATACAAATTATGCGTTCGAGTCTTCGAGGACGAGTCTGGTAAAATATTCGCCATGAAAATTATAAAGGAGTGCTTATCACGATATTCTCAACTGTAAGGTTTAAGGAAGATTCCTGAGATTGCTAAGCACCAGCCAATGTACTTCGTGCAGAAAGGCAATGAAAAGTACAGCAAATAAGAATAATAAGAATACATGATAACAGATAAATGTGGGAAGAACATATTCAAGCTCATTGAAAAGATCACTGAGCTAGTAATGGGCAGCAATAATGAAGTGCTTGAGAAAGCTCTCAAGCAAGAGCTAATGTAAACAAATGCTATTATCAAAAAGAATCACTATAAAGCCAGTAATAAAGTTATCTCTAATTATCTTGCCAAGAAGTTTGGAGTGACTCGCTAGGAAGAAGAACAATTCAATTAAGATTTTAGAGTGAGAAAATCTTTAGTTGATTTATAAGAGTCTATGGCGAAAAGAAAAATGGTTAGTTCAGCTTCTGTAATGCCTTTAGGAGCCTCTCGTTATGCAGGTCCGCATCACTTGAAAAAATAGTTTGACGATGTGGTGTAAAAAAGAAAGAAGGAATAATAAGAAAAGAAAATGTCATAATAAAAGCGTCAAAGAGAGTAAGCAACTAAAAAGTTATTGGTCAAAAAATAATTATAAAAGACAAACTTGCTGAGAGGATTCGCTCAATAGGCAGAATTGAAATAAGATGGTTTTTGGTAGAAATTCAAAGAAAACAAAGGATAGCTATAACTCTACCCACCAGAGCTGATGGAGGCAAGAGATATCGAATATATCGACAATTTATTTAAGAAGTACCACAAAATCCTGAGAACTCTCTTCTTCAAATACACATGCAGCATGTATACCATAAAGAGCAACTATAACTTCGAAGACAACAAATAAAGATTCGAAACCTTGACTGTTGTTTAGTTGATTCAATTTCTGAAGGACTTTAAGTTTCTGTTCTTGACCAATAAAGACGAGATAGCCAATTTAGTGAGGGATCTCAATGTTAAACTGTTGAAGAAAAGGGAAACCCAGGAATTAGATTTTGCTGGGTTCGAGCAATTTATCATACAGTTCTGTGCTTTAATTTATACTAAAACTCACACCATAAATGCTAACACTAATAAAGGCATGGAAATTATTAAAAAAAGCTTTGGCCATCTATCCCATCTTCAACTTGTTGAGGAATGGTTTAATTACTTAAAATTAGTTTTCATTTAGAAAGGAGAGAAAACTTCCTTATTCGATGAACCATAAGCTGCATATTTTAATGAGACGTAAGTTATAAAAGAGTTTACTAAAAAGATACAAGAAGATCCCTCGTTTATATTGCCATAAGGATACAAAAAAGTTACTGAGAAATCGCTTAAACTCGTCGCCAAGTTGAGCGATAAAAACCAAAAGATAAATAGCTCCTACAAAGCTGTTTACGAAGTGTTAGATGAAATATTATCTGAATCCGAACTTAGGATTCATCTCTTATAGCCGTTAGTTGAGAAGGAGGCAAGAGTAAGAGTGAAACCCCATGCATTTCTCAACATTAAGGCAAAAATACTCTAAGCTGGGTAAACCAAAGTAAGGGCTCTTAGTTCCATAATTGATAAGAAGCCAGCAATTCCTCCTGTAAAACTGTAAATAATTGCTAAAATAGGTTATAAAAGAAAACTTTAACTTTTGGAATGAAGCTAGGACTTTCATATATTAGCTATAAGGATAAACTCCTTGGGTAACAAGTCGCCTACGTTATTGACGATATGCTCAGTGCAGTATAATCTGGAAAGCAAACCATCGAGAGTAAGAATCCATTGATTTAGAATAAAAGATTGTGAACTAATTCATTAAGAAACGGCAAGAATAATATGAGAAGAATAAGTTCAACTAAATTGAGAAATAGAAGAAGAGACTGGAGAGAAAAAATGAATTGTAGAAAATGAAAAAAGAAATTAATGATCGTAAGTAAAAAGAGCTATAACAAACAAAATAGTAGAGATAAAGAAAGAAACAGAAGTAGCTATCGAGATAGAAAAAGATCAGAGAGGATAAGTAGAAGTATTTAGAATAGCAAAAGAATAAACTGAAGGAAAAGAAAGAAGAGTAGTAAAAATAGGAACTTAAAAAGAAATAAGAGGAGAAAAAGAAAAAAGAGGAGAAGAAAAAGCAATAGGAGCAATTTAAGAACTTCAATTAAAAACAAATCGAAAAGTTCAAAAAATAATTCGATGAGTAAGCATAGAAGAGAAAGAAGGAAATGCAGAAAGAAGAATAATAAAGAAAGAAGAAGGATGATTTGGTGAGAAAGCTAAGGAGTAAGGTTCATGAGACAGATAAAAAAGCCATTGAAGCGAAACAGAAGATAAATGAATAAATAAACTAGCTATATACATCTGGCAATATAAAGAGTGTATTCCGATAATTTGAGTCTTCTATTAGAGCACTCTTTGATTTCCTCTTAAAAACAAGCTACCTCTCCATCACTGAAAAAAAGAATAACTCAGAAGTAGTCTTCGATAGCTGGCACTACTTCAATCTCGTTTTTCAAATTAATCCATTAATAGCAAATGCGAAAGAGCTGACCAAAATCTTCAGGCACTTCACCAAAGACAAGCAGGTTCATAAAGATTACGAGATTGGCCTAACATTTGACGAGTTTCAGCAGGCACTTCTGCGAGTGGTAATCAAGCACAAGAGCATCTTCAACAAATTATCCGAAAAAATCAAAGATGATATGACAAATGGAGAAATCGACAATATTGTCCAAAAGGATATCGAATAGAAATAGAAGAATGAGTTTGAGTAGCCCAAGCAGATCAACGTGCGAAGTTTGATAAAGGAAGAAGACATAAAGAAATAAATAACTGATCACTATGGAGATATCAGCAAAGGTAACACTCTTATAACTTAGTCAATTAAAAGACACTGAAGGGGCTCATTTACTATCTCAAAATACCAAAGGACAAGCAAGGACAAGAGAAGAGATTTAGATAAATTTTGTCATCCAAAATAAGCTATTCTGTCTCCAAAATAGAACGTAATTCTCATATTATGAAGAACTTAGAGAAAAACTCAATGATGAGTATTCCTTGCCAGTCCCCAAACCCAAAAAGAGGAAGACGGAGACAAACGAGTCGATGCTCAAGAATAGTTCATAGAACGTATGATTACATAATTTTATTGAGGATAACTGTTTCAAATCAAGGTAGCCTTTCTGCGTTTCTTTTGATATCTGCAATGGTTGGGTGGTTTAATTTATTGGCCTTGAGTCTCTAGCTGTATTCGCTGTTTGAAGAAAAGTAGAAACAGCAAGCGGCAGCTGCACTTACTAATTTCCTGACCCCAATGCAAATAAAGAAGTTGCTGACTGAGTGGATTTGGCTTAACTCATTCAGGTTAAATTGTTTTAAGTAGTTCCCTAAATCTTATCCAACAACTTCGCTGATATTATGAGTCTTGATTGGTGGGAATTAGGGAAATTGATATTTAGTATACTCCATGATTTCTATCATCTTTTGGAAAGGTTCTAACTAAAAGAGGTCGAAATCCATTTCTCCTTTGAATTCCTTGAAGTACTACAACTGTTCATATTGTTTCTATGTTATTGCCACTTACGCTCCCTTGATCTTCAGCTTTCTCATTACGACTGTAAGCAGAGGCAATAGCTCGGATGTATGCAAAGATAATTGATAAAAATAGAATTTTATGGCAATTTACTTTTATATAAATACTATGGCTTCGATTATTTGAGACAATTATCAGCTAAATATTTAATAATAATGAACTATGAAAGTGATAAGATGAAAATATTAACTAAGTGATTCAAACTTTAGTACGAGCCAACTTACTCTCCTCTCTTGCCTTTATAGCCTTTTCCACATATTTATGCATTGAACTTGTGCTCTTTAGCTTGCTTCCCTTCTCGTTCTGCAAATTGTATGACCTGTGTGAACTAATCTTCATCTCATTCTTCACACTTTTGGGTTTCGATAGATCTTATTTCAACTGAATACTTATGAATTTCCATTCGTCTGCCCTCTTGGAGATCTTGGTAGGGGTTGGATTCTTAATAAGCTTCTTTAAGTAAGGGTTTTTATCTGATGAATCATTGCCCTCTGTTCTCATGATAGTGCTATTGTTGCTCTCTTTAAATTTAAACCGAAGGTTGAACTTCTTACGCTACTGGGAGCTGTGATTAGATGAGTTGATAAGATTCTATTGCTTATGGAATTCCTTCAAGTCAACTATCTTTAACTTCTTCAAATGACTATATTCTTACATCTAACTACTTCTGCTACTATGATTGTCTCTTTTTATTGAGGGGACGATTCTTTCAAAGCGATACAATCTGATCTTTGATTTTTGATAGCGAAATTAGATGGCCTATCTTATCTATCTTTATTTTTTTGATAATGGAACTGACTTTGGGATTGTTGCCTTCATTTTATCGGAATGGCGAGAATATGATCCTTTTGAAGAATTGGATTTGGAGTTGTTTCGAGGTCTTTCGTTTTATTTCTTGGCCTTGCTCTTGAAAAAATTGAATGTTTTATCCATTTATTTGTTAATTGTATGAATGGCTGCGAGTAAGAATAAAGTTAACATAAAAACTAAACTAAGCCATGATTGCCAGCAATATTAAATATCCTCATTTATCTCAACCTTACTTTAGTTCTGTTGAGTTCTCCACAATATTATTAAATTAAATAATGATTGGCTTATTGAAGAAAGTGAGATTCCAATACATATCAATAATAAAAAAGCACCCTCGTGGCGTTGTCGATCGAATGCAAAGATTTGACCAATGGGCTCAGAGTTGGAACGATCCAAATATTAAAACCTACAAAGATCTTTTTGAGAATGGAGAAAACCCCAAATTTTAAGTCTGCATTCCTGATAGTCCATCATCCAAAAATGACTAAGCTCAATGCGCAACTCGCTATCGACCATCCATATTTGAAATGAGTGAGTATTTTACAATAAATGACAACCCATTCGCAGATGATTAGTTGCTATCAGTGGATAAAACAGAGCTAAAATTTAGTAAGTTTGTAAGATAGGGACTGAAGAAATAAACGAGAAGTGATCTTCATAGATTTTTCTTCTGGTCACTTCTAGCTGCCATCTTAGGAGTAATAGGCTTTTACCGAGGAGTTATAGACGCTGATTATCAGCAACAAGTAGTAGATCTTTAGCCAGATTAAAGATACTACCACTATAGCCCACACATTCTTTAATACGAAGTTAAACAATTCATCTACAAAATAAATACAATAAACAGGCACTCGATTGAAGTTTTACAGGCTGCCAAGCAAAGAGCATAGTAAAGGATCGCTAACAGTAAGCTCTGATCACTTATTTCCATTTCATTTTTGTAAGATATATATATTCATTCTAATGAGCTAAGAACCTCTTTCAATTAAACTTGTTGTGGTGGGCGACGGTGCAGTGGGAAAGACATGCCTATTAATCAGGTACTCTCCCCTTATTACATAGCTATACTCAGAACAAATTCCCTAGCGAGTATGTTCCTACCGTGTTTGATAACTACACTGCCACTGTTAAAGTCGAAGGCAAGATGATCAACCTTGGCCTTTGGGATACTGCCGGACAATAAGAGTATAATCGATTGAGGCCGCTTGCCTATCCCAATGCTGATGTCTTCCTTATTGTCTTCTCGGTAGTTGAGCCTCCATCCTTCATCAACGCCACCAAGAAGGTAAGCCTTTACCCATATCTAGTGGTACCCTGAGCTAAAGGAAATCGTTGGTGACGTGCCCAAAATATTCGTGGGAAATAAAATTGATCAACGTGACGAATATGCGAGCCGAACAAAAAATCCAAAGGACGCCCCAATTCAAAAGGAAGATGCAATTAAAGTAGCTTAGCAATTAGGTTCTAAGTACGTCGAATGTAGCGCTCTAACGCAAGAAGGCTTAAAGAACGTGTTCGACTAAGCTATGAAAACAGCTCTGGCTAAGAAAATGAAGCCAATGACCCGCAAAACTGAGATAAAGGAAGAAAAGAAAGGCGGATGCTCTTTGATTTGAAATCCATTATTTGGCTAAATATAACTCTTATAGTCTGATGTGAAAGGTAATCATTTCAAAGCCTCGATCTCTCTGATCATTAACGCTTAGCATTTAGTAGAATTATTATTGAGTATTTCCTGTGCTTTCAGTAGTTCCGATTAAAGGTTAGCATTTCTTAACCTCAACTCCTCCAGCTGAATAATTGAAAATATACAATGAACTAATCCTATTGCTGGCGTGTTTAGAAATAGGAGGTGAGCTGAATTAACTCTCGTTCTTTCTATCGAATCCTCTATTCAACTAGTTCATACTCCACCCTGCACTATTCGATGCATGACGCTATGGAGCTGTAATGCTTGCGCTTTGCCTCTCTTTATTTAATGAGCTCATCTCTAACTTTCTACTCCTTTTGGCATTATTCGTCTAGCATAAGATAGATGTGTACTTAATTGGTAATACTGCTAATCCAAATCCGATGTATCAACCCTCAACTAAGCTCTTGGCCTCAAATACTCTATTCTTTAGACTATTTGTCGATATTATGATTTTAGATCCTGGCTATTTCTTTTAATGAGGTTGTTTTGGTGCTTCGTTAAGATGCCCTTACTTCCAAGTAGCTAAATAGAGTTGATAGTTATTTTATATCTTCCCTTGAAGGACGACTGTTCTTATCCATTATCATCTTCTCCTTCATCTACATCTTATCCTTCACTCCATCCTATCTAAAATTGCATCTACATTCATCTCTCGAAAAATTTTCTCGCATTGCTTCCTTATCTAAGATAACTACTGTCGTAAATTTTATCTTTTTTAGAGAAGGGCTCTGTTTTTATCGTTTATAGATTCGTTATAAAGCTTTAGGCTTTCTCCATTAGTTTCAATTGCGACTATTTACATTATCTTTTCTACTGTATACTTCTTAAGCTGGCTTTTCTTGACCATGGATCCAAATTATAATTTATTGTAGTTATTGTAGTTTACCAAAGATTAATAGTAAACACTAGGAAATATTAATAAATGCGTTTACAAGAATTGAGCTTTATTTCTGTAATGCTGTTCTGAGCAATATTGATTACAAGGTGATGGTTACAATAAATATATTAATTAATGGCTGATCAATACGATAGAATAATGGACTAGTCAAGGCAACTCGCCGGTCGCATGCGCAGTACACTCACTCTAATTTAGATGGGACTGGAGCAGCAAGTTTACTACAGGCACAAGATGCCCCCACTCACCATATGGATGGTATATCATCTCATATTCAGCTTTGTAACGGTTTCAAAAAGATTTCGCCAGCTACGAGAAGATGCGAAGAGAGGACTAAAAGACGAGGAGGCAGTCATAACTCGAGAGGAAAAGAATTTAAGTCTTAGAGAGATAAAACAAACGGTGGGAACAGGTCTAAAATTATCAGCAAAGGATTAAATAGCGCGAGTAATTCAGTGGCATCAATCAACTGATGGGCGTGAAGAAAACAGCCAATACAAATGGGTACTTCCTTCTCGATTCAGATTGGCATACAATCCAATAACATTGTAATACGACCGTAACCCTGAGGGTGAGAAGCTGAAGAGAATGGACTAGGATACAAAGATCCGAGGATACGTCCGAGCCCACAATATGGATTACAAAGGGAATAGTAAATACAACCCTTTAACTGGGGAAAATAGATTAGGAATATAGGCAGTTATACCTCAATAACTCAATGAACGCTTCGAGCAAAAGAAGTATTAGCACTATGACAACATGAGGCTCAAAGTACCCTCCTCCGCCAATGATTCAAGGACCAGATATTATTGATCATTCAAGCTATCAGAAAAATCATATTTATTTGCTGAAGTGCTTACGAAGGGCTATGATGTTGTACCGGTCTCGCCCTAATCGAAAAGTAATGTTCTTACGGACCACAATTTTGGGCTTATTTTTGTAGGTGGTATTATTTTGGCAAACTGCGATAGTTTTGCAATCGATAAAATTCTCTTTGGTAGTTTATTCTTCTCGATCAGAGTAAGTTAAATCATCTTAGATGTTGCGATTAAAGCAAGAATTCTTGGTGAGCTAAAAGTCTATGATGTCTGAACTACTTCTCTTCTTATTGGCTTGATTGGTTTGTTTTAGCATTTTAATTTTATCAATATCAAAAAACGGACACTGTATAATAGACATTTTATTAAGGTATTTGAATTTGCTTGTTTGCTAAGCCAGATGGTATGAGTCAGATATAAATAGTAAGACGTTGATATGATGTAAGTAGTAGAGTATAAATGAATTAATATAAAATCCTTTTATTCATGCATTATTATATTCTCTGTTGTTCTCCTTCTATTCCATCATGGTTTAGTTCTAAGACTTCATCTTCTTCATGTTGGGCTCCTTGTGCTCGATGCAGTTGTTGTGGTAGAGATCGAATTTAACAGTATCGTAAAGCTTCATGAAGGAACTTCTTCGCTTCACCTCATTCTGCTTCAAGGCCACCTTCTTTTTGAGCTAGTTGGACTTCAATGAGTTTTTCAACTCTAGGTTGGCACAGTGCAGAGATAAGTTATTCAACTATAGTTTCTAGCTAAAAGCCTAAAGCTAATAGGTGTTTTCAGCTTGGACTTTACAGCAGAGTTGGCTTTCGCAGATAGTTTTGAGGGAATCAATGCAGAAGTATTAGCTGAGTTCGGTCAGATCCATCCAGGCTTCAGTTGTGAAATCAACAGGAACAACTACAATGCTCATCATCAGATAGTTCAGAAGGATGTCGATAACAATCGAATAGCTTTTGGATAATACCAGCTTGACCTACTCATTCTACAGATAGTTTCCAGAGAATAAGGATCGGAAATAAAGGTTGCTCATCGAGAGTAGGGTTTTGTTCACTCTGATCTAGGTTTGGTTGATATGGACGAGAGCGTCAGTAAACCATTGGTTTCTTCTGTTTTACAAAAAGCGTTCGAATTAACTACGCTTTAAGGAGATAACAGCTTAATTTGTACGTTAATTTGATTGATGTGCTAATTTCAGCATATTTCTTCCATTGTATTACTTCTCAGCAATTAAGGAGTTAACAAAGAACCTTCGGTTGATACTTTAAGGAAGAGATACTCCATACTCCTTGAGAATCTCATCTTGCTCTGACTTACTAAATCCTTTGTAAAGAGATTCCAACAACTGCAAAAGTCTTTGCTTGCTGTACTTGCGGTTTATGTCCTCGAGGAAGTTGAAGAAGTCTGAGTAGGTTTGGAAGTATCTGGCAATCAGCGATGAATGAATATAGACTGTCTCTCCTTGGCAAGTGTAAATAACGCTGTCGGATAGGTCTTCAGAGTTCACGTAGCTTTTGAATACTTCATCTTGACTCAAGGGTTATGCTTTATTGCTAAGCTCGAATACATTGATGTAGTGGAGATCGTTGAAATACTCTCCATTGAATCCTCCAAAGGCGATCATACAGCTCCCCACGAAGCCAGCGCAATGTCTTCTCCTTGGCTTCGGATGGTCTTGAGCATTCCCACCGATTTTCAAGCCCTTGAGGGAGTTACTCTGAATATCTATGACAAGCAAATCGTTAAGATCGTTGCTGAATCTCCCTGCGAACACATAGATTTTATTATCATAGACTGCACTTGAATGTCCCCATCGTGTCAAAAAGGAAGAACCCTTTAACTTCCTCTACACCCACTGCAGTTCCTTGGTGGATCCTGACTGTAGGAGAGGAGTTAAATCAAGGGAGTAGACATCACTCAAGCATCTATACTTGCCGTGACACCCTGCAACAACATACATTTAGTTGTTGACCATGCATGATGAATGGAATCTCCTAGCACAAGGCTTAATGGAATCTTTCTCAAACTTGACCTCAGTCCATCCTAGGTTTTGGAAGTTGAAGATCCACAGGTCATCGAGGTCAGTGACGCCCTCGCCTCCGAATACAGCGAGGTATGGAAACTTCAATTCTGCAATATGGTAAGTCCTTTCCCAAGGGGCAGGCTAATTTTCTTTGGGGTTGATTTCGATCCAGTTCTTGGTGTTCCAATCGAGGATGTTGATGGAGTTGAAGCGCTGCTTGTTGGGCCCTCCTCCTCCGAAGATGACGACCTGATTGTTCTGGGGATCGTAGTTCATGGAGCAGTTGGATCGTTGGGAGGGCTTGTCTCCAGTTGTCTGGATCTCCTCCCACTTCATGGTTATCGAGTTGTAGGTCCACAGGTCATTCATGTAATTAGAATCTATATGAGATGGGAAGTACCTGCATATCCGCCGAAGAAAACTATCTCCTCCCCGATCACGCAGCAAGTGTGACCCCAACGAGGGCATGGCTTGGTGCTATTCTTGTCAATCTTCCTCCACACAGGCTTGTCCATTAGCTGTTAAATAGAAAATATTATGAAACAACGAATTAATATATCAATTAGAATAATATTGCAAAGTATAGAATACTCATTAAATAGAGTTTTCAAGTAATCACGCAAATCTACTCTACATTGCATACTCCATCCAAGACAAGGCTAGTTAATCGAAATCTAGTTATATACTTATCCTTTCAAATTAATTTTAATGCAGAATTTTATAGAGCAAATCAATAATCATAAAGATCAAAGTAGATGTTGCTGAAACTATGCCGATGGCTTTGGATGTAAATATCGTTCTCAGCTGCTTATTATGTACTCCAATTGACTCCTCCTAAAAGATTAGACCAACGTGTTTCTATCTTTTTGCTGGTGAGTCGGTTAGACATTTCCTTAATGAGTTTAAGTTCCACAAAGTATGATTTGTTATTCTTTATAATGCTTTCCTTTAGTATTTCTTTTGTTATCTTATCTGCCTCAACAAGAAATGCCTCCATAAAGAACAAACTATGCTTCTTATAGTTGCAGCCTAAGTAATAACAGATTTACTTGAGTATTTGGCGATTGAAATCAAGGATTGGTTCAAATAATCGAGGATTAATAGTCCGAATTTACCCTTCTTATTCTTCTTTATAGTTGAAGAATACTCAATCTTTATATGAGAATATAGCAATTCATCTATCCTTTGAGTTTTACTCTTAAGCTCTTTCTCCAAATACTGCTTTAGAAACTTAAATTTACTGTTGTCGATGGATTCGAAGTGGGAATAAAACGGACGCATAAAATCACTATTGGTAATACAAAATATGATAGTAGCATATGTTAATATCTCTTGGATATTCTTTATCTTCTGCTCATCGATGGTAAAGCACCATGTTATGAACTAATATATCTTTTATATGTGACTATTATTTTATATGCTAAAGACAGGGTATAATGTTATCTTGCTTGAGTTAGTGACGATTTGATCAATCATTGAATTTAAAATGTTATTGTAGAAACACTTATCAATATCTTTCTTTATTTAATCTGCCTTGAATTAGATGTTTTATTTCAGACTAAGATGCAATTACTTTAGAAAAGCAGTAAAGTTATTTGTCTTTAAAGAGCATACGTACTATAAGAATCTTTTGTCTTATACTGTCTTAAGATACGATTAGAGAATAACTAAAACTAGAGCCAGAGAATGAAGATAGTTGCATTTATCGATCGGAGAAAAGACATTCTTTTCCACCTATGTTAAGTCTTAAGGTATGGATTGGGCAGAAGTACTTTGTGAATTTTTATTCTCCTTTTGATCCAAGCTCTTAGTCTGCAGAAGATACCATTAAACAATATATTTGATGAAAGTAATAACACTTTTCTGATTGACTTTGTAGACAGTAGACCATTCTTTGATAATATTGACAAAAGACTCTAGTTCTTTAACAAGAGAATCTCTTAACTCTTTGTGTTTCTCTATGATAGGAATTTCTTTAGCGTTCTAATTGAGAAAGAAATCGAGCATATCCCCTTAGTTCTCAATATTATTCTCTCCTCCCAACTTAATGAGTTCCTTAAACTCTGTGTATTAATACAGATCAACACTCTTCTTAATCTTCAACATCTACTCACTATCTATCTTAGTCTTTACCTCAAATCTATGCAGAAGATACAGTATGAGTTTATTGGTGAGATAGTTTTCTACGATCTATGGCTTGTTGAAGTGAAGATTGATGAAGATATCTACTTCAGCCTTAGACATAGTATTGAGAACTTTGTTCAATTGATACTTTCTACTGTTCAAAATCTGCTCATCGATATCGGCAATAATATCCTTCAAAACTGGCTTATTTCGATAAGTCTCTATCAGGACTCCGTATCGACTGAATAGTACTTATATTTGCTTCAAGTTCCGCTGGTCAAGTAATATTTTGATAGTGAGGGGTAGTTTTACGAATTCTTTGTTGGTCTATAAGAATAGGATAAGTTTTCTTAATTTTTAAGATTATTAGTAAAGTTAGTAGATTGGCTATACCTTATCGCATAGTTGCTTCATTGAATTTTTAATTTTTGTCCTAAGGGAGAAGCCAACACTGGCGTCATATGCAATATTCTAGGTCTGATAGAAATTCTATTTAATATGGGTCACACTTTGCTACAAATCAACAAAGGTGTCGAAGTAATACTGAACCAAATTACTCTAAGCATTTTTATCAAAGTATTTAGGGATAGCTTTAAAAATATTCTGCATTTCTTGGAGTGTCATATTGGGATGATATTTAGAAACAAGTGTACTGGGATTAAACTATTAGCTTTCCATGTGAATTTTCCGAATATCCTCAGAGATCTTCCTCTAATCCACTTGAGAAATGGGAGTCTACAATAGAAATACCATGTAATCCTTAAATTTAGTCTTGAATCTTTGAGTCTGGCAAGATTGATTGAACTCAAGAATGTCTATCGGATCCACGAATGTGTCGATTAGGTACTCGTCTTAGGTTTGGATGCAGTCTTAGTAAAATTAGAGTTAGCATAAATTGGTTGAAATGTCTATGTTCTTTTAGTTGTTCTTCATAGCGAATGCTGAGGGTTTCTCTATGTTATTTTGAACTATGGTTGGCATCTCTTTGCTTTATCTTCTCTATACTTTCTGAGTCTGCTTTTTGACCTTCTTTTTCGTCTCCTATTAAGCGAACCATGCAGCAAATATTTCTCTAGATTCTGAGCTGAATATATAATCCGATTAATTGAGATAGGCCCTCTTCTGTTTAATGATTCCGCATATTTCCAATGCAGTATTGCCTTGCTTGTCGGTAATATGGGTAGCCAGTTTCATCTCCTTAAAGTCTTCCTTATCGAAATCTTTAAAAGCATCTAAAAAGATATCTTTATTTTTCCCCTTAGTGATAAGCTTATAGACTAGTTCCAAAGCAAAATACGACGACTTTTTTAATCCACCAAAGGTTCCCTTATTACCACATATCATTAGAAGTCCCTGGATCTTTTAATCAGGCAATCCGATAAATAAAAGCTCAGCATCATGTGGAGATATTTGAGGAGTTTTTGGATTGAAGAAGTACTCTTCAATCTTTTTAAGATGGATTGAGATTTGTACGTGGAAGCCTTGCTGGTTGACATATATGTCATTTAATACGCTTTTGATAAACTATGAGGGGGTGCTTTTCATCTAATCTTTCTTCATTCAAATTATTAATTTATAAGTATAATCCAAATCACCAGAATCACAATCTTCCCTGCGACTATCCATTCCTAATACTAAAAAATGGTTTATTACTA
>JACCDV010149268.1_pt1 | contig 19189 bp, 18 predicted proteins | sample 7446131 | NCBI WGS metagenome assembly JACCDV01 (sample SAMN15323448, study PRJNA562643) | freshwater metagenome | isolation source: river surface water | place: USA:Blue River Watershed | collected 2017-08-17 | reverse complement strand
GAGGCTGTTTTTTTAGGTACATTTGATCGTAAATTAACAGATTAGTCTTCGATTGTTGGGTCGCTAAATTTTTATCAACCTCAATTCTTCATTAATACAGCAGTCTATACCGCTGTTGATAAAGCTGAGATTGAGCCAAAATTTGCTTTTGCGATTACTACTATTGCTTCCAGAGTAATGGCACACTTAGCTGATTATCTGGAGTCAGATGTTACCGATTATGCTAATTAATTGAACATCTATGGTGAGATTAAGTTAGCAGAAAAGTTATTTTGTGCATAATCCTTCTATATCAAAGAAGGAGGTTTTGAGGGTGCTTCATTATCAAGTGAAGCACTGTCGTGGCAAGTTAGTGAGAGTTATTAACGGTACTATCTTGATTTGGCTCTTAATCTCAGGCAGTCATCAGCAACATTTGTCCAATAGATTGGTATTGAATTATCTGCGGAAGATAAAAACAAATGTGGATTCTTCTAGGAATTGTTAATTGCTTTTTTGTTTTATCTGATCAGGTAAAGTTTTATATAAGACAACTAATTATTGGCATGTTGCTAGTGAAAAGTGCTAAATGCGAAATGCGAAATGCGAAATGCGAAATGATCCAACCTTAAAGATCATGTGATTAGCTGACTGGGGATTACGCCCATATTTTAAATGCCAAGGACCCCATGGTTTATCTTGCGCTGTAGCCAAAAATACTCTCTGGTAAGGTTTTTCAGTGCCTTTAATTTTTATAGGATTCGAGGCGGGGATTATTAGATAGTCATATAAAATATAGAAATGTCGATAAAAATCAAACCAGTAATTCTATGTGGCGGCTCTGGCACAAGATTGTGGCCATTATCTCGAGAATCTTTTCCCAAGCAATTTGTGCCTTTGATTGATGGGCAAAGTCTTTTAGGTTTGACGATTAATAGGGTTAAATCATTAGGATCGGCTATTTGCGTGACCAATGAAGAGCATCGATTTTTTGTTCAAGAGTTACAAAAAGACTCATTAAATAGTCCTAGTGCATCTATTCTTTTAGAGCCTGCGGGGCGTAATACAACTGCTGCCATGGCAAGCGCCGCATTAATGCCTGGCGTTGCTGATACAGATTTACTACTCTTTTTACCGTCGGATCATTTTGTTCCAGATATTGATGCATTTATTTCTACAATGCGGTCTGGGGTTGATGCTGCTCGTTCGGGTTATATCGTTACTTTTGGTATTCAACCAAGCTTTCCAAGTACAGCTTACGGATACATTCAGCGAGGCCAAAAATTAGATGCGCTTGGCGATGACTCATTATCTACTTTTAATGTGGCTCGTTTTGTGGAGAAGCCTCAATTAGACAAAGCTCAAGAAATGTTGTTGTCGGGTGACTACCTGTGGAATGCTGGCATATTTTTATGTCAAACCTCTGTTTTGAAGAAGGCCCTCAATACACATGCTTCAGATATTTTCAAGTCATCAGAGTTGGCAATGAATTCAGCTCAGGTAGATGGATATTTTGTTCGCCCAAATAAGGAAGCATTTTTAGCGTGTCGATCTGAGTCGATTGACTATGCTGTCATGGAGCATTTTGATAAAGTGGCTGTTGTACCTTTTAAAGGGGCATGGACTGATGTCGGCAGTTGGAATGCACTGGCTGATTTATCTCCTGCTGATCAAGTTGGCAATCGAATCAACGGTCAAGGCTTAGCTATTCAATCTAAAAATACCTATATCAATGCCTCACACCGTCCAGTAGTTGCCTTGGGAACTTCTGATTTAATCATTGTAGATACGCCTGATGCAGTTTTGGTGGCTAATTCTGAAAAAGTTGAGCTGGTGAAAGATGTGGTAGCTCAGCTTAAGAGGGAGGGTGCTTCACAAGCGGTTATGCATCGTCGTATTGCTCGCCCTTGGGGATGGTATGACTCCATTGATGTGGGTGATTGTTTTCAGGTAAAACGAATTACTGTTAAACCAGAGGCAAGTTTGAGTTTGCAAATGCATAATCATCGTGCGGAGCATTGGATTGTAGTGAAAGGCATTGCCAAGGTAACTAATGGCGAAAATGTTTTCTTATTGGAAGAAAATCAATCCACCTATATACCAATTGGAGTAAAACATCGTCTAGAAAACCCAGGAAAAACCGATTTAGAATTGATTGAGGTTCAGTCAGGGGGTTATTTAGGTGAAGATGACATAGTTCGTTTTGAAGATACTTACGGACGTAGTTAAATCCTTTTTTGAGATCAATATAAATATGACCAAAGTAAATAAACAAAAGGTAGCGTTGATCACTGGTGTTACTGGGCAAGATGGATCTTATTTGGCAGAGTTTTTGCTAGAGAAAGGCTACATCGTTCATGGCATCAAACGTCGCGCTTCTTCATTTAATACGCAACGCATTGACCATTTATATCAAGATCCTCATATTGATCACCGTAATTTTGTGTTGCACTATGGCGATTTGTCAGATTCATCAAACTTAACAAGAATTATTCAACAAACGCAGCCTGATGAAATTTATAACTTGGGTGCACAAAGTCATGTTGCGGTTTCTTTTGAGTCCCCTGAATATACCGCTGATGTTGATGGTGTAGGTACACTTCGTATCTTGGAAGCTATTCGTATTTTGGGTTTGCAAAAGAAAACACGTTTTTACCAGGCTTCTACTTCTGAGTTGTATGGTTTGGTTCAAGAAATTCCACAAAAAGAAACCACACCGTTTTATCCGCGCTCGCCATACGCAGTTGCTAAGCTCTATGCATACTGGATTGCCGTGAACTACCGTGAAGCATATGGTATGTATGCCTGTAATGGTATTTTGTTTAATCATGAAAGCCCTCGTCGTGGCGAAACTTTTGTAACGCGAAAGATTACTCGTGGTTTGGCTAACATTGCTCAGGGCTTAGAGAAATGTTTGTACATGGGCAATATGGACGCTTTGCGTGACTGGGGTCATGCTAAGGATTACGTTCGCATGCAATGGATGATGTTACAACAAGAACAAGCTGATGACTTTGTGATTGCCTCGGGTATTCAATATTCCGTTCGCGAGTTCATCTCTAAAAGCGCTGCTCAATTAGGTGTTGTTTTGAGATTTGAGGGTGAGGGCGTTGATGAAAAAGGCGTGGTTTTAAATATTACTGGTGCTAATGCGCCGGCTCTAAAGGTTGGTGATGTAATTGTGAGAGTAGATCCTCATTACTTCCGTCCAACTGAAGTTGAAACACTTCTTGGTGATCCAACTAAAGCTAAGCAGAAATTAGGTTGGGTACCAGAAATCACTTTGGATGAGATGATTGAAGAAATGGTCGGGCATGATTTGGAGCAAGCAAAACAGCACGCACTACTGAAAGATCATGGCTATTCTGTACACGTGGGTAAAGAAAACTAAACTAGCATTAAATTTAAATTATAAGAATTCATGAGCATTGATAAGAGCAGCAAAATATATGTCGCTGGTCATCGAGGGATGGTAGGGTCCGCCATCGTTCGTCAATTGCAGGCAAAAGGCTTCAAGAATTTGCTAATGCGCACTCATGCAGAGTTAGATTTGACCAACCAACTGGCTGTAGCTGATTTCTTCCAAGTGGAAAAGCCTGCACAGGTTTACTTGGCAGCGGCAAAAGTAGGCGGTATCCATGCAAATAATACTTATCCAGCGGAGTTCATTTATCAAAATTTGATGATGGAAGCAAATGTGATTCATCAAGCTTTTGAGGTGGGTGTAAAAAAACTACTCTTTTTGGGCTCTAGTTGCATTTATCCAAAGATGGCGCAACAGCCAATGGCTGAAAATGCGCTTTTAACAGGTAAGTTAGAGGCAACCAATGAGCCTTATGCGATTGCGAAGATTGCAGGTATTAAACTATGCGAGAGTTATAACCGACAATATGGTCAATCACACGGTATTGATTACAGATCTGTGATGCCCACAAATTTGTATGGGCCAGGAGACAATTACCATCCTGAAAATAGTCATGTGATTCCTGGATTAATTAGACGTTTTCATGAGGCCAAAGAGCAAAATTCACCAGAAGTAATGATTTGGGGTACAGGTACTCCAATGCGTGAGTTCCTTTATGTTGATGATATGGCTGCTGCTTCTGTTTTTGTGATGGAATTAGATAAGCTGACTTATGATCAACATACTGATCCAATGCAAAGTCATATCAATGTTGGGTTCGGATCTGATATAAGTATCAAAGAATTGGCTGAAGTTATCGGTAAGGTAATTGGCTATCAAGGAAAAATTATCTTTGATACAAAAAAACCCGATGGTGCACCAAGAAAACTGATGAACAGTAACCGATTGACAAAAATGGGTTGGAAACCTAGGGTAGATTTAGTGGACGGTTTAAAGCTGGCATACCAAGATTTCTTAAAGCAAACGAATAGCATTTAATTAAATACTTTTTTTAGTATTTAAGCTCTCTTTTAAAGCAGTTATCCGGCTATTTTTTGATTGATTTTCAATATTGCTAACTTGCCTTGGTTTAATTTCTGATAATCTCTCCCCGCTTGAAATACTAAAAGCTAATCTAGCGCATTGCTGAATGACTCTGTGTCTTAACATTCGTCTTGGCATTTGCTGCCAAGATGGATGATCAGTTTTAACTTCCTCGTAATATTCTTTGATGACGATTGGCAGGATTCGATCGTTTCGATAAATGGTGCACTCTATCCAAGTCGGTATGCCATCGATGAGTTCCGTTGAGTCTCTCAAGCTCATCCCTGCGTACTGGGGATGATCATTGATTAGCTTTGACCAGCCATCAATGGTGATGAATGCTTGATAAGTTTCATCCTGACTTTGAATCAGACTAATCTCATCAGATAGAGGATCTAACCGATGCTTATTAGCTAATCTAAGTAACTGGACTTGAGGGTAGAGTGGCACGCCCATATGTTGGTCTAACCAAAGTTGAAGCTCTTCTGGATCAAGGTCCAAGGTTTGGCATAGCATATTGATGGCTGTTGTTAGCGTTTTCATGAGAGCTCCTTGATGACTAGACGACGACTGTTCTGGATGGGTACTTGGTATTGATCCACTAAATCTGGATGTTCTTCCGTGAGTCTCTTGGCATCGAGCCTCAAAGAAGGCTTAGGAGCTTTCCAGGTAGCCAAGGTCTGGCCATTAAAGGTGAGTATTTCAGCATCTTGCATCTGCCCCATGATGCTTTGCTTGATCTGACTGATTTCTGCTTCATACTGCTCAACCTGCTCATTCAAAGATTTGAGTTTCTTAATCAGTTCACACGTCTGAGCAGGGGCCTCTACTGATTTGCTGACTGTGGATTTTCCAAACAGTGTCTTGTAATCAGATTCTGATGATGCAGGAGGAGGAATATCCTTAAGGACGTGATTCTCCCAAAAACCAATCGCTCGCTCCATCACCATTTGCTCTAACTCAAGATCCCGAGTGATCTCATAAATCCTAAAGTCTGTATTGCCAAATAGAACGGCTAGATCCGTTCGATTGATGTTGGTGAGCATCATGTACCAAACACATTGAACTAAATAAGACAGCGGTACTTGATCGCTTCCTGCTTCTCCCCACTCAGATTGAGCAAATGGATTCGCTGTTTTACATTCCAAGATACGGCTAGCGGTGATCTTTCCATCACTACCGATGAGTGGTAAGTCGCCATTCAATGCAAAGCGATCAATGTGCCCATGCATGAACTGATACTCGGGATGTATCACTGCCGCGTCATGGTTGGCTAAAGATAATCCGGTGGCCAAGGCATACTCAGACGCCACGAACTCTTCAGCAAACTGACCAAAGCGCAAGGGCAGTGAATCTCGAATGGCTATGTCCTTGCCTGTCTTCTCCATCCAAACATCCACAGCACTTCGGTACTTAGAAAACCCCAATAAAGCACCAATGTCTGAACCACCTAGACTTTTGGCACGTAACAAGGCAAAATCTTGATTATTAAGCATTTTTTGAACTCCTTTGAGTTTATATTAAATTGAAATAATTCTTAATTGAACTATTTCAATTCATTATAGGATTATTTTAGTTTGATTACAAGTAGTCAAATACGTGCTGCGCGTGCTCTGTTGGATTGGACTAGGTCAGAACTTTCAGAGAGTTCAGGAGTTGGTATATCTGCGCTCATGAGATTCGAGTCAGCTGATGGTGTGCCCGCAGGGAACATTAAAACTATTGATGCTGTAAAAAAAGCTTTTGAAGAGGCAGGTATTGAATTTATCGGCACGCCCGATTCTCAAGCAGGGGTGCGCTGGAGAAAATAATGGCGATTTTGTTCAAGCAACTGGTTCATGATCAAATTCGAGATGCCAAATTTTCATACAGCCATCGCCAGTTAGCAGAGCACAAAATCCTTGAGGCACTGCGTTATTTAAGAGTCAATCAAAAAATAAAACCACATTTGTATTGTCCTCAAAGAGGTGTGCTCATGGGGCAGCGTCCTGACCGACCAAGAGCAGGTCGACCAACACTTTCAGAGGAAACCACTTACCTATTGAGTGTGCTCAGTTCAATTTGGATGCAGGCTTTTGATAAAAAGCCGCGCTTAAACCGCCGGGGAGAGATTGAAACGCCGTATGTCAAGTTTGCTGGTCCACTCATGGCCAGCGTTGGTATCAATAACACCTTAGACACCCTCAATAAATACCGGCGTTACGTAAATCGTACCTCCAAAATCATCGATAAACGGCGCTCTGTATTTGTCACAATGCCTTCAAAATAAATACGTGAGTTTTTAAATAATAAGTACGTGACTACAACTCTTGATTTTGATGGACGATACGATTTCATCAACTATTAGGAGTTAACTATGTCCATCAACATTTTGGGCCGTACTGGCCCTAAGAGCTTACCTGGTAAGTATCGTTCAAGCCTTTATGCCTTAAAGCACGGCGGTTATGCCAAAACTAAAATACTTCCTTTTGAAGATGAGGCAGAGTACAACAAACTTCGCAAGGATGTTTATAAGGCTTTGCAGCCTGGAGACATCATTCAGAAAAATTTGGCCAATCAAATTGTTGATAGTCTGTGGCGCATTGAGCGCTTGGAATTAAAGTTTTCATTTCGGATTGATGAAAGGATTGGGGAGCTAAAGCCGAATATGTTGGCAGCGATGATTGACGCAGATGAGCGATTTGTACCTTTTGCGCCGGATTACTTGTTGACCCCTAACCATAAAATCGCAAAAAAAGATGTTCAAGATGCAGGCATTGTGGTTTACCAGTACGAGCAATTTTTAAAAAATGCCAAAGGTATGAAGAACTACAACGGAGTTTGGCGACAGTATCCGGAGTTATTCAAAAGGGCTCATATTTGGGCGCAGGAGGAGGTCAGTGTTCCGTTTTTTATGTCACACGGTAATGATTTGAATATCGAATGGCAAAACAATCCTGAAGCGGTTCTTAAATTACTGCATAAGTTTGCGGCTCACATGTATTTCAGAGAAAACTTTAATGATCTTAAATGCAAAATCAGGGTCATGATGGCCTCGTGGCTATTTTTGCAAAAACAAGAACTGCGCAACAGTGATCAACATGATGATTTCATCATGAAAGAGCGCAGGGTCTATCAGTCTCTCTTGGACAGTTATATGAAGCTTCGTAAAAGTCAGGATGAGCATTTGATGTTTTTACATCGCTTAAAGATTAAGCCAGAAGTTGTTGTGTTGGAAGATTCTGATGGAAACGAAATGCCCAATTCTGAAGTTGAATCAAGCACTTAGTATTTTTTAATTGGGTGTTTTTCGCGATAAAAACACCATTTTCTTTAACAATTGATGTGTTTTTGGAATGGCTGCCTGGGTTATAAACCTGGGTCAGCCATCTATTTAAAACAAGCCAAGAAAAAGTTTCAGGTTTAACTTGCTGTGAGAAAATTAGTTAATTCATTAAAGTAAGTAAATCATGATCTTAGTAACGGGTGGTGCAGGGTTTATTGGCGGTAATTTTGTGTTGGATTGGTTAGCCAATCCTGCTGCTGAAGGTGTTGTTAACCTTGATAAGCTGACCTATGCTGGAAACTTAGACACGCTTAAGTCAGTAGAAAATGATAATCGCCATATATTTGTGCAAGGCGATATTGGTGACTACGAGTTGGTCCTATCATTGCTCAAGAAACATCAAATTCGTGCAGTGGTGAACTGTGCTGCAGAGTCTCATGTGGACCGATCCATTCAGGAACCTGGTAACTTTATTCAGACCAATGTGGTGGGCACTTTTCATCTTCTGGAAGCCGTTCGTGATTATTGGACTGATTTGTCTGATTCAAAAAAAACAGAGTTTCGTTTTTTACATGTTTCTACTGATGAAGTGTATGGATCTTTATCGCCAACGGATCCTGCTTTTTCAGAGGCTAACTCATATGAGCCAAACAGTCCTTATTCAGCTTCGAAAGCAGCTTCTGATCATTTGGTGCGCGCTTGGCATCACACCTATGACTTGCCAGTACTGACTACTAATTGCTCCAATAATTATGGGCCGTATCACTTCCCTGAGAAGTTAATACCTTTAGTCATTTTGAATGCACTCGCTGGCAAACCTCTACCAATCTATGGTGATGGTCAACAAGTCCGTGACTGGTTATATGTGAAAGATCACTGTTCAGCCATTCGTCGTGTGTTGGAAGCTGGTCAACTGGGTGAGACTTATAACGTCGGTGGTTGGAATGAAAAACAAAATCTGGATGTGGTGCACACTATTTGTAGCATCTTAGATCAATTAAGACCAAAAGCCGGTGGTGCTGAAAATAAGTACGCTTCACAAATCACTTATGTGAAAGATCGTCCGGGTCATGATCGTCGCTACGCAATTGATGCTTCAAAGTTAGAACGCGAGCTGGGCTGGAAACCAGTTGAAACGTTTGAGACGGGTATTAAGAAAACGGTACAGTGGTACTTGAATAACCAAGAGTGGACTGAGGGTGTGCTGAATGGTACTTATCGTGATTGGGTTAACAAACAATATAACTAACTTGGTTATATAAAACAAATATGTCATTTTCCTCATTTGAACTTTTAGATCACAGCAAGCCTATGTTGGTATTTGGCCGTGATGGCCAAGTGGGTAAGGCATTGCAAGTTTGTTTGAAGGATCTAAAAATTCCAGTAGTCTTTCTGGGGCGTGATGAATGTGATCTTGCAAATGTAGATTCAATTAGACAAGTTTTAAATCACTATCAACCTCAAGTTATCATCAATGCGGCTGCCTACACTGCTGTTGACAAAGCAGAAGGAGAGCGCGAGCTTGCTTTTGCCATTAATACCTTGGCCCCTAAAGTAATGGCTCAATATGCTACAGGGGTCGATCATGGTGTTTTGGTTCACTATTCGACTGATTATGTATTCGCCGATACTCAAAAAACACCTTATTTTGAAGCAGATCAAGCAGGGCCAATTGATCAATTATGTTTATACGGGAAAAGTAAATTAGCCGGTGAGGAAGCAATTAAAGACACTTTTAATTTGGTACATGATTCTGGGGATGCTAAATATCAAGATAGGTTCTCTAAATATTTAATCTTAAGAACATCTTGGGTTTATGGTGATGGTGAGAATTTCATTCGAAAGATCTTGCAATTAACTTCTGACCAAACTCAAATCAAAGTTGTCGATGATCAAATGGGAGTGCCAACTTCTGCTGAATGGTTAGCAGCAATGAGTGTGAAAATGATTGATTCAAACATTGAATCTGGAATCTATCATGTAGTGCCAGATGGTGAAACTTCTTGGCACGGTTTGGCTGCATTGGCTATTGAAACGGCCCAAAGTGAGGGTGCTGATGGCAAGTTAAAAAATATCATCCCTGTAGTTACCGAAGATCATCCTACTCTGGCTAAGCGACCTCTCAATAGTCGTTTAAACAATACCAAATTTAAAAAGGCGCTATCAGAGATAGGTTTCGAGGGGCAATATCCTCACTGGCAAAATCAGGTTAAGGCCTACATTAAAGAAAATATCGCAACCTCCCTAAAGTATGGTGAGTTTGATGAGGGTTATTTATGTCAATAACAGTTACATCTACCCAAATACCTGATCTGTTGATCATTGAGCCAAGGATATTTAAGGATGATCGTGGTTGTTTTTTTGAATCATTTAATGAAAAATATTTTTCTGAAGTGGTAGGTAAGCAAGTTACTTTTGTACAAGACAATCATTCATCCTCAAAAAAAGGGGTGTTACGAGGTCTCCATTACCAAATAAAGCAAACGCAGGGGAAATTAGTTAGAGTTGTAAGAGGTGCTGTTTATGATGTTGCTGTTGATTTACGTCAATCATCTTTAACCTTTGGTCAGTGGATGGGTGTTGAGCTATCAGCTGAAAATAAAAAACAACTATGGATTCCTGTTGGGTTTGCTCATGGGTTCTTGGTCTTGTCAGATGAGGCCGAGTTTTTGTATAAAACAACCGATTACTGGCATCCCTCAAGTGAGCAATGTATTGCTTGGGATGATCCAACTTTAAATATTCAATGGCCTCAGATTGGGATAGACCCAATTTTGAGTCCTAAAGACCAAAAAGGTTTTTTTTGGAGTCAAGCCCCAAAGTTTCATAAAAAATAATAATTTAGATATTCAAACTTATTGGGATTAAGTATTTATGGGGTGCAATATATTGAAATATCATTCTTTTTTAATAAACGATTGTTTAAAAATTACTTAAAAAATAATCATTGCTGATTAAAGCTTTAAGTATCCTAAACTCATTTAAAATAAATCAAATCTTTAATTTAATTTAAATTTTTACAAAAATAAGCAAAGGTATAATAAGGGTATCTAATGAAAGCTAATCCCACTGTATTTATTTTGGATGTTGATGGTGTTATGACTACTGGGCACTTCCTTTACAGTGTTGAAGGTAAGGTTATGAAAATATTCGGACCAGATGATAATGATGGGCTTTCTTTATTAAAAAATAAACTTGAGATTAGATTTGTCACTGGTGATAAAAAGGGTTTTCCGATTTCACATAAACGGATAGTGGATGATATGAAATTCCCCCTAGATATTGTAAGTACAATTAAGCGAGTGGATTGGATTAGAGAGCGATACGATTTAAAAAAAGTGATTTATATGGGCGATGGCATATTTGATCACTATGTTATGCGAGAAGTAGCTTATGCGATTTCTCCGGCTAATGGAGATCAGCTGGCTAAGGAGCATGCTAATTTTATCACTCGAAGATCTGGGGGTGATAGAGCAGTTGCGGAAGCTTGCCTACATATCTTGAGTAAGTTTTTTACGCCATATAACCCTCAGGATTTACCTGATTCTCAAATTAAATTATCTGGAGAGTGGACAGTATGATGCACCAAAGGCTTAATACTTTCTTGAATAAAAAGCGTTGCACTCTTTTGGGTGTTGGTCCCATGAGTTTGAATTGTGTTGACGCGGCAATAGAGTTGTCTAATGATTGTGAGGTACCTCTGCTATTAATTGCAAGCCGACGTCAAATTGATTCTGAAGAGTTTGGTGGTGGTTATGTTAATAATTGGACTACACAGAATTTTGCAAAATATGTAATTGAGAAAGATCAAAAAGGAAAAGTTTTATTGGCGCGTGATCATGGTGGCCCATGGCAAAGCACTCAAGAAGTTGGAGAAAATTTAAGCTTGCGCAGAGCAATGGAATCGGCAAAGTTATCATTTCTGAGAGATTTAGAGGCTGGGTTTCAGGTATTGCACATTGACCCTAGTATAGATATCCATAGCTCTCCAAATATTGATGAGATTTTAGATCGGGTGTTTGACTTGTATGAATACTGCTGGACTCATGCTCAGCGCTTAGGCCGTGAAGTAATTTTTGAGGTTGGTACTGAAGAGCAAAGTGGAAGCACAAATACTCAAGACGAACTTGATTACACACTTAATGAATTATTAAAGTTTTGTAAAAAAAATAATATTCCTCAGCCTTCATTTGTGGTGATTCAAACTGGAACAAGAGTTATGGAAACACGAAATGTTGGTTCATTTGATACGCCACTGAGAGTTGCTAACGAATTGCCTGCGGAGATTCAGGTTCCTAAAATGATCGAAATTTGTAATCGGTATGGAATCATGATGAAAGAACATAATACAGATTATTTATCAGATGAGGCCTTGCAGTGGCACCCTAGACTTGGAATACATGCTGCTAACGTTGCTCCTGAATTTGGTGTGGCAGAAACACTCGCATTACTTGATGTTTTAGAGAAAAATAATTTACAGAGTTTGGCGGATGATTTCTTAATACTTTCCTACAATTCAAGGAAATGGGAGAAGTGGATGCTGGATCAAACTTCGGCAAGTGATCGAGATCGTTCAATTATTTCTGGGCACTATGTATTTTCCAAGCCAGAATGTTTTGAACTTAAAGATAAAGCCAAAAAGGAACTAGTCAAAAAACAAATTGATCTTGATTTATATCTGAAGAATGAAGTTAAAAAAAGTATTTTTCGATACATGAAAAATTTCAGAATAGCGGGGGCTTGAATTGGTTAGAGTTGCGACAATTATTCTTAATAGAAACCTTCCTGAGGTAACCGAGGGGTTATATGAACATCTTAAAAAGTTCGATGGGGATTCTACTGATATTTTTATTGTAGAGGCAGGCTCTGATGCTTCGAAATTAACTAAATATAAATCGTGGCATGCAAATTGGGATGATGCTACTAAGCATGGACTTCGTTATGGTCGGGGAATGAATTTTGGTTTAAGTCAATTATGGAAAGAAAATAGCTTCAAAAGCTATGATGCATTCTTTTTGCTGACTAATGATACTGAGTTAGATCAAAAGCCCACAGTGGCTCCCCTGATGAAAATAATGGATGAGCATCCTAAGTTAGGAATTTTGTCGCCTTGTTCTAAGCGCTGGGGTGAGAAGTTGCTTTTGGAGGAGGAGCAAACCAAGTATTTTTGGTTTATTCACAATAACTCTTTTTTGTTGCGCAGAGAATTCATTGAGTCTGTGTGTAATGTTGGTAAGCCAGATTTTATGAGTTTCTTGTTTGATGGTGAGAATTTCAGGGGGTACTTGAGTGAATCAGAATTGATTGCAAAAGCATATGCAAACGATTGGGCGGCTGCGATTACCTCTACTGTTTGGGCTGGTGAAAACGAATCTTATTTAATCAATCAATCAGACTTGATTAAAACGGAAGATTATCAAGAAAATCTTCGATTGTATGTTGCTGAAGGTAAAGAGTGGTTAAGAAATAAATATGGATTTAATAGTCGTTGGTCAATGCAGCAATATGTTAAATCTTTTTATGATAAATTTTTTGAGTTCCATCCTGAATATAGTATTTACAAGATTTAATAAATTAATAATTAAAGGTTTTTTGTGATGAAGATAATTGAAAAGCCCTGGGGGCGAGAAGAGGTCGTGGAAATTAACGACAAGTACATGGTAAAAAAACTAACTATGTGGGCTGGTCATCGCTGTAGTTTGCAGTATCACAATTTTAAAAAAGAAACTATTTATGTTCTGTCTGGTGTTCTTAAGATAATTCAAGGCCAAAATCAAGATGCTTTAATAGAAAAACTCTACTATGCCGGCGATACCATCACAATTCCTCCAGGACTAATTCATCGTATGGAAGGTGTTGAAGACAGCGTGTATTTGGAGGCCTCAACGCCCGAGATGGAAGATGTTGTTAGGTTGGTGGATGATTACCAACGAGCTAAGTAATGACTTACAAAGTATGCATTCCAACAGCTGGGACCGGTTCAAGATTAGGTAGTTTGACGCGTTATCTAAATAAGTCATTGGTGGGGATAGCAAATCGACCAACGATCTGTCACCTGATAGAGCAATTCCCCTTAAGTGTATCGTTTGTAATTGCGCTTGGTCACAAAGGGCATCTTGTAAAAGAATTCTTAGAGCTTGTATATCCGGAGCGCCATTTTGATTATGCACAAGTTGAACCATATGAGGGGGCTGGCTCAGGTTTAGGCTTGAGTTTACTTGCATGCAAAGAATATCTGCAGGAACCTTTTATTTTTATTTCATGTGACACTTTGGTAAGTGGAGACATTCCTCCTCCGAAAGAAAATTGGATGGGGTATGCTGAGGTAGAAGATCTTAATCAATATAGAACATTAGAAATAGTAAGCAATCAAGTGGTTGAAATAAGTGAAAAGGGATTGGGCAAGGCACTTACTCATAAACCATACATAGGGTTGGCTGGCGTTCTTGACTATCAGGTATTTTGGTCAAAGATGGAGTCCGGTGGTTCTCAGGCGATTGAAACCGGTGAAGTTTATGGATTAAGAGCCCTTTTGGATAAAAAAATAGAGGCAAAATCTTTTGTATGGCACGACACTGGAAACATTCATGCCCTTAATAGGGCTAGAGATTTTTATCGTGAAATTAATGAGCCTAATATTTTAGAGAAATCTAATGAGGCGATTTGGTTTGTAGGCGAGCAAGTGATTAAATTTTCAGATGATAGAAAATTTATTTGCAATAGAATTAGTAGGGCTGCTGAGCTAGAGGGGTTTGTGCCAACAATAACTGGGGTTGGTTTGAACATGTACAGTTATAAAAAAGTAAGCGGTAAAGTTCTCTCCGATGTTGTGAATTTACCCTTATTTGAGAATTTTCTTGATTACTCATCTAAATTTTGGTTACTCACAGACCTAGATGAGGAAAATCGCTTGAATTTTAAAGAAACTTGTATGCGCTTTTATAAAGATAAAACTTATGAGCGCGTTGATTTGTTTTATAAAAATTTCTCTCGTAAAGATGGTAGGGAGGTTATCAACGGCATAGAGATGCCATTTTTAAAAGATTTATTAGATGCAGTTGACTGGAATTGGCTTGCTGATGGATTGGCTGGTAAATTTCATGGCGACTTTCATTTTGAAAATATTTTATGGTCTGAACCAGATAAAAAGTTTACTTTTTTAGATTGGCGTCAAGATTTTGGTGGTAGCTTAAAGGTCGGCGATATTTATTATGATTTGGCAAAACTTCTGCATGGTTTAATTGTGAATCATGAAGTGGTTGCTAATAACCATTACTCGGTTGATTGGCTGGATAATCAAATATTATTTGATATCTATAGAAAGCAGAGTTTAGTTGAGTGTGAAAGAGCATATGTTAATTGGTTAGCTTTAAATAACTACGATATTAAAAAGGTGTACGTATTAACAGCATTGATATATCTTAATATTGCAGCGCTCCACCATCATCCATATTCACTATTGTTGTACGGATTAGGAAAGTCAATGCTAAATAACCAGCTAGGTGACAAATTTGCAAAAAAATAGAGACGCATGCGTTCTTACTGGAGCGAAAGACTTAGAGGTCTTATACACATTCAAAAAATTTCCTGTATTCATGGGGTGTATAAATGAGTCAGAAGATTTTGACCTCAAAGAGGATATGATTTGGTCTATAAGTGCAAGTTCTGGTCTAATTCAGCTAAAGCAACTATTACCTTTGGATATCTTATATGCTGAGGAGCATGGAGCTGGAGTTGTTGGAGCGCTGTGGCTTCGTCATCATAGAGAGTTTGCAGAATTCATTTCTCAATATTCCCCAAAAACTATTCTTGAAGTTGGCGGTGGTCATGGAATTTTGGCTAAAGAATATATGCACCATGATCAAATTCCATGGGTAATTGTTGAGCCTAATCCTGCACCAGTTGAGAATTGTCCAGCTCAATTCGTTAAGGGGTTTTTTAACGAACAATTTCAACATCAACTAAATTTTGATACGGTTGTTCATTCACATGTTTTGGAGCACATGTACGAACCAAATTTGTTTATGAAGCATTTGTCTGGCTTTATGAATTTGGGAAATTTTTTAATATTCTCTTTGCCTAATATGGAGGAAATGTTAAAAAGAAAATACAATAACTGCATAAATTTTGAGCACACTATTTATTTGACTGAGCCATACGTTGAGTTTTTACTAAAAAAACATGGTTTTGAAATTATTGAAAAAAAATACTTCTTAGAAGATCATAGTATTTTTTATGCAGCTGTTAAATGTGAGCAGTGCGTTGACTCTCCGGAAATCAATAAAAATCTTTATATGCAAAATAAGGTTGTATTTAATGAATATATTAATCATTACGATAGTTTGGCCAAAGAACTAAATATGAAGATTGAGTCCTTTGCTTGCCCAGTATTTTTATTTGGAGCGCATATTTTTTCTCAATACTTGCTTGGGTTTGGTTTAAATGAAAATTTGATTGATGGAATATTGGATAATGATCTAAAAAAACAAGGCAAACGTTTATATGGATCAAAGTTAGATGTTTTTAGTCCCGATGTAATTCGAGGTATTGCTCAGCCAGTCGTTATTTTAAGGGCGGGTGCATACAATGCCGAAATTAAACATCAAATCTTATCCGAAATTAATCCTGCCACTATTTTTATTTAGTATGGTAATTTAGATTAAATCGAAGATTCCGATGTGAGGTAGATCGTTTTATGCAGGGCTTGGTGTCGATTTATAGTCTCTATCAAAGAAATCATTATTACAAAAAATCCTATGGAGCACCTTGGAAGCTGGTGAATATAGTCAAATTTACAAAATAGGCTGGGAAAAGAAGTGGTAACTTTAGCTAATGCATTAATTGGTATTTAATTAAATTTTATAAGAATAAGTTCAATTATCATTGATAATGAAGCATCCATGCATTAGAAAATTCAGTCTCAAATTGTGGATTTAATTTGAGAAAAAGATCCCTTGATCTTAAAAATTCAAGGTATAAGTTTTTGTGTGAGTTACTGTTAAGCATGGTTCCAAGATTTGGATTGCTTAATAAATAAATATCTTCAAGCATTAGGCTACCAAGTTCATGGTTGATATGAAATGAGTCTTGCCAATAGACCATAATGTCTTCAATTTTTTCTGCTGTGGTTTTATGATATTTATAAAAATGCCAAGCTGAAATATTTTTACTGTTTACCCTCAAAATAACATTTTGAACTTGTCTTAATTTATTAAATTCAATTTCTAAAAGTTGACATTTTAATTGAGCCTCCAAAATATAAGCATGTTCAGGGTAAATAAAGATATTTAAGTCAATTTTATTTTTAATGGCAATCTCTATGATTGATTCTAGTCCGCTCAAGTCAAGCTTGGTCGAGAGCACAGATTTATCTGGGTTAGAACATTTTGGGTTTTTAGATACCTTTAATAAACCCTCATGAAAACGCTTAATTGTCCCAGGTTTATTTCTTGCATAAAAATACATTCCATCATGAGAGTGGCTGTTCTCTTTATTTTTTTGGGAGAAAACAGTTTGAATGCTTGCATTTAAAGCGGTTGAAGAAAAAAGTAATTCTTGAATACTTGCCTCGTTGAGATAGATTTTATTGATATTTTTACAATCAACAATTGGTAAATCTTCCAAGTGGATGCCAATTAAGGCTCTTTTAACTGAAGTGTGTTGGTTGGCATATTGAAACTGACAAAAGACCCTAGACCAATCTGATTCTGCAAAAGAAAAGTTGTAACCAAGTAACTGCCCATTTTTATTAAATGCATTATTTGATGGATTAAATCCTATTTCCGAGATTGAGCTTCCAAAGATGAGCGCATCAGGCTGTAATTTTTTAAGAATAATCGGCTTCGCACTTCTTTCGAATTTTCCAAATTTGGGTTTGTATTCATTGAGATTTGGTAAGTTGGTGTCCCGATAAACCCAAAAGGGATCTATAAGTCTATTAAAGACACCAATCATTGCAATTAAGACTAATGTCAAGCTAACAAAAAACAAGGTAAATTTTTTCGCACTCATGATTAGAAATTAAAATAAATAAATTCAGATAAGCTTGATATCGAAATCACTGATGCTGTGGCAATTAGTATTACAAAAGTAAGCCAAAGATATGTTGTAGACCAAAAAAACCTAGAGGATTTAATTAAACTACTTTCTAAATAAACAGAAGATCTATTAAATATTTCGATAATACTTGGTGAGAAAAAAACAATAAGTAAAGTTATGAATAACCAAAAAAAATGAGAGGATTTGACAATGCGGACATTTAATATGGCTTCATTTGATTGACTTTGGAAAAAATTTTGAAGAAATGGATACATGCTCTTAATTAAATTTAAAGCTGATTCAATGTCATTTGCTCTAAAAAAAACCCAGGCAGTTGTTACAGCAATAAAAGTAATAGAAAGGGAAATAAACTGATAAGCCCAATTAAATTTAATTTTTTCATAAATATTTGGGAGGCGATTGTTGAAAAATGAACGCCAGAAATGATTAATGAGAAGAAAGATGCCATGTAGCAGTCCCCAAATAATGAATGTCCATGATGCCCCATGCCATAAACCTCCAAGAAGCATAGTTAAAATAATATTTGTATATTTTCGAGCGCCTCCTTTTTTATTACCACCCAAAGGGATATATAAGTAATCTCGTAGAAATCTAGAGAGAGTTATATGCCATCGTCTCCAAAATTCGATGATATTAGTTGATTTGTATGGGGAATAAAAATTAATTGGTAGTTTTATACCAAAAATAATAGATAAACCTATTGCCATTTCTGAGTATGCAGAAAAATCAAAATAAATTTGCAATGAATAACTAATAATCCCAGCCCAAGCATCTGCTGAGGAAATGATTGAAAAGGAGGCTGCATCAAAAACTTTTTCAACGGGAGCGCTAATTTGATCTGCAATAACGGTTTTCTTGAAAAGTCCCATAAAAAACAAAGATAAACCAGTTGCTAAAAGTTGATAACGTTGATTGCAATCTTTTAAAGCAGTTTTGGATGAAAATTGAGGCATCATTTCCTTATGATGCAAAATTGGACCCGCAATCAGGTGGGGAAAGTATGTTACAAAAAGTAGATAATTTTCTGGCTTCTGCTCATCAGATTTTTTATGATATGTGTCGACCAGATAAGCAATTTGTGTGAAAGTAAAAAAAGATATGCCAATTGGCAAAGTGATTCCTAAATCTGGAGATTGTTTTGAGCTACTTAATAAGAAATACAAGATTTCACTGATAAATTGTGCATATTTAAATAGTGCTAAAAAACATAAATTAATGCATACTCCAAATATTAGAAATATCTTGCTATGATCTTTACTATGCCGTATTTTTTTCCCTAATTGATAATTAAAAACTATTGACGGTAGTAGCACCAAAAGAAATCTTGGGTCGAACCAAGAGTAAAAAAAAAGTGAACACACACCAAGCCAAATAATATGACTGTTACTTTCTTTTTTTAAAAAATAAAGGAAGCCAAAGTAAGTGATTGGTAAAAAAAT